>Ga0080013_1000456_pt1 | contig 23582 bp, 34 predicted proteins | sample ETNvirenome_6_85_FD_69236 | JGI IMG/M metagenome (GOLD analysis project Ga0080013, IMG submission 69236) | Marine viral communities from the Pacific Ocean - ETNP_6_85 (SPADES assembly) (version 2) | ecosystem: Environmental > Aquatic > Marine > Oceanic | place: Pacific Ocean | collected 2013-06-19
TACACACTAAAGGTATGAATGAAGAAGAAGTACAGGTAATGATAGATGCCGCCATGGCTAAACATAACCGTAATGCAACGCTTATATCCATGGCACTGGGGTTTGCTTTGCTAGCATTATTTATGGAGGGCTTATTCCGCATTTTAGGAGTAATTCCGCCCTTCCTAGGTATTGATATAAGTATCGTTCCCAGGTAATTGTTATGCATATGTCACCCGCCATCGTTGAACTGATATGTTTAGTCGTTGGTTACATATGGTTTGGTATTTTAATTTCAAATTGGTTCGATGACGACATCAATAGAGATCGATAGAATGAACCAAGAGTTCATTGATGAAGGGACTCAGTTTCACATTATGACAGCTCCTGAAGCTGCTAATTACATGTCTGGCTGGGAGCAACAGCTAGAACTATTACCACTGCTGAATAGATATGGACAACCAAGAGGCGTTAAAAATTTCAGAGGAGAAGTCATCTGGCCAGAGTTTGACGATTACCAAATCGACAGACGAGGTGATTTCGACGAGCCAAGCATCACTATCTCCTGAGCAGGAACTAGAGAGTCGGCTAAAGATTAGACAGATTCTCGGAATTCAGCAGCTCAAGAACGCTGTCAAACTACTAGATGGTGAAATGTCCAGCATCTTCACTAAAGATAGTTACGGCAATGTCGCTACGAAAATAGAAATCATTATTCCTGATGAAGACTAATATCTACTGGGGCGAGCAGAACTCTGCCGAATGGTCTGAAAACTTTGATCGCCTTAGAGATGAAGGTAGAATACCTACGATTGACGAGCTAAATAAGCAGCTATTATCTCCTCCTCAGAAGGCTCAGTAGATTTCCCAATAGCAGCTCCACCACCAGCTAATGCAAGTCCAGCAGTACCATAAAGTAAAAGGTTTTCCCAACCTTCTTTGTTGTTACTTAGACTATTAAGCTTCTCGTCAAGTAGTTTAGAAGCAGCTTCATGCTGGTCTACAGCTATTTGCGTCTGTGGATCTAAGGGTAAATCAGCAGGGATATCTTTTAAATTCACTGTTTGAACAGGAGCTGGTGAAGATGCTTTTGCTTTTTCCTTCGCTGCTGCTCGTGCCTTGAGTCTTCTCATTGATGCACCTCCTGCTAGATCAGCATCTGCTTGTGGTTTAGCTCTATAGAAGTCCTTCATAAAATCACTTAGGACTGATGTAGCAGTACCTGGACCACTGACACCCATAATGCGCTCATCATTATATCTATCCAATATTCCTGATGGCATGGAATTCTCATCAAAAACTTCCCCCTTACTTTCTATCATAAGTTCAGCTTCTCCTGGAGAAACTCCTGTTACTGATGAAAGGAAGTCAATTACACCACGCTTTTTATGATGCGGTAAGTTTTTCCAAAGCCTTCTAGCCATAACTAATAACTTTCACTTTTATTCTATTTTATCGTTAAAATAGAAATACGTTCATCCGACAATACGGACGCAAGTAAGGCACGATTGGCCTGAAGGAACGGGATTAACCCTAACCGGAGTAATCCAATGAATCAACTACAACTCCAGCATTTACTGCTGACCCGTAAGGACCTAAAGCGTGCTCAAAATGAGAACGCCAGAGCAAAACTACACTCAACCACTTACCGTGGTGTGCTTTATACCGCTGATCCTAAGCCTGCTGAAACTCACGGAAGGTTCACTTATAGAGGCAACACCTATACCAAATAACTTTTTCACTCCCTCGCCTATCGGCGGGGGTTTTTTGCTTTTTATTTATAATAAATATAGTTGAATACAGTATTATCAATGGATATCTTAGGCGGCGTTTCTAGAAAAGCTACTCAAATTTATGACCATTTAGACAAGAAGATTCTCAACGATATCCTTCCTGACTATCAAAATAATCAAACACCGGCTTCTGTAGCAGCACCACCTCCTGTAACTACTGCAAGCACTAAACAGGATGGTCCAGTTACATACGAAATGATGAGAGACTATGCCGAACAAGCAGGTGCTCGTTATCCACATCTAGCAGCAGCTCAATTCCAGCTGGAATCAGGTGGTGGTGAGTCTCCCTCTGGCAGATATAACTACTTTGGTGTTAAAGCTGGTGATAATGAACCTGGTGTGTATCTACCGACAACTGAGTATAGAAACGGTGTACCTGAAACTGAAGACGCAAAATTCAAACACTATGATTCACCACAAGCATCAATGAATGAATTGGTTGATCGTTGGTACAAAAACTATGAAGGATATACAGGAGTAAACGCTCAACCTACAATTGATGCAGCTGCAAAGGATCTATATGCTCAAAGCTTTGCTACTGATCCTAACTATGCAACCAAGCTCAAAGATATCTATGCACCTAAAATGGCTAGCCTAGGAGGTCAATAATAATATCGGCTTTTACTAACTCTAAATACCCGTTTTCAATCTTTTTATTAGTTATAATTATATTTACGCAAACAAATAGTTTGCACATATACTCAATTTATTAAAATGATTTCTACATTCTCTAAGCTCGCAGTTGGCGCAATCGCTTCTGTTGCGTTCGCTTCTCCTGTGTTTGCTGGAACGTATGCCAACGTTGAAACCAATGCTGGATTCTCTGGCTCTGATTACTCCGGTGCTCAGACTGATCTTCATATTGGTTATGAAACCACTGCAGGTAATGCAGGTTTCTACGTCCAGGGTGGTCCTGCTCTGATCAGCACCGATGGCGAAGATGGTAATACTGAATTCTCCGGCAAAGCAGGCGTTAACGTCGCTGCTACAGATGCGCTCGGCGTCTATGGTGAAATTTCATTCCTGACTACTGATGACGATAATAACTATGGTCTCAAAGGCGGCGTGAAGTATAACTTCTGATAACACACATTGACCCTCCTAACGGAGGGTCTTTTTTTATTTCTTTAAAGATATGCAAAAACTAATTAATGTACTTGCTTTGTCGTCTTTTGCTATATCTGCTGCCATTGTTGGCGGTGGCTATTACGCTTTTAGTAACAAGGAAGTGATCATAGATAACGTTAAAAGTGCAATTATCGCTGAAGTAACAGGCGGAATTATGCCCAGCCTACCTGGTCTAGGTGGTGGTGGCGGCATCCCTGCTGATCTACCTATTGATCTACCCATTGGCGGTACTCCTGAAACTCCTGCAGCTTCTCCTCTACCTCAGATCCCTGGTGGCCTTGGCTTCTAAATCGGATCTTCTACGTAGATAGCGCCTTCATTACGCAACTGTTCAGAACGCTCCAGTTTTGCGCCCTCTTCACGTAATCGTTGCTGCTGAATTCCGATACCACCTGTGAACCCACCGCTACCGGGCCTAGCTTCACGGGTTGGTTGCTCTCTGTGCTCATTCCACGCTAATTGGCCACGACGCTGCTGAGCCCTAGCTAGGGCCATCTGACGCTGCTGTGGTCTATATGACGCACGATCTTCAGCACTCAGCCGTCGTCTATCGACTGTTGTATTACGTAGGTTGAATGCCACTATTATTGTCGCTAGTTATATTCTTATTATAATTACCTGGCTTAACGTCTGGTGCTGCTTTAAAACAAGCAATCCAATCACTATCCTCATCAAGCAGCTCCTCAGATAACTGCTCTTGGAGCATACTTAGTGCTGCGTAGTGATGTGAATCATGCGAGAACTCAGTGAACAGCTCGCATAAATCTACTTTCATCAGATACCCACTTGCTCATTAAGTGCTTTAACTGCTTGTGCCACGGGAGCTACGGTCTGTACAAGTTTTATATCTACTGCTTTGCTGTAACCAATAAGCTTCCCTTCTAATTTCTCCACTTTTATTTCAAGCTCAGCAATCTGTGACTCATTCTTTTTACCTGATGCCGCTGCAAAAAACATACTTACAATTAATGCTAGTGACGGGCCTATGATTAGTTCCATATTGATTCTTTGACTAACGAAATTCTAGCTAAATTTATACGAAATCGAGAGAATCATCTTCCAAATCATCATTCTCGTATCCTTCATCTTCAATGTCCTGTGGAATCTCGTCATCCTCCTCGACGTTTAACGTCAACATGTCCATGAAGAACTGCTCGCTGATAATTTCTGGAATACCTGTTGCGTGTTCTTCGATCTTGAACATTATCCCGTTGTCTTGCAGTGTGGATTGAACACCATTTTTCTGCTCCATGCGTGTCTTGAGTAGCCGTAGAGCGGTTTTCTCAAGAGCTGGGCGGCTCATGCGTTGCACTTCATATCGAGCACGGCTCAAGGCGAACCTCTGTTCTATCGTTAGTTCCATCTAGTTCCTCGTCATAGCGTTTGTTAGCGATCCATTCTTCTATTAATTCTTTAGCAACTTCACAGTAGAATTCCTGTTGCTGATACCACAATAGCCAACTTTCACTTCCTTTGGAGTGGTTGCATTCCCGACAAGCAGGTACAAGATTGGATCGCAAATTAGATCCACCTTTGCATTTAGGCTTTATATGGTCTAATGTCGTTGCTCGTTTACATCTACAATAAGCACATAATCCTCCGAACGAATAACGAATACCTTGACGGAAAGTTTTCTTTGCAGAACCTTTCGTTAAACAATGCAGGTCAAACAGAAGTTCGCCCCACGTTTCTACACATGCCATAAGTTGTGATTTAGCAACTCATGTCAACAGTCTAATCAAGCAATGATTCTTTATTTACTAATGATGAATGTATCTAGCTTCTCTTCTATCCTGACCATATGAGCTTCAAATCGATCCAACGCTTTTGTGAATTCCTGTTTGGTTGCGTACTCAGATGCCATGCGAAGTTCAACCTCATCTACGCGTCTATCTAGCAGGCGCAAGCTCTTGTTAATTCTGCCTGTCAGCACAAAACCACCTGTCACTACAGCAATAGCTGCCGATACTAAAGATTCAATCATCGCTTTTGAGACTTCCGAGAGTGTGCCCACTCACGAAAATCATCTTTCCATGAGTCAGTCGAAACTGATGACTCTACTTTTTTGCTGCCTTACTTTTTAGAGCTGATTCAATTACGCCGCCAAGCAGCTGAACCAAACCATTACTTTTGACCTTTTCATTTGGGATGAGCGATAAGCATTCACTTACTGCAGCTAAAAGTATCCAAAAAATAGCACTTTCAAAAATAGCCATTTGTTTATCACAACTACTCTTATTCTATAAGATTTAATGTAGGCATTTTTGTATTTCTACTTACATCAATTCAAATTCATCTGGCAATTTAGATATGGCAGTGTACTTATCTTCCAATTTAAAGTTGCCGTAGTTTGAACCCATGCTTTCTTTACCGTGACCTGTCAGCGCATCCATCATTGAGTCCTCAATACCAGCAGACCTGCAACGAGTGTGGAAACTATGGCGGAGCGAGTGTGCTGCCTCGCCAAATGGCAAACCGCAGTCCCGTCTGAACCGCTTACTCCAGCCACGACCTGGGCCGACCTTCGCTCGTGATGTCTTGAGCTGATCCACAATGTTGTAACACGAAGGGTGAATAGGCACATCACGCACTGATGGTGCATTTTTCATATCCCGTAGTTCTGTATCTATGAACCTGAAGTGAGGTATGCGGTGATTGAAATTAATCTCCTCTTTCTCTAGCCCTGCTATTTCACCTAAACGACATCCGTGATACCAAATGCACAAGAACATTGGATCATGATGGAACGGCTCATAAAAGCTGAAAGGCCTGTCTGGGTAACTCTTTGTACGAGTTGGTTTAATTTTACTTCCAGCTTTTATCCAAGGGTTATATCCCTCAATAAACTCCCATTCAATGGCCATATTCCATAAAGCACGAAGTGTTTGAATCCTTTGCTTCATCGTACGATCTGACCATGGATTCTCTGGATTTTGCTTATTTCTCCAATGTTTAACAATGTACATCTGAACATCTCGCTTTGTGATTGCCTCAATTTCGCAATCTTTGATTGGGTTAACGGCTTTCCTCCAGTTGACGAGAGTTGGTTCCTTAACTGGATTTAGTGAGTAGCACTCAGCTAAAAGCTCTGATACAAGCATCGGTTTCTTCATTTTGGGATATAAGCAACGCCAATCAAATACTAGTTGAAAAGCCCACAATAGTGTGGGCTAGTTGTTAGTAAACGGAGAGGGTGGGATTCGCACCCTCACTTTTGGCGAGCTTAAAAAAATGATACCGTCAAAAGACCCTCTGGCCAATAAGACTTGCTAATGAGTCGGCCCTTGTTTTCTCCACAGGCTGGCTATCGTTATCTCTTTACGTCTACAAGCACCCCTGCTTACTTATTAGTAGCTATGTACTCCATCTCCGCGTGCATGTGATCTGACAAATTACAGACATGAGCGCAGGCACTGATGATCAACCCGCGTTGGTTTGGCGTCAGCTCTGCATCGATGGCGTCCTCAGATAAAACACGCCCTATATCACCTAATGACATAATTACAGCAGGCATTCCCCATCTCTCAACTAAACCTGACATTACTGACAGCAGTGGGTTATCGCCGCTTTCGATGGCTTCCCAAAAGGCTTGACGTTCCTCCTGTGTCATGGTGCCTGTTTTAACATTCCGCTTATCTCATCTTCTGATAAATCAGTCGTTTCTAACGCTGCTTTTATAGGAGCCTGTTTTGCTGCTACTTTAGCTTCGTAATTTTCAAATGCGCTTACAATAGCATTGTATTTTTCTACATGCTTTGGACTTTCTTGTCTTAGTTTTCTATGCATAGTTAATTACCACGTATATCTAAATTATACTTAAGTTGACTGAAGACTGCCCTTCGTTCCCATAGTTAAGCGATTGCTAAGTAAACGTAGGTATCGTCAAGTGTGTTTATGTTCGTATTAGAACCTGCCACGGTAAAACCAGAAGTCAGTGGATCTATTCTGTCCTCATTACTGGTTTGAGCGTCCGACTCGTTCATCTTTAAAAATGGATCATTGCCAGTACCAATTCCACGGACTGTATCAAAAACGAACCAATCACCAACACCGGTATTCTTAATCAACACAAACCTTGCACCAGCAGTGAATCCACAGGGGACATCAACATCAGTACCAGAACCAGCACCAGTGTAGGTTCCTACCGAACTTACACCGGGACATGAGGCGAATAGGTAGGCGATATGGGATTTCGAGTTTTCATTGCTCGCATACGAACCATTAACTGTAAAAACAGTTGGAGTGGGGGATGTATTATTAAACCAATTACTACTTGTAGCGGATTGGGCAGTAGAATCGTTGAGAATTAATGTTCTTTCATTTGCATCATCTAAATGTTCATGATAAACAGACCAATCATAACCAGTATCTCTGTTTTTGAATAATATCATCTCAGGTGCAACACCAAGATTATGACTTACTGCTTGTGTTGAACCTGTCCCTTCATAACACACCATATCAAAGAAACTTGGAGCACGTTTGAAGCTGTAAGTTATGACATCGCTATTATTAAACACACCACCATTACTACCTACTGTATAGCCGCTCATTTGATCTAAACCAGCCAAAACGGATTCACTAGACTCAACGGAATTATCATTTGTTACCAAACCTTTATCATATCCTCTAAGCCTGTCGATAACTTTCCAATCAGCACTGTTATCAGCTCTTTTAGCAATAATCATATCAAGAGGAAAACTTGGAAGTGGAAAACTTACGCCACCACCACCACTACCACTTGATTGCTCATTAATACTAAACAACTTAGTAGCATCCTCTGGTGTCTTCATCGGACGGCGGATTGCCATGTAGATGTAAGTTGCATTATTGCTATGTCCAGCATCAAGATAAAATCCAGTAGCAGATGGTTTGGTGCCGTTATTGGCTGCTTCCGAAGCAGTGGAATTTGCATATAATTCTATGGCTCCACTTGTCTTATTAGTCCAACCACGCATTACATCTAACATCTGCCAATTTTCACTACCTCCGTCAGATCGTTTATAAATCAACCATTGGGGTTCAAATCCAAGGTCTATAGTTGCTGAACTAGAACCATCTGTTGTAAAAGATCCACATTTAATAATACTTTCATCACCAGCATCACCGAAGATTTGAGCATCAGCCTGATCACCATCAGCAAAGATGTAGGCGACGTAGTCACCGCCACTGGCGTTTACAGCATTATCAGTTCCCACTTCAAACGTAGAACTATTTGCCGTGCCAATAAAAGAATTTCGATTAATCTCTCCGCCATTCTGATCTAACTTTATAAGGTCATTACTACTTAAGCTTCCTGTGGAGATGGATTTATGCCAGACCTGCCAATTGTCAACTCCTGATGATTTTTTTACAATAATCATTCCCGGCACACTACCGAGTGAATGAGGTATATCCTGTGTGCTGCCCGTTCCATTGTAGGTAACTACATCGAAGAATCCAGGTGCTTGGCGGAATGTCCAGGAGACATGCTTACCACCGTTAGTATTTACTACACTATTCGTTGATAAAGTAAAACCATCAGCATTCCAGGCTGATATTCTATCGGTATTAGTTCCTTCACCAGCGTAGGAATCTGGCCTTAAATCTTTAGTTTTACCCCTCACGGTATCGAGAATCTGACCAGGTTCAGCAGCATTTCGATATTTTAGCCATACCAGCCCACCTTCACCGACTAAATCAATTCCATTCGTAATCGTCATTGCGCTGCCTGTACCCTCATACACGTACGTAATAAACATATCTTCTACATATTCCCCGTTATATACAGGAGTTAATGCACTAGTTGTTACGTCAGCATTACCAGCTGTATTACTAGCTCGTACATCGAGTTTAATAGTGGTTCCAACAGGCAGGTCAGTATCTGGTGCATCCCCTGATGGGAAGGTAGCAGGGAATGTCAATGTGTAATTAGGATTACCTGCCATTGTTGTATAGCCTGGATCAGCAGGAACTAGGCTAGTGATCTGTCCACTAGAACTCAATACTGTATAGAGTTTAGCAGCAGCTACCTCTACATCACCTAATACTGATATTCCTTCATTAGCAAGCCAGTTTGTACTATATGGTGACAATACTATCTGCTTATTAGCAACATCAATGGAGCTAATTGTTCCTGATCCATTGATTGCTGGACCTTTAGCAACATTACTAGTATTAGCACTCCATCCAGTGACTTGTGGCGTAAGTGTAATCGAAGGGACAGATGTATTAGATGACTGGAATAATCCAGCAGGTGTTACGGCCTCAGTGATCTCAGCATCTTTCTTGATAGCTACGTAGATGTAGTCAGTACCTGGAGAGTTTATGCCAGCCACTGCAAGATCTGGGGTTATAAAAGAAGTAGACGTTATCCGTACACCCTGTGAACCTATATTTGCCTGGGAGTTTAATGTATTAGCTGCTAATGTCTCATTCAATGTGACCAAGCCACCGCTAGTTCCGGCTCTTTCATTGTCCAGTATCTTCCAATCCTCACTTGAATCAATTGCTTTAATCATAAGCCACTGTGTTTCAAAGCCAACAGCAACTCCACCCCCGTATGCTCCTGTATAAGTACCGCACTTTATGTTAGGTTCATTCTCGGCAAATAGGTAGGCGACATAGCTACCACCAGTGGCGTTAATGGGACCAAAACCTCCTACACTGAAAGTGGTGTTAGTTGGGTTTTGATAGATATAGTCTGTTCTTGTCTGAATTACAGAATTTTCGTTCAATTTCAGGTATCCAGTTGTCACATCCTTATGGTAAACAATCCAGTCGTCGGCACTATCAGTACGTTTAACTATAATCATCCCAGGAATACTACCTAGATTATGATCAATAGTACGTGGATCAACTCCATTGCCATCCCAGGTAACTATATCGAAGAAATCTGGTGCTTTGCGGAAGGCCCAGGAGGCGTAGGATGCGCCTGTTCCATTGACCCATCCACTGTAACTTTGTAGAGTGAATCCATTAGAGTTAAATGATGATATTTCAGTGTAGGGTTTTTCAGCATCCGTTAAATCACTGCTCATGAAACTAGCTGTACCTCTCTCTGTGTCCAGCAAACCGTGGCTGTTATTGCTTGTATAATTTTTCATCCAAACCAATCCACCATTAGAAGCTAAATTAACTCCGTTAGTAATTGTTTGCGTTCCACTGTTCCCTGAATACGTCTCCGTAGCGAACACGGTTGACGTAGCTGTAACTGTTCCGTTCATTTCAACAAGATCGCCAACGCTTAACTTGTCGAAGTCTGTGATATCCGAGAGGGTCAGTGTTGTTAAACCAGATGCTGTGGATACACCAACAATCTCGCTGGTCTGAGGTATATACGTAGGTTTAGATGAGACCGAATCACCTGCACTGAAGTCTGCTAGGTCTTGATCATCATCAAGGGTTAATTCAGTTAAGTTACCACCAAATGCAGTACCATCAATTGTAATGGATAAGAGTGTAGCGGTTGGACCCAGAGCACCACCAACAGCAACTAATTTGAGGTTTGTTATGTTCCAAGGACCACCTGTGACATTTATTGATGTAGTACCTGTTCCTGTACTGGAGATAAATATTTGTCTATTTGAACCATCGGATAGTACCAACTCTACATAGCTACCACCTTGCGAATCACTACCACAAATCTCTACCTTGTTATTTGCTACCAATGTAGTTGGTAGTGCATATAGAGCCATAGAGTAAGAATTAGCTATTCCAAGTACATCTACATATTTGTTGACATCGTTAGTAGGATTATCAAAAATATCATCATACGAACCACCTACCGTGCCTCCATTTGCGGATGACTGTGTCCCGCCTTGATATGCAGAACCATCTTTAGTAGTTGTACCTACATTCACAATCTCACTGGTTTCAGCATATTTCTGTAGCGATCCTTCTACATACGCTTTTAACTCTTTATCTGATGTAGGTAACCCTTCATCAGTCATTGTGATATTTGCAGTAAATGCCGAACTAGTATATCGAGCACCTGTTACATCATTTTCTGTAATAGTTGCTGAGCCTATAACTGCAACCCTTGTGGCTGTTTCATTCTGTTGTACATTCCACCTGAAATACAAGCTACCAATTTTTATATTTCCTACAAATGTAGTTTGTGCTGTACTAGCTGGTGTATCGTTGTAGACTAATTTTCCAGTCCATACACCAGATGAATTAGTAACACTATCTGGTTGTTCAAATCTCGCTCCAGAAGCTGATGCACTGATATCTGTCCAAATAACTGCAGTAGCTGCTGCTTGTCCATTAATAGTTATTGTTTCATTGCATTGTGTATTAGCACCCCATGGTCCGATCTGGACTGCTGTCAGTATAAATGGATCTCCTAGTGTACCTGAACCTGTGACTGAAGGGCTAATACTAATATCATTAGCACCTGGCTGAATGCCGATTACTGAGTTTTTGAAATCATCACCTGTAATCTTATAAGAGCTTCCACCTCTGTTTACTAATAGAAGATCATCATCAAGAATTTCAGCCATGTCACTTACTTGTAATTTGTACGATTGTCCACCTCTATTAACTAAGAGTATGTCTGTTAGGGATAGTGAGGACATTAGGGGAGTGGGGTTAAGGAATCAATATTGAATACAGTCGCTGTGACTGTGTCACCTGTAATAGTTCCTGTACTAGTGATTCCATTAGTAGTTGTAGAACCGTTGCTGGTTACATCTTGCAAAGTCTGTGCTATTCCAGTTATGTTTTGACCGTCACCATAAAGATAAGCAGCAGTGACATTTCCTGTGACTACTAAATTACCTGTAACGGTTCCGCCATTGTCTAGATTACTTCCAACTTCAACAACTGTATTAGCAGAATCTTTTAGGAAGATCCTTGGATCAGAAGAATTGTAATTAACAGCTAGTTCACCATAATCTAACTGATCAGCACCTGGCTTTTTAGCTGCACCGTTCTCTAAAACATTACTTCTTTTAAGCTGTAGTTTCATCAGCTTCCTCCCGTGCTAAAAAGCTCTATCTCAATGGTTAAAAAACCTATATTTATTCTAACGACTATGGAAGTGCAGATAATGCGGCGAGATCAAAAACAGCTGCAGTAATTGTGCCAGTAGTTGATATATCAGTTGTAGTAGTTGAACCTTGCGTTGTTACTTGCTGCAATGTTGGTGTAGCAGTAGCAGGTAAATTCGTTAACTGACTACCATCACCAATGAATGCTGCAGCAGTGACATCTCCAGTAACATCAAGAACTCCAGTAATATCTACACCAGTTGTTTTAGTTTGTAGCTTTACCGATGAGTTGTTGTCGTTGCCACTCTCTTCACCTCCATATAACTTGACGTAATTCTTAGCTGCATCTATTGCGTATGTCCAACTAGCACCAACATATGGAGCAGTTTTGTCAAAAGTTAAGTGCCATGCGCCGCTATTTACAAACTTGAAAAACTCACCGCCAGATTTGATGTTGTATTGTCCATTACTGTCAATGCCACTTGTCGTGACTTTACCTGTTGCAGTTACATCAACTGCTGTAATATCACCAGTAGATACATAATTGCCGTCCCAATCAATCGTAAGATTAGAGTGAGATGGAGTGGTGGACATATCGTTGATATAAAACGCCTGATTTCCACCAACTATGGCTTGGTCGGAAGTTGCGTAATCAACGACTATTTGTCCAATTCCGGAACTGAGCTGACGTAGCCAGATATCATTACCACAAGCATACATTTCACCAGTAACATTGGCCGTGCCCTCAATTTCTAGGTTATTAGCTGATTCATCCCATAAACAGTATTTACCCGCAGTTGCTCCAAAGAACTTAACGTCATGCCCAGTGTCATCAACACCCACAGTAATTGGTCCTGTAAAAGTACCACCAGCTGCACTAACGCTCCCCGAGAATGTACCACCAACTGCACCAACATTCCCTGTAAAAGTACCATCAACTGCGCCAACATTCCCTGTAAAAGTGCCATCAACTGCACCAACATTCCCTGAGAATGTACCACCTGCTACACTGATTGAGTTAGTTGTTGTACTTCCGTTGTCAGTTACACCTTGAAGATCTAGGTTGACATTAGCTATTTCATCATCAACATACTTTTTACGGGCAGCATCGTTGTCATTCGATGGAGCAGGCAAACCTCCGATAAGGTTGTTGCTCATATCGACAACACCTTCAACTACCAACGTATCGGCTGACTGGAGTAACTCCTGATAACCAGCAGGATTTAGTACTGTGACTTGACGATTTGCCATTTTAGATTACCGTTGGAGGTTGAATTTCTACCGACATCTGAACGGTGCCGATTGCTAGTCCACATTGAATATTGACGTAGCCAGAGGTTGTTGTATCTGGAGTTGTTGTCCAGTGTCCTGCATTCGTGGAACTCAAGAAGTACCAAGTATTTGGAACTAAAGCAGCAGGGCTTCCATCAATCACAGAAGCGGTTGAAGTAATATCTATATTCAAATTGCGTGAATATGTGAGAGTATTACCTGGAGCAATTGTCTCTGTTGCAATACCAGCTACTTTTGATGTAGCAAGAGCAGTCGCAATTGCTGGCTTACAAGTACCAGTAGATGTGATGTAAATCAACTGATTCTTAACGATGGTTGGACTTGCAGCATCCACAACAGCTTGAGCTGTAATTGACCCTCCGCCACCGCCGCCGCCACCACCGCCGCCAGTATCATCTACAGATAATCTCCATGCACCTACACCCAGTTCATTATCAACTGGTCCTTCAGCTAGTGGAGGATTTAAGAATACATATGATCGTGTAAATTCTACTTTTGTATCTCCAATACTAGGCATGTGACAAACTTTCTATTACTTACTTTATTTTAACTTGTCTCAACTTCACCTAGCATTTCATCCATCTCTTTGTCTAGAACGCCCTTCAATGTGGAATTAAGTAAGTGCTGATATCTTGCTAGTAGTAGTGTCGTTTTGATTGCCAGCTCTTGAAGCTCTTCTACGTTGGTACATTGCTTGACCTCATCCGTCATTACGCGCAACTTAAGCTGCATTTCTAACGGAACTTCAAAATCATCTGGCTTAAACATAAACTTATTTATTTCGTAAGTACATCCTATCTAATTAGACATTCACAAGAGCAGCTGCAATTGCTGTCTTCAGTGCTGCAACATCTGTGATCGCTGCATCATTACACGCTGTACGAATACCTTCCAACGCGGCTTTATGCTTAGTTAGGCGATCTTTAACATCAATAGTGTTGCTCAACTGCCTGCCAGCACTAGTGTTCGTAGCAAAGTCACCAATGATCAGATTTGAACATGCAGGTCCGTCCTTCGATACGCTGAATACTTTGCTGGTTGTACCTGAAGCGGTATGTTTCCAGCAGAAGTCTTCATTATCAGTGAAGTCCCAAGCGTACTCCCATAGTTCAGATGTTGTGCCGAATGATGTGTAATAGTCGGTGTTCGCAGCACTGTCAAACGACTTGTACTTAAATGCGTTTCTTGCATAAGTATGATCACCAGAGAAATCTAAGGTTGCTTTTGCTAGATCAGCCACCTTCATTTCAACAGTGTCAGTGAACTCATCCACTGTTACTGCTGCTATTTGTGTGTCTACATATGTGATATCTGCTTTCAAAGCTACTGCAGTATTGGTTGTACCAATGCTTGTATTTAACGTAGCTACTTCTGTCGTCAGATTTGCAGTAGTAGCAAAGTTAGCGTCTGCTGCTTGACGGTTGGCAATTTCAGTATTCAGAGCTGCTGTTGTAGCTAAGGAGCTAACGTCAGGAATACTTGCATTTACAGTAGCGATCTGTGTATTGAGTGATGCAATAGCAGGGTCGTAAGTTGTTGCTAGAACATAATTAGGCAGATCTGAAGCTAGTGCTGGAGTTGGAGCATTCTCCAGAGTAGTTACCCTTGTATCTAATGCGGTATTGAGCGCTGTAAGGTTTGTAAGGTTTGTAGTATCAGTAGCTTGTAAAGCAGTGATCTCAGTATTAGTCGTTGTAATTTCTGCAGCTAGATTGGCATCTGTAGTTGCCAGATTTGCTGTCAGTGTATCTATTTGCGATTGACCAGCACTGGTTTCTTGTACAGGTTTCCATGTACCTGGGTTTGCATCCGGTTTATAGAATATTTTTAAATCATAATTAGTGGAGTCATACCACAAATCACCAGCTACAGCAGTTCCAACATTGGGTGCAGTTGCTGATATCTGGATGAATGTATTAGGCCTTAAGTTAGTAATAGCAGCATCTAACGCAATTAAGGAGTCCAAACTCCATACGTTCATGTCATTCTGCTTAGTCTTTCCTGCCCCACTTGGTAAAGCACCACTGGTTGGAGCATTCCCGAGTGCTGTTGATTGTGCTGTTGTTAGCAGCAGAGTTAACGTATCAAACGATGCAGCGCCTCCACTTAAGAGTGACCATGTTCCACCGTAATAAAGATAGAGTGAATTATTGCTCGTATTGAACCACTGTGCTCCTTCTGGTGCCTCGGCTGGTGCAGTCGTTCCAACTGCTGTTAATCCATCAGCACCATTAACTTGGTAGAAATCTCCTGATGTACCACCATACCAAATCTTAAGACGACCATCCCTCAAGTCAAACCATAGTTGACCTTCCTTAGGTGTCTGAGTCCAAGCACCACCTGTGATTACACCATTCTCATCAATTGTTGGAACCCACCCTGGAGGCACTTCACCCATTCCAGCATTACCCCAATCTTCTAAATCTTTTACAGCCGCAATGATTCCAGAGAAGTTATTAGGATAATCCTTCGGTTCCTTAAAGTTAGCGACACGCATGTCGTTAAAGGCTGATACAACGCCTCCAAAACTCTGAGCGTAATTTAAACCAGGTGGCCAATCAGACCCTGGCTGTGGTACAAAAGAAGTCACACTATTCCAACAAGTTACTTATTTATATTGTAACTTCTGATCAGTACTTAGAATTCAGTACAACTGTTGCCAGCTCTACATCATCCAGGTTTAATCCATTGGCTAATGCATAAATTAATTCAATTGTTGTGATTCCTGAGCGCTCTACAGATGGAATGAACTGTTCCCCTGTTTCTTCTATATCTTTCTTGAGCTTCTCTTCAAAACTTATCCTTGCTTCAACAGTTGGGTAACTATTAGGTTCTTTAACTTTTAACTTGTCAACGAACATGGTGGCGATTGTATGTTTGCACATCCTGAAGCTATTTCTGTGGCGTTGGTCTTCCCAACTTTGGACGATACCAGCAGCCTGATTTAATCCCAGTGCTCTGAAGTCTGACTCGCTCATTACTGTTGGCAATGGATATCGCACCTGCCGATTGGGAATTTCCCCGTCACTGCCTTGAGTTTCAGGCATTCTTATTTTTGCGTGAGCATAATCTGGACAGCTACAGCAGTACGCATTTGCCGTTTTTAGTTGATTACCACTGGTGAACACCTCATCCATCCATGGGTTAACGTCTGTATCTATACGTCTCCATGGTGCTTCGCCGGGTGCTCCTGGAGCGTGGTACGACTCACCGTCGTATTCATCTAGCTCCGTTTTAGTGAAACTATTGTCTGCCATGATTAGATAACCATTATCATTTTGTGCGTATAACGTCAGTTCACCATCAAAAGGAATTGATGTAATTTCTAGTTGACTACCGACTACAAGCACCGAGAGGATTGTAAAAGGCATTACTGTGAATGCTGCTGTGGAGACTTCACTCTTCACTACGTCTGCAGTCAAGTACTGTCTGCCAAAGAAGCGTTGATATAACTCTTTCTGGTATGTATATGTACCTTTTAATGTGTATGAAGCATTAACTGTGTCATATAGCTTTGGTAAGTTTGTGATGTCATACAGAGAAGGCGGTAAGTCACCAGTGTTGTCTAAGATCTCAAACCCTTGATTGGAACCTACTTCTTCTGCCGTTACCTCAAAATAGTAATCACCATCGGTGAATACTTCATTTGTTATTGCTTGTTCTACGAAAAAGTCTTTTAGGTAACCAACTTCACCTACTAAGCACTGCACATCACCATTGTTGTTCTGAACTTGTGTTGTAGCAAGCACTTCAGCTAATGGGACGCTAACGGTAAGTGTTGTGCTGTTCTGAGGGTAGGACTTACCAACATAGATAGCTGGGCGTTTTGCTGATGTAAGTACGTTGATGATTGTTGCTTCAGTGACTTCATCAGTTACACGTTCTCCAACCATCCTCTTTAATGCAGTACTACCAGCACCTTGTACCCATATTTCACCACGTGCTTTGTTGTCGGGGTATAGATCAGGGCTGTTCTGTACTGACGTTATTACTCCTAGGTTTGGCGGATTAATATTGTCACGTCGGACTACATAATGATTTCTTGTATCTGCATTCTTTGTGGGATATCTCCAGCCAATAAAGCTGACATCCATTTCTTCGGGAGTTCCTTGGTATAGCTTTGAATTAATGACTTGACGAACTGGATCACCATTAGCATCTACAACTAGATTCCCATTAGCATCCCTTTCAAACATATCCTCATATGCACTTTGGTAGTAGTACTCCATGCCACGACGCCACTTAGCCCAAGTGCTCTCTAAGTCATACTTCTCGATAATCGTACGGTGAACGGACGAACCAAATTGTCTATTGCTTGGATATGTACCAGCAGCAGCTTTTCCTTTACCTTTATCAGTCCTTGCATTGACACCATTGAATGATTTCGACTTACCGAAACCATTCTGTTTTCTAGGCATCAGTACCAGCCGCCTTGAACTCCAACTAGAGGGCCATCAGTTAGCACACTTGAACTCTCTCTAGCTGCCCAAAGTGCCTTCCCTTTAGGAATATAAAGTGCTCTTAGTTGACCTTCACCACCTGCATGTGGCACAGGAGCGAGAATCCTTGGCATGTTGGCGAACTGTGTAACAGCACCTACTGTCGTTCCACTATTAAACTGACCTATCAGTACACCTTCTGTTGAACGAAGATAATCAGTGGCACTACTTAGGTAGAGGTTGATTTTTGCAGCTGTTGTACCACGAGCAATCGAGTAGATATCTTCAATGATTGCACCGTCAGTCGTTACTGCATTTACTAACAGTACCGCAGTGTTTGTTCCTGATACATCTAATGTTGATGTATATGCACTGTCTAGATTAGTAACTGTGTGTAATACACTATCGACTAGCAGTGGTTGCTTATTTGTTGAGGTTGAGGCCATTAGTACTTACCTTATGCTTTTTGATTTCGACCGCCACCACGGCCCATTCCTGTTCCTTTCGATCCTGTAAATGGAGCACCGAATGCCAGGGTGTTCTCATTGACGTTCAATGTCGCTGGAAGTGCCCCGGTTGCAGCAGTAGCTTCCATGCCAATTGGACCCATTGGCCCAAAGTTCAATCCATACTTCCTTGCTGTGTTATCTAGTCTTGATGCTTCAAGTGGATCACCCGCTTCTGCTGGTGGCTGCACTCCATCTATATCCAATCTGCCAATGTTCTGCTGATACCCAGTGCCAGCAGTGTTTGACTGCTGTATTCCAGAATTAGGCTGTGCCCATACTCCACCTAACCGAGGATCGTTGGTACGTCCAATATCACCATAGGGTGAAAGATTAACGCCACTCATGCTGCTTGGTTGAGGACCAGGTAGGTTCTGTGGATTATTGACCATTGCATCAGGAGAACCAGGCAGTGCTGACATCTGCTTGGCCATACCAAACCTATTTGGATCTAGGATCTCTGCTCTTTGTTGCTTTTCTGAATTAGCCATCATCAACCTCTCATTGTTTCGCGGCGATCATTTAATGAAATATTGCCTTGCGGCATTGTCCCTTTCAGCATCTCCATACGCTTAGCTAAAGCGTCTGTTTGAAATTCACTTGGATCTTCCTGAGGAACAGTTGTCGCTGATACTTCATTAGCGGCATTACCTGTTGTACTTGTAGGATCTGTGAAGCCTATGTTGCCAGGACTTTCATTCTGTGCAAATGTTGAATCACCATCAACATTAGGCATTGCTGTAACTGCTCCGTACTTTGTACGTGTGTCACTTACTAGCTCTCCTACATCAGCACCTAGTTCTTGAATACCGAAGACATTGGGATTACCGTCAGCCGTCGCTTTAGCTGCTTTAAGCTTTGCAGCGTAGTCACGGTCAGCGCTATTTGTAGAAATTGGTGTAGTGCCTATACTTACGGGACTTAATCCACTCATAACAATTAAACTATTATTCCTAAACCTATTCTACACTTATCTCCAATTCTCTGCTAATGAGATTCTGCTTCCTACAGCTGTATCAGCTGGACCAGGTATTGCCATAATGAACTCAGCACCAGCACGTTCATATGCATAGCGCCTTACTTCAGGCCTTCTGTAATTTGGACAATACAAAGTTTCAGCAAGTCTGTCGCATTCCCTTAGATAGATCTCACGGAAATACTCATCACCTTTAAGAGGATCTGATGTATTGATCGTACGGAAAACGTCTCCTGAAATGATCTCCTGTCTTGAAGGGTTCAGAGTCCTGCTACCACCTGGATCGAAGTAATCATCAGGTATTGCTGCACTTGCTTTCCATGCAATGTCGCAACGCTTGAGGTGATAAACGATCTCGTCGTACCACACTTCATCAGGCACTAGTGCCATTGCTTCTTCAACGCGTGCTCTGTCACCAGCAGGGATTTGAGCACCGTTGTTGAATCCTAGGTGGAAGCGAACTTTTGATTTCTGATATTCATTGAGTTCCATATCTACCCCAACTTGCCATAGGTTTCAGCAAGGATATTTTCAAGCATCATCTGATCTTCAATTGTGATCTGCTGACCAGATTGAATCTTTGCAAGAATCCTTGCTGCAGGGCTTTGCTGCTCTGCGATTGCTTTTACGCCAGGTCCTAACGCACCACCTGTGATTGCGCCAACCAATGCACCGGCCATCCTTGGTCCAGCTTTGAATTTCCTTGGAACAAAAGCACCACCACCAGGGGCTTGTCTTCCTTTATTGATTAACTTCCCAAGTAGATGTGCAGGTTGACCTGCGGCTACTCCTGTCAATGCACCTAATGCAGCTCCTGCACTAGCAGCTTCCCCTGTTGAAGGGTAACCTTCTTGATCCTGCATTGCTCTTGCTAACAGAATATCTTCTACAGAAGCCATTAACTTATGCCACGATTACTATTACTATGTTAGCAATCAAGCGATAAAGATTAAATCGTCTTTAGAAAGGAATTCCGTCTAAGGCACTCATTTTTGATCTCAAGAGATTTTGTGCCTCTTGATTCCTGATTACTCCATCAAGTTGATCTAGCAAATCTCTTTGAATACTCTCTGGCGTAGCACCTTGCTCAACTAACCAATCATAATAATCGCCTAATTGAATATCTACTTCTACTGGATCAAGCCCAGCACGGATCATACGATCTTGCAATCCCTCAGCGTTCATAGCAGAGGCAGTGGGTCCAACTTGGAAGTCTATAGGCTTTATCGGATAAACAGTTTCGTCTCTTCTTCTCATGTGACTTAAGCTACTTGTTACTTATAGTTTAACAATTAAGCGATAAAGATTAAATCGTCTTCAATGAGTTGATCCCAGTTAACACGGGGGATGTTCTCAAGCTGTTTTAGGTTGGCAAAACGTTCGCCGGATAGTGACATTCGTAGTTCAACAATCTTTTTCGCAGTTGCGTAACCAACTCCTGGAAGGCGTTTTTGAATCTGTTCCGCAGTTGCTACATTCAGATTCAACCGACGATCTTCAATCGGTACAACTGTCTTCGGTGCTTCCTCTTCAGGCTCTGGAGCAATTTGGGGGGCAGTTTCAATTTTAAGTCTTTTACCTTTCTCTGCATCATACGGAACTAATTGATCGATGTTCACATAAGCGATCGAACCTGAGGAGGTTCGTACCATCGCATATTCTTTATCGTGCTTGTTAATAAATTCAACTAAAGCACCTGTCTTCTGATCTTGGAATAGATTACTCATCGTAAATATCTTTACCTATTGCTATTATAGGCACAAAAAAAGCACCCGTAGAGAGTGCTTTAATTGTGTTATTGAAGAAGAATCAGGTTCCCTGACCAGCTTCAACCTTGTATGGCAGATCAACCATTTCAGCTGATGGGCCAGGTGCATCGACGAAATAATCAATTTCAACGAGAATTGCAGCCTGATCGCCAGCCTTAGTAATGGTGAAGCCATCAGAAGCGACAACCGTGATTGTTGCATCAGATGCTTCAGGGGTGATACTTCCAAGACCAGCGAATGCGGTCACTCCACCAGCAGCAGGGTAAACGCCAGAAGCTGAAGTAGATACAGCAGCGGGGGTTACACCAGCAACGGTGAGGGTATCTGTGCCTGAACCTGTGAGATTAACTGCAGTTACGCCTGTGCGATAAACACTAGCGCCTGCAGGAATAACACAAGGCTTGTCCAAACGAGGCTTGTCGTCAGAACGCATGTCTGGAGAAAGGATCTTCAGATCATAGGTAGCGCCAGCAGCAGCAGTTGCTGTTACTTCATAGACGCCAATTACGGTATAAAACTCAATACCGGGGAGAGCCGTTACGCCTTGACCGCGATATGCGTTCAAGTGGGCTACATAGTTACCAGGAAAAATTACGGACATGATTAGTTATCTCCTTAATATACGAAAGAGTAACCAACCGTGATGAAATCCTTGTTCAGAATTTCAAACCCGGCGAACAGACTCCAGATCATAATGATGAATCTCGAAAAGTCATCATTGTTGTTCAAGAGGATCTGTGCATTGTTTCCGCCAATACCTACGCCGACCGCTTGTGGGCCGAAGAAGATCATTTGAGCGGCACCATAATCAGCAGCTGATGCTGCACCTGAGCCATCATTAATGACCAAGTTATAGTTAGTCTCGGGTAGGTTTGTTGATTCAAACCAGCGCACTCCTTCAAACAAAAATCCGGTAGGCATGACTGGTTGTCCAGCCACGAATCCAGCTTGTCCATAAGCGGGACCCATGCCTTGGAAGAAGTTGGCGTTAGGGCCAGCTCCAGGCTGCATAGGATTGACGAGACCCTGTCCTGGGTAACGTGCAATCTCACGGAAGTCACTGTTCTGACGCAAATGCATCATGGCAGTTGGGTCAACAATACAGCGGTAATAACCATCAGCGAAGGTAGGAACATTGCGCTTACGCATGTCCTTAACTACTTCAAGAAGATCGGTTTTTACGTCAAACTTAGCTGAAGTACCTGAAGCATAAGTAACACCTAGGGTGCCACCTGTACCGCCTTTAGATACACCACCTGGTAGGTAGTAGCCACCTGCATCGCTGTCTGCTTTACCGTTTGCTTCTGCTTTCAGGAGTTCATTTGCGAACACCCGATCGCGCCAGCGGCGATAGTCATCAAGCAGGGTTAGTGAACCAATGCTCTGATGGAATACATTCAAATTACCTGTATCAAGCAGCAAGCGTTGTGCTGTGATCAGGGTCTCACGAGCTACCTTGAATGTAGAAGGCTGAGCTGTGTCGCGTGTGTCTGCAGGACCTGTATATTCCCGAAGCGTGACCAACACCTTATCTTTTACGATATTGCGTGCTGATGATGTGCCAAGAGTTTGGTCAGCAGTACGTTCGCGGGACTCCTTAGTACCGGGCTTGCCCCAGAAGCGGTAACGATCAAGTTGGACCGTTTGGCCAGGTTGCTTTGAAAAATCGTGAACAACCACGGGCTCAACGGCCATCTCAATGATGTACGCAGGATGCGGGCGATAAAGCTCAGCACCAAGGAGTTTTGGAACGTGAAAATCCTTACTTTAATAAGGCACCGACTATATCATCACTTAATTTATATATAAGTGCCGGACGCTCTAGCCTGTTATTAAGAAGACTGTACTTCTCAGGTAGTCTGTGAACCTTCCCTGAATGTATCCAGGGCTTGGATGCTGATTGCCTTATCTCTCGACTTAGGTTTCCAGCAGTTCATCCGGTTTTAAATGATCCTACAAGCCGCAGCTTGAATCATTATCTATCCACAAAACAGATAGGCTCCAAAACGAATTGTTTACTTATGAGCTTCGACATGCTCACATATATAAATAATAATAGTTATAGTAAGGGTATTGGTTATATATACGGAAATATGAGTATTCAAGAAAGTGTTACTGATTTTATTGATACGAATGAATGGGTGCCTGTTAACAGATTGCCAGGATGGGAATCTGCCATTGAGTACTACATTAATCGTGAAGGTCAGGTAATGAGTACCAAAGGTGGTAAGCAGAAGTTATTGAAGAAAGTTAAAACTAAAAATGGCTATCACAAGGTCACTCTTCAACGACGCATTGGTCAGCTAGGAGAGAAACAAGTATATGTTCATACGCTTGTTGCTTTGGCATTTATTGGAAATCCTCCTACTCCTATGGGTCGGAAGAAGGGCTGCTCCTGCGTTGACCACAAGGATGATGACAAAGCTAACAATCACGTTGATAACCTTCACTGGTTATCCGTTAAAGATAATATATGTAAGAACCCTTACGGTAAATTTCAAAAGAAATACCGCACAGAGGCAGAGATGACTGAACTGGAAATACGCAAACGAGAGAACAGTAAGTTAAGGCAACGTAAACATCGAGCAAAAAAGAAACTTGCTAAGAAACAAGCACAGAAGTAAAATGAAAATGCTAACTGAAGAAACGAAACAAGTAATTGTTGATACTAACTTAAAGCACATCCAAGAATGTCTCAATGCAACAGTTACTACAATGAGCTGCCTTGAT
>Ga0080013_1002201_pt1 | contig 23577 bp, 35 predicted proteins | sample ETNvirenome_6_85_FD_69236 | JGI IMG/M metagenome (GOLD analysis project Ga0080013, IMG submission 69236) | Marine viral communities from the Pacific Ocean - ETNP_6_85 (SPADES assembly) (version 2) | ecosystem: Environmental > Aquatic > Marine > Oceanic | place: Pacific Ocean | collected 2013-06-19
TAGTTCTCGATGTTAGGCATGAAAGACAATACCACATCACTGAGTTTGTCATCCATCCCGCTTACTAGTCGATAGAATTCCTCCACTGCTGAGTCCACTGCCGGGTCGAAATCCATGCTCTTCTGAATCATATTCAATGCAGATTTCCTGACCAGTTTCTCCCTCTCTTCCCTCTCTTCCTTGATACTGACATTGAGGTCTTCCCACATCACAGCGTCTATGTGAGGAGATGATGCGAAGAGATGCTCTCTGACCATGGCCTCCACCTCTCTGAAGTGGCGAGCCAAGTCCTCTGTTGAGATTACGTCACCCACCTCATCAGACCATACTCCCTCCATCCTCCTCTTGGAGACTCGCATTCTCATGTCGTTGTCCCAATGGCAGAACATCAGAAGCACTCGCTGGAACAGACCCTTGGTCAATACATACTCCTTCACGCCTGATGGTGGGAAGGTAGTAATCCAATGAGAAACACGAGACTCAGCCTCAATCTTACCATCCTTCATGTGCTTGGTGAGTGTGTTACTGTGGCTCCCTATGGGATTCATCGACTGTTGTAGATAGAGGATGACCTCTTGGAAGAATTGTTTCGGGCTAGGTTGCAATAGAATACTACCCTCGTCAAAGTTCAGTAGTTTCTTACCGTTGAGTAGCCCCGGGGTTTCTTCTGAGTAGTAGTTACCGTCCTCATCTTTCATCTGCTTGAAGGAACCTATCAATCCAGCATCTGTACCTGAGGTGAAGATGTCTGCCTCAAGGTTGGCATGCCTTGCCACTTCCCCTATGAATTCCCAAGAGATGGACTTACCGGAACGAGTGGGTTGAATCCAGAACACATGGAACCTAGGGTCCAAGTGGGATGCCCACACTGGTATTCGTATGTAGTCCACTACCGCCTGTCCTTGTAAGAAGAAGAACGATAGCAAACCGGGTAGTTCATTGAAGAAGGAAGTCTTGCTGAACCTTCTCACATATTCTTTCAGTATTGGGTAGCGTTTCACTGCTCCGTATTGTCTCCACGTCCTTCTCGCCATATCTTGGGCGGGGTCATGCTCAGCATATAATCCCTACCCCTATCAAGAAAGAATAACATCAAGAATCTCGAGAAGTTCGGCGTTCGATTAACACTGGGTCCTCACTGGTCAAGGCCTCCAGAACCCTAGCCCTGAGCACCTTACCCATGCGTGGCACTCCTCTCAGGCAATCACCGCAAGCGATTTCTTCTAGACTACCACAGGAATCAAGAATCTTATCCACCATCTCGTCTCCTATGCCCGGAATGGTGCGGAGCATGTCCACTCTGACATCATTGCTCGACACTCTGCGAATGGCTTGAGCGCCATGCCTGCTAGCACTCTTGTACGTCTTCTCATGCAGACCCACTAGGAAGTGCGAAGCCTCCATCAGGTTGGGTGCTCGGTACACTAGGCACCCGAAGTCCGCAGCGATACGTGCAAGACCTCCTGCTATTTGCTTTGTTGCAGCACTGAAATTAATGGTGGAGCCTCGCTGCTTGGCTTGTGCCACGTAGTCCTTCACCTGTCCCCAGACTACCACCCCGTACATGTCCACGTTGGCATCGAGGTTGTCTAGTTGCCTCATCAGATGACCACTCCTGAGTGACTCTAGGAAATCACCCACGCTCTTGACTTCGATGTACCACTCGCCACATCTGTAGTCACCAACGACGAGATGTTCTCTTGCTAAGGGGACTGGGGGCCTCTTCTTGTGGGCTCTGCGCTCTACAGCATCGAACAGTGGGCCACGCTCGTTGGTGTCTACCACTAGTGCTTTCATAGACTTCCTGTTCCGTCCCACAACTGGCACCTCCCTAAGCATAGTCCACCACTTTCCAGAGAGGCACAGTGTTGATGATAGCCCTTGTCCACTATGGTCCTGACGTGATAGCGAGTCACGTTCTCGTCATAGTCTGCCCAGTGGAGGGTGGAGATGTATCTTGATATGGATTCAGCATGAGACTCACGCATGTCCTCTGTCGTTCGTTCCACAGGGAGGAAGTTCCTGAGCCTCGAGGCTAGGTATATCACAAGGGACTTACGAGCATCATGTGGTGGGTTGCTCCCCACCTGACAGGCTGCTTCCACTAGACAGGGGAGAATCTTCACCCCGTCCATCTCCACTGTCTCGAACTTCAATGCTGGTCCTGATGTGTCGAAGCGTGACTTCTTCACATGCTCGAGAGGTAGGTCTATCCCGTTCACTCCATAGGTGAAGTGACCTTTACGGTGTGCTTCTGCTCTCTCACACACCTCATCCCATGTCCAGTTGAGTATCTCTGTACTCCTCAGGGGGATGCTCCATCTACCTACGTGCTGCTTGGCATTGTATGAGTTCGGTATGCGAATGAGTCGAGCCATATCGAATGGCACTGTGGGGTCCATGCATGTCAGGTCTAGGCTGTCCTTCCAGTCATTGATTACCTTCTTACCAGCAGCCTTGATGAGAGATACCTCGCTACCAGTGGCTGGTCTATGGGTCTTGGACAGTTGAATCCACACATGGAATCCATTGCCACTGAACCACACAGCATGACACACATCCTTCTCCATCAGGACTTGGTGTAGCCTGCGTACCTGCTCCATCACTTTATCCCCTTCGACATCTAGCACCATGCTGCCCTTCCTTTCCTTCTTATCGAAGTCCAGTACAAAATTTCTCACTATCGCAGTATTGTACTCAGCACGCTTGCCGCTTGGCTTCACAGCCCTGTAACCATACACACTGGTGTAGGCACACTGGCTGTTCCTAAGCGAGGCCCAGTACCTCTCGAGTTCCTCGGGGCTGTGGACTACCTTGCGGAACAGTCCTACCTCACGAGGGAAGTCGAACTCGAGGACGGTCATTTCCTCCGCCCCCTCACTACGTCATCTCTGTATTCCATTATGGCTGCAAGCCCTGCTGCTGCCCAGAATGCGTCCGAGTCTATTGACCAGTAATCAAACACATTACCAAGGCTACCTACGAATATGAAGAGACCTCCTATGAGCATCCAATGGTGGCCAATGGCCATGATACTGAGGTCGTCCACTGTCAGTTCCCCGTCCTCGTTCATGTCGAACCAAGCAGTCACTTTCTTTCGTATGCTAGGTCGCTTGCTACATCTGCAGGTCTTACCCCAGACAAGTCTCCCGCAGTACTCACAGTGGGGTGCTAGTTTCGGTCTTTTCATTTCTAATCCACCTTGAATTTAGGACATAGGTCCATGTAGTCACAGTATGAGCATTTGAAATCGTCCTTAGTCATAGGGAAATCCTGCTCTAGGTACATCCTGATGAGTTTAGTGAGGGCGTTTTGCATTGCCCTCTCACTGACTCTGAGGGCCTTCTCATAGTCCAGCCTGTCAGCAGAACTGTAACGCCATCCCCAATGGGTCACTGGCAAATCACCTAGGCCCTTGGCCTCGAGTTCCTCCATCGAACTCAACTCAATGAGCATCTTGTAGTACGCCATCTCTCTTCTCATGTCAGAGAGTTTGTACTTGGTCCACTTGCCAGTCTTCAACTCCATGAGGGCCAGACCTTCTTCGTCTTGGAAGACTCGGTCTATCACCCCAGTCAATTGTACCTCTACTTCCTTCCCATCTATGTGGAATGTTGTTCTGGGTGATAGTTTAATCTCGTTTGCCACAGGGAGGAACATTTCATCCTCGGTTATTGATAGGCGCTGCATCTCATTGCGCATCAGCCAGTCGACGTTCAGGTTGTAGTCATGCTCGTAGAATGGCTCGTTCTTCTCATGACCCTTCCTCATCTCGATGACCTCCTCCTCTGAGGGTAGCCACTGCTTGAAGGCATCTAGGACTAGCCTGCTATTGCCTTCCAGTACTGCTTTCTTCAACTCAGGCAGGGACTCAGGCTCGACACGCTTGTAGAACTCCTCCAAGGTATTGTGCACGTCAGTTCCTATCACTAGGTAGGACTTAGGCTCCTCTGGTACGGAGAGAGTCTTGGATAGCCAGAGTTGTTTGGCGCACCACTTGATGTTACCAAGGGTACTCTTGCTAATGCGTATTACTATCCCATCCTCCCCCATCTCAGGGGTCCACGCATAGGAGGACTGGTCCTCATAGACCAGAGGTAGGGCGACCAAACTCAGTCCTCCAATTTTGGCGGCGCCTCGCCTGTTAAGGTACTTATAACCTGCTCTATCTCAATGAGTTTCTGCAGATAGACCACGAAATCCATGGCCTCCTCTTGTGCGTACGTGAGCCAATCCAACTTGGAGAAGTCCTCCCTTTCCATAGTAGTGCCGTACTTCGCCAGCCCTACTGCGGCTCGAGATTGTATCTTGTCACACACTGCATCTTCAATTGAACTCAAGTCCAAACTCCTCCAGCGTAGTCTGTCGGCTGTTGTCTTCTGTCATCATCTTCTCTTCTTCGTTTTCCATTTTCTTACCACCATCCATACGCCTTGGGACGGGGTGCTCCGAGAGCACCGTCTAAGTCCCAGCCGAGGGTTGAATAAACACTATCCAACTTGGCCTTTAGCATTTTCTGGAGAATCACATCTGAATCCAATACATGCCCCTCTAATTCAGAGGGGTCTCGGTAGGCTATGATGGAAGGAATGCCTTTGACGTATGTCCAAGGGACTGAGTCCCCTTTCCCGAACACAGGACCCTTAGCCTCTTCGTTGTATCGCTGGGCTGCCTTGGCAGCACCACCTAGTACCTTGTAGTCTCGTAGTTCCATCCCTAGCCTACTTGTTATGCTCACGTCTTTCAGGGGGACTTCCCCCTTGCGTATCGACAAGGCTATGGGGAGGATGAATTCCTCCACCTCATTCTCAGTCGCCCCACTGCAGACCAACTCGAAGACACCCTTCTGTATCTCCTTGGAGATAGGGGCTGTGTTGGAAGCCTTCATGCCAAAGCCAGCCACCTTGAGTTTCCCATCCATCTTCCTGCCGACGTACCTGTTCTTCTTGGCTAGCAACCAATAGGGCATCCAGTCCTCCAGTTCTGCTATCAGCATCTTGTTCCCAGTGGCTTGCTGCACAGCGTTTGTGATTTTATCAGCGAGCATCTCAGCCTCCTCGTAGGGGACCTTGACGAAAGCCGAGTCAGTGTGACCATAGAGGCATTCGTAGCCATTGCGAGTAGCGACCTCATCCAACAGGTGGATGCACCGCCTCCCCTCTTGGGTGATAGTGTGTGCTATGTCTAGGTCAGCCCATCCGTAGCCACCATGGGCGGTCATGCCATACAGTGACGCCATGACACGTTTGATGGCCATTTGAGTAGTGTCCCAAGCATCCCTTTCCTCCTTAGTCTCGGCTTGAGCCATCTTAGTTTTGCATTCAGCCCTGTAAGCGAAGAGGTATTCTACTACACTAGGTAGCAAACCCTGTTCGCTCTGGTCCCAGTATGTACCGTTCTCGAGTTGGATTATGTTCTCACCCGGACCATCACGTTGTGTCTCGTATGAGAGGTTGTTGCCGAGGATTAGTGACGGGTACAGTCCTTTGTAATCAAACACACCAACGCCTTGATGCAAACCAGTCACACAGTTCAGTCCTACTTCCGCACCTCGTAGTGCCCCGCTGTCACCTCTCGCTCTACTAGGAGCCTTCCTGTCTGTCCTTCTAGACAGCAGCCCCCTAGCGAAATTGGTTACGTTGCAGGTCGAGGACAGTGTGACTCCACAGAGTCTCACCATCTGTATGTAGAAGTCGGTGACGTTGCGTGCCTCGTCTATGCCCTTGAGTAGGTGGGTGTCCAATAGACAGTAGTCCACGAACTCATCCCAGTACTCGTACCATCCGTTATGCACGTCCATGCCCTCTATCTCCTCAGTGAGTTTGGACCCTAGCCCCACGGTCTCAGCGATATCATTCAGTTTGAGGGAGGGTAGTTGACCACCACCGCTGTCCTTCCACACTCGCTCGAAACCTGTGCCGCTAACAGCCTGTGCCGCTGTATCGAACTGCCATCTGCCCACGATGGGCTGGTCTGTTGGGTCATACCTGTCCTTACCCTTCCTGAACCTCCTGACCTGACCCACAGGGCTCATTCTCTGGGGGTATGGTATTCTATTGATGAGATGAGGAAGGTCTGCGAACGTGCCCGCATGCGCAATCAGCATATCGGGGTCTCGTTCGCGCATGAATGCCACGAAGGCCTCATGGAGTTGGGACTCACTACGGTAGAGCCGTAGTTCGTAGTCTACATCACGCACTCGGCGCATGTATGCCCCGCTACTATCGTAAGAGCAGTTGGTTCGCTCATCAGCCCAAGCGAAGACCACTGGCGTCTCTAGGTCACTGTCGATTACAGCAATCACAGTGGTGAATGGGTCGTCACCAGTGTCCCACTCTATGTCGTACCACCACTTGCGTGGCTTCCAGTCTGGCATTTCTTGTATGTTGTCTATCATCCATCGGTCTGTGAATCTGATGTCAGCCTCGTATGACTTGCCGAACTGCTCTCGCATCCTTGTAATCTCAAAGGGGGACTCGACCTCTATCTTCACCAGAGGTGTGTCGTCTAGACCTATCGCTTGGTCCTGATTCACAATCCTGCATGTCGGGAACCTAGTTATGGCCCTCCTGAACTGGAAGTCAGGAGAGTTCTTCGGTACCCAGAAGTATGGTGTGTAGTTCCTATCTGTGTGCTCTATGAGGTTACCCTTCTCGTCACGGTATCGTGAGTAGATTATGGGCCTGTCGCTCTTCTCGTAGTACTCATCCACTATCATTTGACTCCCCTCTGGTCCAAGATGACTAGCAGATGCTCCTTCTCAGTGTGACGTAGTATCAGCACGAACTTGTTAGCAGTGTATAGTTCCACGACCCCTGATGGGAGGCAGTCCACCACGCTTGGGAACCATCCACCGAAACTTGACTTGCATTCGTGGGATGGTCCTGCGCAGTCCTCTATATCCACACTCACTGTCATGTTAGCAGCCCCCTTCTCACCAGCAGTGATGCTCCACATGCTGTCGTCTGTAGAGAAACTGGTAGTGATGGAGTGGTTCTTCCCCACTATCTTCTCAAGGGTCTTCACCTGTATGAGGTCAGAGGCATTGAATTTACCGTAGCACGTCAGTGACTTGCCACCCCAGTGCTTCCAGTTATCCCTCTCACTGTCCTCTTTGAGAGCCATTGCCTTGCCCACTCTCATGTTGGAGTGAATGTAGTCACTGTAAGGCAGGGTGAGGTCTAGGTTGCCTGAGAGGACACGCAGTGGTGCCCCCTCAGGTTGGTAGAACTTCACCATGGACTCCTTGGGTAATGCCTTGACGAATGTCAGTACCTTGCCCAAGTCCGAGATGACTATTGCCCCAGAGTCCTCTACATCTGCACTCACTCTCGTGTGCAACAGGTGTGTCTTGAGTGCGACAGTCCCAGTGAGGGACATGTCCCTTGCATCAAGCCTGAGGTCCCCAACCCCGGGTCCAAACCCGTTCAGTAGAGAGAGTAGGGCTTCCTTCCCGATATTTACTCGGGTAATTCGCCCCCCTCCAATTTTGGCGCGGCCTCGTAGCATAAGAGTCTTATAACCACTACTGACCACCTATTAGTTCGGGCAACCCGTGCCACTTGAGCGGCTTCTCCTCGTAGGTGCTCATCACGAGTCGAGTCTTGTCTAGCATCTCAGGTAGGTTCCTAGCCTTTGAGAACGTGGCTTCGTACTTGGTTTCCCCAGTAGGCCTCATCTCATCGTCACGAACCTGACTCTTCTTCATCTCTAGGATGGTATGTAGATAGTTGCTCGTCTGTTTCTCCCACTTGGGCTTCTTCTTGCCAGTAGCGGTGCCATCAGCCCTCTGCTCGTATTGCCAGTGCGTCTCATACCACACATTGACTCCCAAACGGGTCAGTTCTCGACATAGGGACGTGAGTTGGTGGAATCGCGTGCTGCGAATCTGCCAGTTGAACCTCATCCCCACCTTCTCATGGGGGCTTATCTTGGCACCAATCCCGTCAGGGGCTGTGCCTAGGTCCTCGATGAACATGCAAGCCATTGCTACTGAGTCCCATAGGTCCACAGCAGTCACTAGGACCGTGTTCAGCCTCTGGCCGTCGTAATCAGGCTCTAGTTGGTCGTGAGCCCATGCCAAGGCCCTCCTGCCTATGTCCATCACCTTGTCGTGAGTGGAAGGGTAGTCGTAAGCAGTGCGAGCGTCGTCCTGCATCACCCATGGATTCACTGATTTGAAGTCCTCCCTCCTATGTTGGTAGAAGGCGTCTCTGAGAGATGCCCCTCCTCCATCGAAGTCTATGATGACACAAGCCTCGTTCTCAGGTATGCTATTGAGGATTATGGCCGTTTTACAGGTACCGTCATCCCCCACTATCCCACCAAACTCTCCCGTGATTGGGGCGATTTCCTCAGCGAAGTAGTCCTCACCTCGGTATTTCTTGTGTTCCTCGGGTGTGTAGTTTTTTGCTTTCTTATGAGATATCGCTAAAGGCTCATTTAGCAAATCCTTACTGGGTGTCGCATCCTCTTGGTCTATCTGGTCCTTCAATTTCTTGAAACCGCTCATGAATTGAACCCCCTGTAGTGGTTTTCTCTTATGGTTTCCCATTCGTGTCTCCAAGTGGCGGCCATTATCATGGACTCGTCCTCGCTGATGCTGGTATCGAACGCATTTGCTCGAATCCACTTAGCAATGGCCTCGTCACCCAATCCGTTATGCAGCATTATGTCTATTTGCTTGAAAACTCCCATTACTGGTCGCCCCCGAACTGACCTAGTGATGTGCTACCACCCTCACCGGCAGGTATTGCCAGTCTTGGTGGTGCATACACTCCTAGGGCCCTGATTGTGGGTACCTCCTGCTTGCCGTCTTCCACTGAGCGTAGTCCCAGTCTACCGAATATGTAGACAGTGGACTTCACTGCATAGGGCTTCCAACCTTCCCTGCCCTTGTAATCGAAGGCATGGCAGTCTTGGCCCAAGAACCCATGCACCCTGACAGATATCTCCTGTTGGTACATGTTGTTCGCAAATTCCCTCTGGAGAGCGAATGATGAGACTCTCATGGTGTAGTTCACACCTGTGGGGTCATAATCACTCTCATATCCAGTCTGGTTGATGTCTGTGACCTTTCCCTTGATGCAAACCAAAGGACCGATTGGGTTATCGAACCCTTCGACAGTCTCAGACTCGGAACGGTACACGTCCATCAGGTCGGATAGGTCTGCTACATAGCAGTCCATTCCGCTCATCAGCAAGTCGCCTTTCAGATAGTCCCTATCATCTTCCTCGACGAACTCCTTGGTGTAGTTAAGCAGTTTGAAGAAGTTAGACGCTCCTCGCCACATGTCTTCCCAGCCCTTGTTCACGTTCTCAGGCTGAGGCCTTACCTTGATGATGCAAGGCTCACCGAACATGACTTCCTCTGACACACTCGCTTGAGTGGAGCCACTCACGTCGATTCTGAACAGTTTCAAGTCATCCTCGAAACCCTCAGCGGTGTTTCCGTAGAATCGGTATGTCCTGCTGTACAGATAAGGCGAGATTGGCTCACCATGCCTAGCCCATTGTGGGTTGTCCTGCAGGATGGCTAGTGTCAAGCCGCTATCCCTGACTAGGAACCAAGGGTCGTTCTCCTCGTCATACCTCTCTTGAGTGGAGGCTACTATGCCACCAGCCTTCTCTAGCATCCATACGCCATTCTCTACGAAGGCTCGAGCCACGGTGCCCTTCTCTATGGCTTCCCCGAGGTCTGCCTTGGCTGACTCTATTGCGTATTCTCTCGCATTCTCCCTCTTGTCTCGTATCTTGGGTTCGACAGCCACGAAGCATCCCACTAACTCAGTGGTATTGCCTCCCGGTGTGCTCATCACCCTTCTCTCGACAACGAAGGTCTCAGCGGCATCCACTAGGAAATCGTCATCCTCCTCTAGGATATTCACGATTCCGAGTTCCTTGTCGATGTAAGCGAGATAGTCCTCTACGGCCTTCTCCTCGCTAATGCTATGTTGCTCAGCATACCAACGCAGTCTTTCCAATACTTCTTCTGGTAATTTATTCTCTGTTCTTTCTTCCTTTAGGCTACTCATTTTCACTCCTCTTTCTCTTCTCTTCTCTCCCGTTAGGGAGGGACAGAGACCCCACGAACCAGTCAATAAACCCTCTGTTGTCCAGAGGCCATTGATGGGTCGAAAGGACAGCGTCCCCCCATATCTTGGAGTAGTGGTGGAACTTATCTGGTTCCATGTCTAAGTCGCGCACTCTATCGTGCAGCATGTTGAGTATGGTCATCATATTCCTGCCGGGTTGATTGAGTGAGTAGAGTTCCTCTCTGAGACTCTTCCAATCTCCGCCAGCGATAGAGAGAGAGGCTTCGGATAGCATCTCTGCCTTTATCACGGCCATATTCTCTAGTTCTTTGGCATCCTGCACAGTTTGGGCTGCTATACCGAGACTGCGAAGGTCTCCATTGAAGGCCTTGCCTATCTTGCCGATATTGTAGCCGTTCCACCCATATGTCGATTTACACAGGTGCTTGAAGTTCTTCTGCAGAAACGCATGCACGTGAGTGGACTCGTATGGCGCGAAATGTAGTGTGTGGCAGCGCGAGCGCAACGCGGGTATGATGTTAGCCTCCTCGTTGGCAGTGAGTATGAATAGAGCGTGACCAGTCTCAATCGTCCTGCGCAGGGCGTCTTGAGCCTGTCTTGTGAGGCCATCGGCCTCGTCTAGTAGCACAATCGTCGTATCGCTGTAGCCACGTTGTGTAGATACCTGCTTCACTCGATTGCGTATGAAGTCGATGCCCCTCTCATCAGAGGCATTGAACTCATGGACCTCAGCGTCGAGATAGTGACCCACTGCTAGTGCTGTGGAGGTCTTCCCAGTCCCCGGAGGGCCTACTAGCAGGAGGTCTGGTATATTGCGTGCTTCGCACATTTTCTTCACTTTTGAGATGGGATGGGCTTCCTCGCCCGCCTCATCACTCCCGATTAAATTATCAAACGTCAACATGGAACCCCTCCGATACACCATCGGCACTTATACTATTTCCTCGAACTGCCTCATCAGGTCAGTAATATCAGTGTGTTTCATCTTACGGGCCGATGGGGCGTCCATGACTAGAAGCAACTTCTGCAAGTTGGCTCTGTCCTTCACAGCATCCCACACGGGCGCCAGTATTGAGAGCACCTTCTGTATCTCTTTCTTGTCACGCAGCACTCTTCCGTGCACACCCTTTGATGCAAGCCATAGATTCAGCAAGGGTTCGTCCTCCATGCTGGTGTAGACCTTACGATGGACCTTGTAGCCCAGTTTCCTCTTCGGGGAGAAGTGGATGCTAGCCTGAAAGCGGGCATCTCGTGCCAGCCATGCCAGAAAGAAGTCATCGTGCCTGTCCATTGCCTTCCCTCTCTATGATATCCCCGTACTGGAGAGCGTCTGTTATCCCCAGACCTGTGTCTATGCGAACGAGATACGCCCCCTCGAGGCGGTGGTCCCTGCAACGCAAGGCATGGAACAGGCCAACTAGTGGCACTTCCAGTTCCGTCCACACTCTCCTTCTGCACGCTTCTGTGAGTATAGGGTTGTCAGGTATGTCTTCCACCTTGACGTTAGCATACCCCACATGTATGGGGTCGAAGCCATCCAAGGCCTCTATTCGCAAATCCACCCAATCGTCGTTCTTCTGCTGCCGGGCTTGTGTTATGAGCAGTGGCATCTCGTAGATTCTCTTCGGTTGGACGAAACCCCCTCGATGCTGGCCATGGATGTGTGGCTTGTCTCCGTCTATGAGTCTCAGCACCTCTCCATCCTTCAAATTCTGGGAAAGGGACCTGAGGTGTGCAGCATCTCTTATTCTCAAGGGCTTCACAGCCCTTGCTCTGTAATCCATCTCCCATCTATCGGGATTGGCCTCTGAATGCAACCATTCCACCACTTCCCCTTCCTCAGTCACTGAAACCACGCAGTCTCCTCCGTAGGCCAAGTCCACTGGGGCGTTCGGCACTATCTCACCCATCCCGTCATACACGAAGATGTTGCCTTGGTACTGATGCGCGTACCTGCGCGGCCCTGACACAATCTGATAGTAGGTATTGAGGAAAGGTACTGACCAGAACTTCCAAGGCGCGAAGGATGGAGCCCTGAATGGGTGTCCGGGTTGAATCCTGAACTCGTCAGAGAGAGTACCCTCAATGGCACGTTGCAGGACCACTGAGATAGTCTCCACTGATAGAGCGCTTGTGAGTCTCTCTGGGGGATATCTACCTCCACCGTGAGCAATGGCCCTGAGGAGCCTCTTTCGGGGCAAAACTGGCCTATCTCCGAGTGCTCGACACCATATGGCCTCTGCTGACCTCTTATCCATCTTAGCGAAGATGGTTCTGATGTCAGGCGCACCTTCCATCGTCTTGAGTTCAGAGACACAGGAAAGTGCCTCTGGGATGGTCATGCTGTCCTCGCACTCATCCGGTGATTCCGATACCAACGCTGGTACTAACGGAGTCCCCTCTATCAGTTCAAATTCCTCAGGGAACATGCCTAGTCCCCTGTGGAGAGCACTCATCACATGCTCTGGCTTGATAACAGCAGGGCCGTAGAGCAAGGAACAGAATTCCTCGAGTTCTCCTTTGTTCTCCACTAGAAAATCATAGAGCAATCTCTCTTGCTCTCTGGTCTCCGCTGTATTGACAGCGGCTATCAGTATAGCAGCATCATCAAGTCTCATAGTTTCCTCTTCCTCCTTTTTTCCGCTCTCCAAGCGAGATAGCACTTCCCACAACGCGTCGACTGAGAGACCCGTCTCGCAGTGTTCGCTGAGTGTAATGGTTTGTTGCAATCTGCACAGGTGTGCGGGGGCACAGTATCACTCTACGGGCACAGGCGCGGGCGCATGCGGGTACTCGGGCGCGAGCGCCCACACGCATATGTGATAACTAGCACTGGTAGTGCCTCTGCGCTTTGTGATGTCCACCTTCATGATGTCCTTGTCCTTGGAAAGGACGTTCCCCAGTTGCTGAGGGGTCGTCCCGTGCCTCATCACTGTGTTTATGTGCTCCAGTATCTGTTGCGTGTTAGCCTGTCCTTGTTCCTTTAGGAACGCTTTTATTCTCTGTCTTAGCCTCGTAGTTCTCATTCTTCTTCCTCTCCTTTTCTTCTCACACACATGAGTCCCCTCATGTGTGGCGGGACGGGTTTGCTGCCCCGGCTGCTACCAAGGGCTTGAGCACTTAAGTCATCCCAATACCCTTTATCTACTGCTTCACAAATCTGCTCGGGTTGCATAGGGAACCAGCCCTCCCAAGTGTAGAACAGGGTCTCCCCTGCGATAAGATAGTAGTCGTCAGGAGACAGGTAAGTCAACTCCTCGCACTCACATGTGATTGCGACAACCCATCTATCCGCCAGTCTCTCGTTACCCTCGTCGTCCACGTACCTGTTCTGGCCTGAGACCATCCACTCAGCCCTCTCGAGGGGCATGTTGACCACTGGGTGCTCGTTGCAGTTGGGGCACATCCACGATTGTGCCTCCTGTTGCATCATCTCGGCGGCTAGCATGGGGTCGTCGGGAATTACCTTGACCGAATCCATATCCAAGTGCCAATCCAGCATTTGCAGCACGACCTCCACTCTGCGTGAAGCCATCTCTGCCCTCTCTGTGCGGGTGAGGAGAGTGAGAGTGGCGTCCCCCGTTCTACGGAACGCCATCTCCCCCTCCATCCAGTCTTGTCCTATATCGAGGTTGTCTACAACCCCCTTAGTCCATGCTATCTCTTCTTCGGTGGGCTCCCACTTACTCATTCGCCCACCTCCATTGTTTGTTGTATTCGAGGCCAAGAGGTCCATCTCTCGCAATTATAGCAAGGTGCTATGAAGAGTTCTGCAGTTGCAATGACTATTGTTGCTTCGGATAATGTCGATTCACAGCATGCGTAGGTATTTTCCTTGTTATTGAAAAACGGCATCTCGCCAGCCTTGGAGATGCTTTCTACCTCCTCTTCACTATCTTCTTGGATGAACGAGTTTATCACCATGTCCCCATTCTTATGTGCAATGTACCCATGTTCGTCTAGGTCGAATACGGATAGGTTCTTACTGAATATCTCCATCAGTTCTCACCTTCCTCTGGAAGCATGGATGAGATACGAACGTCTGTCATCATACCGTCTTTACTCCAGTAGACATGTAAGGCCTTGTCAATAGTGGTGGCATACCCGGGGGCAATCCAACCTGAAAAGCAACCACAGATGCTACAACAAACTTCGAGATGGGTCAACTTTTGCAAATTGCCCTCCGTATGCACCAAGTCCCAAGTATGCCCATCCACGCTACACTCCAGCAGGGCTTCGTAACTCTCCTTCTGGAGACTCAATTTTTCCGCTTCCCCGGCCAATTCCTTCACTCTTTGTTCTATCTCGTTCAACTTATCAGTTATCTTCATTTGTCTTCTCCTCCTTTCCCTCATAATCCACGTGGTCCTCAGGGAGGTGCTTTCGCAGTCTCTCCATCTTACCCAGTAGTTCGTTCCTTATCTTGTTAGCGGCTTTCCTCACTCTATCGAATGCATGCTTGTCCTCGTGACTCTTGCCCCACTCAGGTGATATCAAACCACCTTCGGTGCTACAACGAGGTGGTAGCATACCACCCAAGTTTTCCACTATCGTCTTTGCTATCTCATATTCCGCGTGTTTCTGGTTTTTTGCTCTCATTTTCTTCTTCTCCTAGTTTGAATCTTATCCTAACCCGACCATCTTCTATTGGCCCTTTCCTATGTTCGACGGGCTCAGGTGCTAGATGGGAGCAGGGTTTGCAATAGACCTGCTCGCCCATCCCCTTGTGAATAGGCTTCTTAGTACCACATTCACAGCATTTCCCGATGAACTTCATATCAGCATCCTCCCGGCTAGTAGGGAGTCTGCGACCGCCTGTGCGACTATCATCTTATCGCTGTCTGAGCCATCCAAGGCTGCTTTTATGATGGCTTCCTTCTCACTAACGACCTTATCGAAGTGAGTATCGACAGTGTCAGACGCACTGAGTATCACTTGGTGGCACACGTCACTCTCTTGGGTTATGCGCCTCACTCTCGAGGCTGCTTGCCTCTCGTGTGCCGGAACCCACTCCCTCTCCACGAACAGCGTTGTGTCTGCAGCGTCGAGGTTGATTCCCTCTTTCATTGCTAACGTGCTGCAAACTAGAAATGGTAAATCGCCTGTCTGGAACTTCGAGATGAGGGCTTGCCTCTCCTTGTCTGGAGTGGAGCCAGTGATGAATCCCCTCCCCACACCGTCTATCTTGTCCCAGACTCCTTGCACCACATCCTTGTGGTGTGCGAAGACCACTAGGGGCTTCTGGTACTGCTGCCAGTATTTCGCCATCCAGTCTATCGCTGGCTTCACCTTGGCCTTCCCAGCAGCGTGTCTGAGGTCTGTGAGGATGTTGAGCAGGAGGCCCGGGGGTATGCTCCCACTACCAGTCGTCCTGTAGTGCTCAAGTTCCTCCATCAGGGTGTTGTAGATGGTATCGTACTCCTTGCTCGCCTCTTTGGGAAGTTTGACTTCTATTATGGTCTGCAACAAGTCTGGCATCTGTTCCGACAGCCTCGGGTCGTCCATAGTCCGCCTCATCATGATGTCCTTCAGTAGGTGGTTGAGAGGTGGGGTCACCCCATCCTCGCTGTGCTCTATGTTACTAGCACCTTGGAAGTCCCAACCATACCCATTGTGAATCGCCCCGCAGTATTTCTTGCCGAACAGCCAGAAATTGGGGAATGTCGCTGGTTTGAGCATGTTGAGGACTGTGAATATCTCCTTGGGCCTGTTCAGGATGGGAGTCCCACTCATGGCTATTATGCCATTGACCGTAGGCCAGTTGGACAGTCTCTTCGCTGCCTTGGTTCTCTGGGCCTTCTGGTTCTTCAGGGTGTGACACTCATCGAAGATGACACAATCGTAGTCATCCTTCAGTAGTTCCTCTATTCTACCGTGCAACAAATCATAATTCACAACGGTGACGTTGGAAACCTCGTACGACTTCTTGTTCCCGTAGATGATTGAGGAACTCAAGCCAGTCCACTTCTCCACTTCGTTGGCCCAGTTGACCTTCACCACGGAAGGACACACTATGAGCACCCTCTCATATCCACCGGACAGTACGCACAACAGGGCTTGGAGTGACTTACCCAGACCCATGTCATCTGCTATCAGCAGCCTATCGTGACCACCGGACGAGAACATGCGTGGCGCTACCCATTGGTAGGGTCTCACGAGTTCTGCTCTCTTTAGCCCGGGCAGGGCCATTGGCTCTGCCTCTATCGCACTACTGAGAAGCACTCTCTCCGCTGCCACCTCGTTGGCTGTGTGTGTCTCCGGTACCTTGAGTATGGCCTCGGAGAGTTCCTTGTAGTGAGGCTTGACGGCCTTAGCCACCTGCGCCCCGGAGGTGATTGGGATAGTCCATGACTTGCTCTTGCCATCGAATCTAGCCTGTCCGCATGACTTCACTGCTGTGTTGATGTCTGCGTAGTTTGGCTTGTACGGCCACTTCATCACCAGTTTGTCAGGTGCTTTGTAACTAACTACAATCACCGAAGCCATAACACCACCCCCATTATCGACAGGTAGAGAGCCATTATCATCCAGAACTCGACTTTCTTACTCATACGTGGTCCGCTCCTGTATTTTGAACCCACTTTGGCTTCATCCAACTACCCGGCCTACGGAAGCCTGAATCCGGGTATAATGTGATGTCTGTGTATCTAGGGTGAATCGCTCCCTTGCTCTTGATTTCGTTTATGAGAATCTTCTTGGACTTGCCGTGGAACTTCTTGGCATCGTCAGAGTAGAACCCATCCATCATTTTAGCGAATGCATCACACAGTACCCTGTATCTCCTCAAGATGTCCTCGTGCCTCTTCTCGAGCGACTCGTTGAAAGTATCGTCCTCGGCTAGCCAGAATGGGAGCCCCCTCCCTCTCTCCCAAGACATCTTGACATTCGCAGAACCGGGAAACCCACCCCACCCCTCATGCCAAGTAGACCCGAACTTGGAGACGAGTGACGCGTAGTAGTCACGGAAAGCCCAAATCGGACGACCCTCTATCCTGTATCTCGGAGGGAGCCAGCCTTGAGGCATGGGTGTATCAGTGTAAGTGGCCTTCTGCTCCTTCTTAGTCCATTTGTCGTAGATTCTAGGGGGTATCAGCGAAGTCTCAATAAGTATCTCCACCACATGGTCTTCGCGCTCAAAGGCGTCACCCGTGAGCCTCTTGCTGGACTCATGAATGAGAGCCCGTGCATAATCTGAGACCCAAAGGTAGTTCCAAGAAGACTCAGCAGCCCATCTAGACCAAACGGTGTAGTCACCGCCTGTGGTAGTTCCAAGGCCTGAGAACCACACCCCCATCTCTTTCAATTCCTCATGAATCCAGCCTCGTTGTTGCAGTGCTTTCACCATCGTCCTCTTAACGACTCCAATCTGAGCCTCCACGTGCTCATCACATAGCATTGCAGCGGAGTACGTCGGGCTATCGTCTAGAATGTAGAGGACTTCGTCGGAGAGCATGTGCTCGTAACTTAAGTTTTCATAGCCTCCGTACTCAGTCACTCCTCTTCCCCCTTTTCTCCACATTCTTCGCATCTGTTCACACGAAGGTCGGCAGAGCAATCTTCGCACAGCCCGCATTCATAGCACATATCATGGGATTCAGAATACCATTCACAATGCTTGCAGAAGTCATCCTCATGCACATTCTCGATTTCGATTCCGTCGTACTCCACGTGCCCCGTCCTAATCTCGATGTTCTCCAGCGTTGCGTCGCATGTTGGGCAGTGTCCTCTCCCATCACTCCATATCAGGTTTCCCCACTCTGTCCAATCGGCTGAACCATGCTCACAGGAACTTATTCTCTCCCAGTCGTCTAATCTGATACGGCTCATGTACTCGCCTCCGCATCAACGTGGAGGAGTGATTCTTCACCGCAAGCGTAGCATTTCACTGTGAGACGGAACCCAATTTCAAAGTCCTTGTACATACCTGCATCAACACATGTAACCTCTACACTACTTGCACTGGGCCATTTTATCACTTCCCAGTCTTCATGAGCGCAGTAACGTGGATTACAAGGCTCGTACTTATCACCGAAACTCTCAATCAATGCATCATCCGTACTGTCTAAGTTGAACACAAGACTCAGGTCGCAGTTTCTACACCTCCTGATACGCACCCCATCACCAGCATAGCCATAGGGTAGTTCTTCTCTCCAATCACAAGGGGCATCATCTTCTTCCCATTCCCCTTCCACGAAGTTCCCATGCTCCACGGACTTAGGGTCTGCTATGCCCTTTTCATAACGCTCTCTTACTTGTTCATGGCTCATTCCTCTTCCTCCAATAGTTCAAAAGCCCAGTAGCATTGGTCTTTCAGATGCATACCGAATCTCTTCTCCATCATCAGGAAGAAGTCTGTGACAGCGGTAACACCCCTGCCTATGTCGAACCCTCCCGAGGCTGATTTAGCAGCAGCCTCACACATGCTTCTGACCTCGTTCCTGTCGTAGCCTTGCTCGTTCCCTGCTGAAACCCAGCAAGCGACCTTGGCCATAGCGTAATACGATTCCGTATTCATTCCTCTTCCTCCTTATTAGACATATTCAGGTTCACCAGCGCATTGAGTGTTTCTTTTGTTATAGTCATTGTATGTTCATCCTTGAATGCGGTGATAATCTTCAATCTATACAAGTGATTGCTTATCCTTTCTATTGAAAAGTGTTTCATTTTGTCCGTCATTCCTCTTCCTCCAATAAAACAGGGAAGATTTCAGGGTCTATCCATCCTCTAAGCATTATGCTCTTCAGGTAATCGTCTTGCTCTAGGCTCTCGAAGAACTCATCTATGAGAGCCTCGTCATCCGAGTCGTTGATTATGGTTCGGATGATTTCCAAGGCAGCCATCTCTAGGCTCATGTGCTTCCCACCTGAGTAGACAACAGCAATGGTAGAGTTGTCGATGCCCAGATTCCATGTGCTGACTCGACCCTTCTCCTTATCGTGCCATTGGACGATTTGCGCTGATACAGGCTTCCCCTTGAAACCGAAAGTGAAGTTCTCTCCATCTTTGATGCCCTCTACCAACTGTGATATCATGTCTTTAGTCTTCTGGCTCACTCCTCCTCACCCCCGAACTCCAGTGCGTCATAGAACATATCGAACAGCATCTGGTATTCCTGCACGGTTATCCTGCCTGAGGATATGAAGGTCTGTATAGCCAGACTCTGTGCTACGTTGGTTCTGCTCTTATCGCTATACTTCGCCATCAGTCTCTTGGTGCTGAACAGCAGTGTCACTGCCATTCCTAGGGTGAGTCCAAGCAGCAGCAATTCAAAATCACTGGCTCCCATCATTCTCCCTCACCCCTGACGCATATACCATCGGCAACCAAATCCTCGTAGTTTTCCATCCATGAGGCCATTACATCCAAAGCCTCGTAGGAGTCTATACCCGCTGCCTTCGCCAAGTATGGTCCAGCCCCGTACATATTCACCACTCCTGATTGCCTTAGGCTCTCAAGGAATTGGTAGTGTTCAATCCACTCCTTGTTGTACTTCACTTCCTTCTCGCTTTCATCATTATTGTTCTTCATTTTCTTGTTGTCTTCTGACATTTCTCTTTCTCCTTGTTTGTGTTTGTTATTAGGCACTGGGTCGAGGAGTTCTCTCTCCCCGACCCAGTTCTGTATCAGTTCTTCTCCCTTCTCAGGTAGATGTTCATGACAGGCCCTGCCTTCCAAGAGTCCTGCCTCACTGTCATTATCAATCCTGCATCGGCTAGTTTGTCGATGAACTCAACCTCTAGGTGAGTGGCCATCTCGACCAGCCATTCTCTGAATTCCAATCTGTCATATGTTTCCATCTTGCCAGTCTCCTTCAAATTTCTTCTCTGCTGCTCTCAGAGAGTCCTTTGCTATCTTCTCGAACTCTCTCTCGGAGGTCGATATGCCACTGTCACCACGTTGCAAGTCCTTCTCAGTACCTCTGAACTTCCCCATGAAACCCTTCAAGGTCTCAATGCTCATCCCCGGTGGAGGGGGCGGGAGGGCTATTTCATCCTCCACGTCCCATATCAACAGGTCTAATGGGAACAACGAGCAGACTTTCACATCGTAACGCCCGCTGTGTATGTTCCCAGACAAGTCATGTATCTTACCGAAGACCCATCCGAAGCCGTTCTTGCAAACACTCCCACCGCAAGGACAGGGGCCACTGGCCTCCGCCATCTCCAAAATCACTCCTCCGGTGTCTCTAGGAGGTCTAGGTCTGCTAGAATGGCGATTGCTTGGTTCCTTGCCTCAGTGAGGGCATTCAGTCCCGTATCGCCAGCCATCACAGCATCACACAGAGTAATCACGTTGAGTGCTCTCTGCCCGGTAGTCCTCCTAGCAACCTCCCAAGGGTTGGTTGCATCTACGGGGGCCTCCTCAGGCTGGGGGCTTATCTCCTCGATGACTTCTGCCATAACCTCGTCTACGCTAGAGGCAGCACCCAAGTTACTAGTGTTACCAGTCACTGAGTCCATACCCTTCAGCGTGATGATGTAGGAGGCGTTCTTCCTACTACCTTGCATTTCTATCAGTCCCCGCTCACGCATCAATTTCAGATACCTTGACGCAGCCGCTGGGTTAACTCCTCGTGACCAAGGCCCATCAAGAAGTTCTCTCTTGCTGAACTCGCCAGTTCTTTCATATTTCATGACCCATGCAAGGGCGTTCTCTATCATTGCTTCTCTTTTCTTTCTGCTTCTTTCTCTTTTCATTTTCTTTCCTCCTCAACTCCCGTAGGTGGGACGAGGGAGATGGTTTTACCAACAAACAGTAGGTGACCAAACCTTTCTCGCACTGCCGTCAAATCACTCCCTCGCCCCGTTTCAACGGGTGCGAGTATCATAGCGCACTTATACCGTGCACCTCTGTATATCCGGGGATGTCTCCCAGCCAATCTTCTACTAGGTTCTCCCTTGCTATGTAATCTTTGAACTTCTCTTTTTCCGCTAGGTTCACGCCAGCAGTGGGTAGCGTCAACACGGTGTTATCCAGTAGGTCTGTGAACACATCATTGACTCTCTTGAGCCTAGCGTCCAAGGTGTCCATACCCAGTGCTGTGCCATCCAGTTTCCTCTTGCTATCGAACACAGTCGGCTTGTGGGTTATCACTCCTGTGAAGCACTGTAAGGCGTGGTATGCCGTATTCTTGGCATCAGACGACTTCACGTAGTACAGGTTGGGGTCTTTCCAGCCATTCGCCAGAGCCAAGTCCATATGACTCCTGTTGATGTTTTTGACTTCCTGAGTCTCCTTGTCCTTGGTGACTCTCGGTGGTGATAGGCCTATGTTGTTCTCCGACATGACGTACATCAGTTTGTCCATCAGTTGAATGTCCATCGGAACCCAAGAGAGCAGTTCTGTGTTGACTAGCCACTCATTGAGTTCGGCTGTGGCATTCACTAGGTCTAGACCCAGCACATCCCAGTCCACATCAGCCATGACTCCCTTGGTGTGCCTGAGGCTCAGTGCGGTCTTGATGCCCCCAGAGACTGCTAGGTTGCTGCAATAGGTTCTCAGTGCCCCACCGTGTACGCTGAACGAGCCTCTCCCATCTAGGCTGTTGTTAATCGTGAACCCGAACTTGTAGAGTCCGTCTAGGTTCTGGGCAGCCTCGCTGAAAGCGTCTAGGCTCAGGAAACTGTGCCCCTTCTCCTTCAACTGCGCTGTTGCTGCTTGCCTTGTCTGTGCCGCTTGGGTCACATCCAAGTCCACTCTGCAACGACCACCGTCATTCCATGCTATGACTGACGACTTGATGCTGGACATCTCTGCGTACCGTAGCATGGGCTCCACCCACTGAGGGTGTGGTAGCACATGGTATCTGTCGCTGACTGACCCCAGTAGGGCTCCAGCAGGCCTTTTCTCTGACTTCAGAGCAGGGTTGAAGATGCTCCAAGAGGCAGCCTTCCCATTGGGCTTGTTGACTCTCAGGAACTTCTCTGCTGCTTCATCGAACACGAAGTTGGGCAGGAACTCCGGTATGAAGTTCCAAGGGGCTACTTTGCTCCCTCTCCCACCTTTCAGGAGGGCTCCGTCCCATACGTCTTCCCCGGCTTGCTGACCAATAGCGACATTGTTATCCCCAGTAGTTATGGTCTCATCCTCTTTGAGGAACTTTACGATATTCTCACGTGCTGCACCTTGTTCTGCCATCTTCACTATCTCCATCTCTACGTCTGTGTACTCTGCCCTGCACGGCTCTCTAATCCCCTTGAAGACCAGACTGGGCCTGAACAGACCTCCGGGTGTCTCGAACCCCGCTATCTTGACGAGGCGGCAGAGTGTGTGATAGACACCTCCCTTTCTCTTCAAGGGTGGTGATATTGGTATGCTGAAACTCACACTGGCTAGTGGTACGACCACTTCCGCCATCTCACCTTGGGTCGTCAAATACGTCAATTGCACCACGTAATTCTGCTCCTCTTCTTTCACTGTTTTTGCTATCAATACTACTTCATCTTCCATTTTCGTTCTCTCCTTGTTCTCGGTAATCCCTGCTATCAGGTCGAGCCTTATGTACTTTCCTTTGCTGCGAAGCAAAAAATACTGGGTTGGGGCCGGAATCTATCTTCCATTCCTCGTAGACCCACTCATCTGTCTCTATCTTGGCTACTAGGGTATCGTTGTATCTCAGGTAGTTTGTCATTCAATCATCCCTCCATTCTTCCAACAAGCCCTCAAGAATGGACCTAGTGACTGATAAAACGTCTCATTCTTCTCACGCAACCGCTTTACTTCTGACTTCTCCCATAATTTTAGATTCTTTTCAGTCTTTACTCTTTCACGCAACCGCTTGACTTCTGCGAGCAGGTTCGTTAGTGTATCTCCAAGTGTTTCGCCTTCAAACTCTACAAGTTCGGGGTGGTCTGTATCAGTCATTCTTGTTCACCACCACAATCAGGACAATCCTCATATCCTATTTCCCCAACCAAATGACCTGCATTACACTCAGTCGCTAAGACATAATCCGCCTCACCGTCTGAATGAATAGAATCATCAACAATCTTTAGGTAGGATATTCCCCCGATTTTGATGTTGCTGAATGTTATTTTGGGCTGATTCCAAGTCATATCTTTCTCAAAATCTATTGTGCTTAGAGGCTCTCCATTGGATTTCTCGATGGTGGATTGTCCGGTTTCAATGTTATGTGCATAGATGAATAATGTATCACATAGATGACGCAACCGCTTGACTTCTGCGAGCAGGTGTGCTATCTTCCTGTAATGGACATCAAGCCAACCGTCATTGTCATCAATGAGTCCAGCATCTTCAACCATCTTCTTCGCATCTTCGTATTTGTCTGTGTCAATCATTCAATCACCTTCTCCTCATAATCTTCCTCAGTACTGCGCTGCAGTCCATAACGGATATCCAATGTAAGGACTCGCTCACTCAACCGCTTGATGACGAGCAGACTGCGACCATAGGCTGCATGTGCTTCAGTGATTTCTGTGAGCAACTCAGCAAGTTCATCTATCGGCATTGTTACCGTTCTTTGCTCCATATTCCAAGAGGTGATTTTACCCTCTATCGCCAG
>Ga0080013_1002202_pt1 | contig 23563 bp, 17 predicted proteins | sample ETNvirenome_6_85_FD_69236 | JGI IMG/M metagenome (GOLD analysis project Ga0080013, IMG submission 69236) | Marine viral communities from the Pacific Ocean - ETNP_6_85 (SPADES assembly) (version 2) | ecosystem: Environmental > Aquatic > Marine > Oceanic | place: Pacific Ocean | collected 2013-06-19
GACATAGGGAGTAGTCATCGCCTCGCTTGGGCTTCTGGTGATGTTACTCTTCAGTTGGTTAAGCACCAAGAAGGTTGATTGGCTGTTAGCAATCGGTACAGTCAGCTTAGACATCCCCTTAGCCAAAATCCTTGCTTTTACGGCCATGGAAGACTGTGGATTAAAGTCTCCTTCCACGTCGGATATAGCAGGTGTAAGAGCAAGAGAGTCCCAAATGAAAAGCATACGATTTTCATTGTTAGCCAAAAGATCCTCGATAGTTTCAAGCACAAACTCAACAGACTGAGCTTGAACATATAATAAAGTATCAACATCGCATCCTGCCTTTTCCAAGAACGCAGGGTCAATAGCAGACTCGGAATCGAAATAGATAACATCAATTCCTTTTTTCTGTGCGTTTGCTGCGACTTGCGCTGCCATATATGACTTGCCTGTTGCTTCAAGACCCGCGATCTCCGTTACTTTGCCGACTGGAATACCAGCTAGCTTTCCTTTGCAAACAATAGAATCAAGCCAGCGAGAGCCGGTTGGGATCCAATCGTTCACCTCCGTTGGGTTTTCTTCGTTTAGGTTGTGTGCTACGGTCATACCTGCGCGTTTGTTAATCAACTTACGCATGTCAGCCATAGACAACTTGCCTGCCTTAGCCATAGTTTCTCCTTATAAAAAAGTAGGGGGGGCGCGAAGCCCCCCCAGTGTTAGCCTGCCAGCTCTTTGAGTGCAGCTTCTACGTCGTTAGACGCCTCCTTTTTGGAGGAGTACTTCGTCGTCTCGGAGGAGGCTTCCTCCGGGTCAACATTGGAGTTGAGGAACTCATCAAGGATGCTTTGCACATCCCCAGAGGACTTACGATCAAAAAGCGTGTCAAGGTCTGGGACTGTCGCGACAATCTCTTGGCATGCTTCGTCACCATCTTCGCATAGTGGGGAGGATTTACGCCGTGGCTGTACCTTCGTTTGAGGATACATCATGCCGGGAGCCTTCCCGTATGAAAGAACAAGGTCAGTTCCTTCGCCGGGGTCGGTAATGTCGCCGTAGTCTGGGTTGAGAACCAAACTAAGGAGGGTTTCGTATACGGTCTTTCCGTATCCCCAAACCTTTACGCCTTCTGATTCTTGTCCGCGAACAAGGACAGGCGAAAAGAAGCGCTGGCGAGCAAAGAGGGTTTTTGCTTGCTGGATACTCTCTTGCGACCCCTCGTTAAAGAGTTTGGTCGCAAAGTTGCAAACAGGGCAATCATCCCCAAAGTTGCGCTTCGGACAAAGGAAACCAGAGTTGTTTCCCAAGTTGTAGTGGAAGTGGTGCTCCTTGAACGGGTCTTCGTCTGGCGCAGGGAGAATGCGAATTACATTCTCTCCATCCTGCGGACGCCAGAAGTCCGACTTCTTTCCGCCCTTGCCTTGAGCAGCAGCAAGTTTTTGTTTCATTTTATCAATATTGATACCCATTTTTTCTCCTTCTATAAGTTATACACACATTATAGGTTATCTAAAATCAAAAGTCAAGAACTTTTTTCATTTTGTATTTCCGATGTGCTTTCAATGAAATAAGCGTATTTATCTGAGTATTGGGTAGAGAATACGCCGTAGGATACTCTTACATCCTTTTCTTGTGGCGTATCTTTTACTTGGCTCATTATCTTACTCATTAAAGTCTTATCGGTTTTTAGTTCCGTTTCAGGAATGGCATAATAATAACGCTTTTCCTTTGCATTGTCAAGAGAAAAAAACGGGCTTTCTTCACCTGTTTCTGGATTTAAGATGCCGAAAGTTGAAATGCGGCAGCTATCTTTCGGTGAAGACAATGTTCCTACGACTGGTTCTGTGTGGTTAAAAATATTTATCATATGAATAGTTGCGACAATTATCTCATTCAAACTATCATAATATCCCATAATCGGCGCTCCACCTAAGATTTTGTCTACCTGCTGGTTGTCTATGGCGTAAAACTGCTTAAAAACACCAGATCTAGCGTATTGCTGGAGAGCACCGAAGACAAGATTTGTTTGTAGTTTTCTCGTATCAGATAGCGTTGCTACATCTGGATGGATATAAAGGATACTTATGTCGCCTTTGCCATGCAACTGCTCCAACACACGCAGAGCAGCGCCGGAAATAATGCTAGACCCTGCAACAATAAAAAGTATTTGTCCTTCAACATCCCCTAACTGGTCGCCTATGTTTGGAAAGCCGCTCTCATACTCTTCTGGGTGGTCTTCCTTTGGTATGCAAATAGTCGCAGATGGTTCGTGGTCTATCGTAATTATCTTGTACTGTGGATGCTTGGAGAAAGCTTTTGCTAGCTTGTATCCAACACTCCCCAATCCTATTAATATATCCATAAGTTTTTCATCTCTCCAAAGTTTCTTCCGCCAGCAACATTAGTTTTAAAACTGCCGAATGGGGTGTCCATGAATTCCCAATAGACATCGTTGATAAAAGTACCGTCTTCGTCAGCATAGTCTAGCACAATACTGTCATGAATTATAAATGCTATTTTAGTTTTTTTGCCCCGGAGTAGTTCCGAAATTAAAATAGCCTTATCCAAGATCAAGTCACTACAGGTGCTTTGAATAATATAATTCAGGGCATGATATTCATCAGCGGGGATGGTTCGGTGATAACTTGTATTTACCTTGCTGCCGTCCCAATATTCTTTCTTTACAGCATCTCTATCGTATAGTTTAGATAAGACCTCATCTTTGGCGTTTGGATTGTAAAGCCAAGAAAAGATGCGCTTCTTGGCTTCGCTTCGGCTTATATCGCCGCCAAACAACTCAAGAGCATTATATTCGTGTAAATCTATTGGAGGCTGCTTTTCCCCAAGCAAGCCCAGAAGAACCCTCAGTTCTGCCGAGTTATAGTCCAGTTCAACAAACCACTCGTTAGTTGGCTTGATAATCTTTCTGAACTTCTTGTCCATAGTTAAGATTGGGAAGGAGTGCTTTTGGGTGGTGAGCCTTCCGGTTTTTGTTCCGAAAGGGTTGTACTTGATGTACGGCTCAGTCCTGTATATCTTCTTGTAGAAATCTTTAGTGCGCGGGTCGGCAAGGTCATTGTTGAGCACTGACAGGTCTATGTTTAACTTTTGGTATTTAATATCTGTGACAAGCTTTGTGATCTCAACCATATTCTCATAGTTGGATGGGCGCTCATGAGTATCAAAAACATGCTGAGTGATCTGGTCTTTAAGCATGCAGAACTCTTTTAGGAAGCCCTCGGGCACAAGGTCGAAAAAGCAATGGTCTTGTAGGGAGATCTTGGCTATAGCAAAAGATTTATAAAATGCCTTAAGTTTAGACCAGATACGGTCGTAATCCTCTCTAAGTTCTTCGGGACAGACTTCGCCTAGTGACTTGCCTTCGCAGAGGATATTGGCGTATTCCACCTTATAATCCTTAAGGAAAGATGAATACTTCCAAGTGCGAGATATTTCTTCTGGTAGGTCTTTGTGGATATCTCCGCCAACATAGACACCGGCACATTTTTCTTTTTCGTCTAGGGCTTGGAATAACAATGCTGACCTTCTAGTAATATTGTTTTAAAATATCGTTAACATATGCTAACGCAGCTTGCTCTCCATTGTCAAGGAAATAATATATTTTGTTTATTTTTTGCATAACCTTTTTCATTTTTAGGTCTACCTTTGTGCTTCCCCTTCTCTTTTCTGTAGCTCTAATTAAAAAATACGCTTTAATCCAAAATAAAATGCCGAACTTCTCATTGACCTCCGCTTCAGAAAATGGGGCGCGAGATATCTCATCAAACACCAAAGCATATTTTTTATTTCCCGCTGACATTAGCATGTCGTTACTGCTACAAAGCTTTTTAACTACCACTGTCGGCTTCTCTTTAATTAATTTTTTGTAAAAATTTTCCACTATCACCTTAAGCGTATGCACTTCTGTTTGAAAGGTTTTTGTGAAAAATTCCTCGTAATAATCATCATAGGACCACCCTGTTTTATAAAGCTTATCATCGAGTATCCTGTGGCGGTGAGAGGCAATAGTTTTATTGCCATATTTCTGTGCTTCTAGAATCTCTCTTTTATATATTGCGTGTCTGTGGGTAGGAATCTCTTCGTTGTTATCGCCAACAGGGATGGGGGGTGACGTTACCCCTCTACCATCGGCATCCATATTCCATACATGATAGTGATCCAGATTCTCCGAGGCGTTTCCACTTGCATTGTAAGAAAAGAAATGATTTCCCACATAAGCTAGCATTATGGGTGAGTTTAAATTTGCGACGAGTCGCCATGGTGCATTATCATCAACTACAAATCCAAACTTTTGAGCCGCCAATGTGTAAAAAGTATAGTCACTATTGTTTAAATACTTTATGAATTTGCCAAAGTCTTCACTATGGTCATCCGAAAAAAGTTCCACACAGAGACCTGTCGAGTTAGGGCTCAACAGGTTTGACTCCACAAGGCTCGTCATCGTAAGTGGGATGGAGCCAGCAATGCTAGAATAATACTTATTCAGGAATGAATCTAGAAATGTTGTGTAATTAACAACCCTCTGGTTTTCCTTTTCATCCTTTAAAAAACTAGAAACATATCCCCTGAAAAGACCATTCAACATATTCTCATAAAAGTCTTCGTGATTTTGCCATGCTTTCTTGGCAGACAACTCTCCTCTTAAAAAGGAATCTTCCGAGAGCATGTTCTTTTTATTTTCGTTAATGTACTTAACAAAATCTCCAAATGCATCTGCCACAAAGTTAAAAGCAAAATATTGCTTGTCTCCAGTGGTGATCTGTGTCAGCTTATCTATTTTTGGCACAATGGCATTTCCACTATTGTCAATTTTCATATATTGCTTAAAGAGTGGGTGGTGAAAGTTTATAGAGACCGGCTTATAGCCATGCGGTTTGCCGGGTCCGCCGCTGGCTATGTTATTAAAAACGGAATTGTAATAATCCGTATAGGTATTTTGTTCTAGATATGCAAGCCTCTCTTTGTATATTCTTTTTGATCCGAGAGTATTATTGCCATAGGTTGGTCCATCCTCATCTTCGAACGAAACATCAAATTCGCCAGAAAGATCCTCAGTACCGGGGTCGTTGGAATCAAGGGCGAGACCAACTTCTTTAAACAACATTTCTTCAAATAAAGACACTTTCTTATTCCTCTTTAATTCAAGATTTTAGGGGTGGTGCAGATTGCCATATCGCATGAATATTAGTTGTCCACCCCGTTCCATCTATTTGATTTCTTACGCTTAAGACCATGTAATAGCCGCCCAATCCCAACACTCTAGAGAGAGATTTGCTGCTCTTGATTGACCCAAATCCAGCGGTTGATGGGTCCAAATACAAGTACATTCCCGGAAAAAACAATGCATTTCCTTCAAGTGACATGCTAGCTTCAAAATTTCTCCACAACTGAGCTGTTAGGTCCCCTGACCTTAGAGCCCTTTCTGCCATCATCTCGGGTAGACCGGGGCGCTCTGTTTTGCTAAAATTTACACTCTTCAATACACCAGAAGCAGAGCCCATAAAAAAGTGGCTAACACCCCTCTTTTCATCGAACTCTTTATTCCCATCCCACGAGAGACTTTCATTTAAGTTTGTCTCGTAGAACAAATAGTAAGACCACCTCTGGTCCCTATTGCACTTTACTATTCTTGATCTATAAGATTTTAGGCGCTGCCTCAAGGCACTATCCTTATCAAGGCTAACCCTAGATAACTTTGGTATGTGCTCTTGCGTTGCAATTTCGCCTATTCCGAGTGTAGCCCCAGCGGTGCCGAATAGTCTCTCAGAGCTTTCCTTGATTTTTGGCGGCTTGTATAAAGAGTGTTTCTTGCTGTGACTTTTCGATAAGTCATAAGTAAAAAACTCTTCCGTTTTTTCTGATCCATGACACGGAAATTCCATCGGAATGGTCTTAAATATTTTCGCATCCCGCGAAGGTACGCCAAATACCAGAACATTTAAAGCAGGCATTAAAAGCTGCTGTATTGTGTCGTTTATAAAAGCGAAAACTGTATAATTATCTCGCTCTTTGTCGACAACTTGCTTGTTCCAGAAATTATTGAAATCTTCAACAGTTATGGGAACGTCAGCAATATTCATCAGCCTCTTTGTTTCTACAATCGAATCTTTCTGCCGGGTATAAGTGGTGAGATTGAAACTAGACAAAATGCAAGCTACTTTATCCTTTTCCATATCTTCATAGGTTTTACTGATCTTCAGTGCGTTATCAATCAAATCTCCATAATAAAACCAGTATATGTGTTTTTTGTTTTTTTGGCTTGGGTGCGATAGCGCCACTCCGTCCAAAGCTTTGGGCTTTTTAATAAAAGGTACTTTTCCAGTCAACAAATCGTTTGTAACATCGTTATTGGCGTCTGTATATATCTGATCGACCTCTGCCGGATTTCCTACGGCGAGATCGACATTCCTTTCTTTCGCTTTTTTTTCAGCTTCTATTTGAACTAATTTATTGATGTTTACCTCTTGAAAACCTCCGAGCGATGTGGTGTTGTTTATCTGATCTTCTATAGATTTTTGCAGACTTCCTCTTCTAGAGCTTGCGTCATTCAACAAAGCTTGAGTCCCTATAACATCAGGACTATTACTGTCTAATTGTCTCCCTACCTCAACATCAACTGCTTTCTGAAACGCATCGCCGTATAACAACAATTCCTCTTTCTTAAAAGAAACTTTAAACAACTTGCCGTAATCTTTCATTCTCGTAAGCAATTGACTATACTTGGAAATTCTATTCCGTGTCTTAAGCTCTTCCAATTGATTTTCATAAAATGTAACGTCTTTCTGCAAGGCGTCCACCTCATCTAATAGCTCAAGATCAAGCTCGCTAGCTGCGGTTTCGGGGTTTGTTTCTCTTGGGACGTCCCCCTTTCTTTCGAGCTGAGACTTTACATGCTGTAGCTGTGCCTCCAACTGCTGTGTGTCTGTGTCACCGCCGTCTTTGAAAATATTGTATTTTCTAGGGTGACGTGTTACATACTCTACACGCCCCCTATATGAAATCTCTAAATCCAAAACCCCATTTTGCTGAAAGGTAATATCATAATCTAACATTGTCAGTATCATGCTGTAAGATAAATTATCAATATCCTTCTTTAAACCCTGTGACAAATTTTTTGGATAATTATATCCAATGTCTACTCTGATTTCATAATGTTCTCCATCAAAGTTTTTATGATTTAGGGTGCCTTGGCGGACGAGCAAGTCTGAAAATCGAAAGCCGGGGGTGTTTTGTTTTTTTCTGGCGGTTCTTTCCTTCAACAATGACTCCCCGTTTGCCATAGTAATCGAGAGCCTGCAATCCACTGCTCGTCCTGCTGCATAAGGGTTTTGATTGCTGAAGTCGAATCCGAACGATCTCAATGCTATGTCGTCATTTCTGTGGTCCTTTGAGGATAGAATACTATTTATGTTTTCTAAGGAACTGTCTGGGAAATTTATTGGCTCTTGTCGATCATATGTGCCATCATTTTTTGTGTATACCTTATAAAACTTTAATTTTGGCACCAATGAAGACACCTGATATGGTGTCATTTGGAGGAAGCTTCTGAAAGAATTCAAGCCTGTTCTAAGTTTGGAAGGAATTGCTGTCGGTTCTTTATCCTTCAGGCAGATAAAAGTTTGCCACCCAGTCGGGTTTACGACAGTTTCAGAACGCTCTGCAAATAAATGAATATTTTCCCTAATAAAACTCTGGGATGAAGTTTGTAAAATTGGGGCTGTTTCTGCATCTTTCGAAAGCTTTTGAAGTATCTGATCTATTGTAAGGGCAGCCATCTAGTTAACCCCCGTAAAACGCCAATATGCTTTCCAAGGGCAATGGTATAAGTACCGTGCTCCCAAAAGAAAGCTTGTCTTCTGTTGGCTTGTTGTTGTACTGCGCGATGACCCACCAGTAAGCCGGATCGCCATAATATTTATTAGCTAGCTTATAATAATGGTCGCCCCTTTTCCAAGTGTGGGTGAGTGTTTTGATCTCCGTCATGTCATCTGGGCTCGGGTAGGAGAGGTGACCAGTTCGATAATGCTGTATTGCCCTAACACCTCGTTCATCAAACTTGTTTTTGTAGATGTCTAAGTTGTTATTGACAATTTCCCTATCTTCAAATCTAGAAGCCATAAAATTATTCCTTTAATCAAAAATCGAACTCTTCCATGGAGACTTTCCGACCCCATGGTTGCCAAGTATATCATCCTCGGCAGCTTGAGTAAACTGTGAATATAAACTTTTTTCCTCTTGCGTATTTTCTGCTGCCGCTATGTAATTATTTAATGCCTCGGGATCCGATCCTTGTGTTGATGCGCCCGGTTGGAATGGGGTTCCCTCCATTATTTCCTCACCGCTTGGACTATATGGATATGTGTATAAGTTGGAGGCATCAATGAATTCTCCATCTTGAAATCCCAAAACATTTTGGTGAAGGGGATTGAAAGTAAAACTCAACCTTATTACCTTTGGAAGTATCGCACCGTCCGCCTCGTAGACACCAAATTCTAAATCTGGGGTGTGCGTGAAGCTGCTTATCGTGCCCGGAAGATAGCCGAGAAGGTTTGAGTTAACGGCTTTTTCTTGAACCAAATTGATGTATCTCATGCCAATAATCGGGGCGCTTTTATATACTTTCTGCCCTGCATGCTTGGTGTAGCCCGGATAAAGCAACTGAATTGCCCCTTTAACATCATTTAAATTCTTTCTGGCTGTGTCTATATTATAGGAGACAAGCGCGAAGGACATAGCTATTGTCCTTTGTGTATTCTGATAGTGCTGGAGCGGGTCTGTTCTTCCGAAAACTGGGTCTTGCTGAAAGTTGCTAGCATAAGAATCACTAAATGACTCCACAAAGGAATAAAAATTCACTTTATACGATGGGTCGGCGGCTCGGCACAGGGTAAGATAATATCCCTTGCTGATATAAGCCCACACGTTGTCGGTTAGCCCCATCTTGACTGCATTGGTAGCCATCGATTCAACTTCTGCTTTAAATGCCATTTATCATACCCCCTTGTGCTTACTAATATATTAAACCACCCCTAACTGGGGAAGGTGTTGAGGTTAAGCTATAACGCTTATCAATTTGTTTTATGGTTTTTGTGGCGATCTTTTCTTGTCCTATTCGATCCAGATACAAGTCAACTTGTATTGGCTGTGTATTGCCCTCAGACTTTGCCAAGGCATTTGTCATAGCCACTTCTACATCGCCTTGAGTTAATCGCGATGTTGCTGATTGCCCCGCTCCCATTTGGCTTGCAAAGCGTGGATCATTTTTAAAAGAATCTAAAGTATACTTTTTTGGTCCGGTAGCACCCATGCTTCTTTGTTGAAGTGGTAAAGCTCCTTCTCTAAGTTGTCCGGGAGCTAAATCAAGTGCGCTGACTCCCATTTCAGCGCCAATTTTTAATGCTGTCCCAATAACTGGTAAGAAAAAACTTCCAATGTCTCCTGCCGTGTTTAATTGTGACTGACCTGCTCCGCCTTCTATGAAGTCTGCGGAGGCACCTGTGTTCTTAAGATCAACCGGAGCAAAATCATTTGGGCTTCGGCTTCTAGAAGATGGAGCTGCTAAGGCGTCTCCGGATCCGAACAACGTCGCGCCTATACCGGCGATCTTGAGGGCGGCACCAACTCTACCGCCGAGCTTTGGCATTTTCATACCCTTGGTAGCTTTACCTGCTTTGCCTAGCCCCCCCATTACATCTCTGGAACTTATGTTTGGTTTTATTCCACCTTTTCCAAATAATATACGACTGCCAAGTCCACCCATTAAAGTTTTGCCCATTCCGCCCATCTTTGAGAACATGCCCTTGCCGAAGGAGAGACCCTTGCCGAGAAGTGCGCGGACGGGTTTGAGCTTACCTACGCTAATAGCAGCGGTAATACCTGCCGCTATTGAACCCCATTCCACGCCGCTGTCGCCCGAAGCCTCGTCCGCCACTTTTGACGCTGTTTCTGATGCCTTGTTGGTAGCTTCTGTCAAGGTCAATCCCATCGCTTTGGCGATTTCTTTAGCTATTGTGCTTCCAACCGCCTCCATTGCTAACTTCATGCCCTCACCCATGCTGATGGTCCGGATAGACATTTGTTCGACGCTCATCTTTTCTGTAATCTGTTCGCCTAGTTTTGTTGTGAGGGCTGCGTCGTCTTTTGCGAATGCGCCACCAGACAGAAGGGCTTTTGTTTGACCGGAGGTGAAGGTGCCATCAAAAATACCTTTTGCAAAACTACTTTCAAAGAATTTCATATCTTGCAAACTTTTTCCAGATGCTTGAACGGCTCTCTGCAACAATTCAAACTGAGCTTGTGGTCCTTCGGCGGCTGCCATAGTGAGATCAAAGGCATTTACATAATTACCACCAAGCAATATCGCAAGGTCGGATGCTACCTTGGCAGCACCCGTAAAATTAGACATTTGGTTTGAAGCAGAAAAAAGTTTAGACCCAGCTTCGCCAATCTCAAAGCCCATTTGCTTCGCTGACTTTGCGAACTCAAGCATAATTCTAGGACCACGAGCACCAAAATCCGATAGCTGTGGGGACAAAGCCACCAATGCGGAAGTAAATTCCTCTGGTACAATACCAAGTGTTGTTATTTCCTCGTTTAGACCTTTTAATTGCACTCTGGCTTCTTTCGTTGTCATGCCAAGTTCTTGCGTGAGGAAATTCAATGACCTTGCGGTAGTGTCTGTTGAGATATTTAAGTTAGCCAATGTGCTCGTTAGCCCAATTAAATTTTCCCTCTCTCCTCTAGCGAGATTACTAAACCTTGTAAAGTTTCTGTATAAAGACTCATTCGCCTGAGCTGCTTCCTCTAAGCTAACCCCCAAGGCTCGGAACCTATCATTGGCAGACAGCATTGCTTCTGTAAACTCTCCGGTTCTACCAGCAACGCGAGCAAAATCAGTTACCGCGTTGTTGACATTTACAAAGTGCTCCGCTGCTTTTGCAGCAGCATTTCCTGCTAGGTTAAAAAAATTAGCATATTTGCCGATAGAGCTACCAAGGGCTTTGCCTAATTCCAAAGCACCCTTTTTGCCTGATATCAGGGTCTCCACCATTGCTTGGACTCCTGAACCGGCATCATCAGTCAAGCCAACAAGACCAGCCATAGCATCAACCATGCCTTCAACTGCTTTTGCACCCTTTTTGTATGTTTCTATATTTTTTCTATTTTGTCGCTCAACCTTTTGAAGGTCTTTTAATTGCTTGTTTACGGCATCAACGGCGGCTGCGTCGGAGTTCGCTCTTGCCTCAGTAAGGTCGCTCAGGAGTTGACTATATTTTTTATAGTAGTCTTCTGTTAGGTCTCCACGGCGCTTTTCAAGGTCCAAGGTGTCCTGAGTTCTTTCAATTATTTTTTTATACTTCTCCTCAGAAGCATCGAGTATATCTTCAATTCTTACGTATAATCTATCTCTAGCTTGCAAAGCCACTTCTTCTCTTTGTAAAGAAGTTAAAGTTTCGCCTTCCAGACGACGCTTCTTTTCCAAAAACTTCAACTGCTTTTCCAAGGCTGCGTTGACAGCTTCTACGTTACCTATTTCTTGATCCCCATTTGCCATAGTTTATTTTATTTAAGCGGCCATTTAATGCCTGTTTCCCTTTCAAAGCCTGCTATGGCTCTCTCCAAGCCATGTCTGCTTCTAAGTGTATTTGGATTGGTTAATCCATATTTTTCAAAAGCCCCTAAGTACTTCTTTTCATTGCCCAAGGCTCTTGCTAGCGAAGACACTTGGTTCTTTGTTCCGCGAACAGATCCATATAGCGATCCGCCTCCTCCGAACATATGTTTGAGTATAAGTTGTATCTGTGTGCCGAGAGAGCGAAGATAGGTTTCGTCAATCGTCTCTGGATTTAGATCTATTTCATATTTTACTAAATCTCTCTTTTCTTCATCGGTCATGGATTTACCCTCCTTATCTAAATAGTAATAACTATTAAAAAATAAAAGCCAAAGAGATCTAACCCTTTGGCTTTTACTATCTTTTATTTGCTTTGTCTAATTCTTTTCGATCTTCTTCAAATTGTTTCTGAAGTCTTTTCAAGAACCATCTTCTAATTTGAATTGGCAGATTATATGATTCAAAGAAACTCCATCCGCCATGGTGCTTTAAGACAAACAACTCTTCGTAGACACCTTCAATATAATTATCACTTAGGCCAAAAAAAGTCAGAGGTAAACGGTACCTCCATTTCTTGCTCGTAGCCGCAAGAATTGCATTCATACTGTTGGGCAAGGTCGATGTTTGGCATCAACTCTTGGTGACAATTTCTAATATGCTTTGCATCTATAGCTGGCATATGCTCTAGTGCCTGATTTATAAAGCCCCTATCGGGATTACCGTCGATAGAAACAATATACATAGCCATAACGTCTATAATTCCCATGAGAGCCAATTTGTTCTTTTTCCTGCTAGAATTAGCTTTGGAAATTGCTTGCTCATCCATGCCTGTGGTAGGGCGAAATTCAACATCCAAACCCATTTTTGGAGTTTTAATAATAAAAGTCCCATTGGCGGTGACGGTGTGTTCTATTTCAGAATCAGATTCGTCCAACAAGGTTAGAGCCTCACTTAAATCAAATGAGTATTCTTGGCTCTCCATGCACGAAGGACAGACTATCTTTGTCTCATATTCACTTCCATAGCCAGAAACCCTAGCTGCAACGATCATAGCGTTCTTATCTCCCAAAAGAAGAGATGAGATAGGGATGTTTTTGTCAATGATAACACTCTCCAAGAGCTTGTCAACCACCAATCCTTTCTGGATAAAAGATTTATTTACCAAGATGTCTTCGTCTCTAGCGGTCATGTATCTTATTTCAACTATCTCTTTTCCGTGAAGGGGGTGTGACTCTGGATAGAACCTACCCCTTGAAGGTAGGTCTACCATCTCGGTGGGAACGACAAATTGCATTGGAGTTTGTTGTGGAGCTTGTGAAGCTGCGGGGGCAACAGGATCCTCGTGAGATGGCTCGGGTGCGCCAAAACGATCCATATTATTTCTAGGTGCCATTTATTCCTCTCAGGTTTTTTCTATTAATAACTATAACACTGTTTAAAAATAATGTTAAATATTTTATACAGCTTTGTTTTTGAGAGAATTATATCCATCGGAGATGGAAACGCCAGTAGATGTCTTAACGCCGCCTGCTTGAATTGGCATTTTGGCTCCGCCCATAGCAATGCTATTGTAAAGAGCAAAATCATACCGAAGTTCAATATCCATGGAAAGCATATCATCTGATGCGTATTCAAAATCACCCATAGTTACGTTCTTGACCCAAGCATTCTTGAGGGTCCAAACTTCTACGTCTTGACCTTCGGCATTCTTAGCTTTGATTTTAACTTCCCCAAGAACTTCGACAGCCTTTTGTTTTGATATAGACATATAATTCTGCGGGGCTGGGACTTGATAGCCACAAGCTCCAAGGATGCCCATCAAATAAGAGGTGGCGTCAGGATTAATTGGGTCCACTAAAGAAAAATTAACAGTCTGCCATTCTACTTTTCCGGGGTAGTAAAATTTGTGGTTATAAAATGTATGCTCTGACTCAGTTACATTAAAGCTTGGTCTGTCTACTCGCGTGATTACCCATGAGTCAATTCCAGCGAGGTTAAGAATAAATCTATATTTTCTTTTTGGTTCGCTGGAAATGTTAGCCCAAAATTTAGATCCGAAATTGTCTGCCATTGTTTAGGTTTCCTTTAAGTGTGATATTTAATCTCTGTTATTAGTAAATAGTTTTGAGATCATTTTTTAATCTTCAAAACTCGCACCAGAGTTCGTGATAACAAAATCAATAGCGAAGAATTCAACCGCCCTAGTAGGCTTCAGGAAGATTTTGGCATAGATAGTGTTTCTATCAATAAGGTCTGGTGTGGTTGTTGACTCGTCGAGTATAACCCGGAAGTCATCCAACCCAAAGTTATTTTTAATGTTATCCAAGAAAGGATTGACCTGCCCCGTAAATCTAGACCAAGTTTGTTCGACATTTTGATCGAAGAGAAGGTTAGAAGCGATACGGGAGATTTCTTTCTTAACGAAGATCATCAATCTTCTTACATTAATTCTATCCAAAGCAGAAGGCGTAACTTGTAAAGTTTTTTGTCCGAAAATTACAATGCCTTCATTTGGAAAGGATGCAATTGGATTGATGTTTCTTTCGTACAAGTAATCTCTCTCTTTCGAGGTAAGTCTGCTTCTCACATTAGTAACTGGTATACCAGCCGCACCGTCAGTTAGCCCTCCCCTATTGAATCCTGCTGGAGCGAACCATAGTGCAGATTCTTTCTCAGAGAACGACATAGCACCGAGTGCAGCGATTGATGGAGGAGCCCAGAGATTCTGACCTGAGATCGTGTCTGTGATTCTGACCCAAGGGTAGTAGGTGGCTCCATAACTTGTATTGAGGTTTCTCTCATCCATGTTATCTCCAACTTCCTTTACGTGCTTTGAAACTCCCGCGAGACCTGCGCCTTGCGTAATTCTAAGCTTCTCGGTGTCTTTGTTTTCAGAAGCTGGCTTGTATCCACCAAGTGGGTCAATAAGAGCCAGAGCATCGCCACGAGACTCGCACATTTGAATCATGTGAGTCGTAAGACCTTGGTTTAGGATTCCCGGCGCAACTATCATATTTGCCTCAATGAATTCGGGGTCCGAAAACATATCAATTGCCTTTTTTGCAGAATAGAACATTGAATAAGATGTTTCAGTTGCTGATGATCGAAGTGCTCTCTCAGTATTTAGAGGCTCTTGCTCCACAACATCGAACGCATTGAACCCTCCATAAAGAGGGGCGCTAAATCTGTCGTATCCTTTGTCAAGAACTGATTTGTAAGAACCACTTCTAGCAGTAATCGAATCACCTCTTGCTCTAGAACCAGAATCATAATAAACAACTGGCAATGTTTCCATATTTGTTGTTTCTTTCATCATCAAATCATCTAAGGAGAAGTAGAACGAAGTGCTAATTCCTCCTGCTGCTGTGGAGCTTTTTGCGAAGCCTCCACCAGCGACGGCGATTGGATAGAGAACATCAGAGATACTTTCATCGTATGTGCTATCGCTTGCCGCTCTTTGATATTGAACCCCAAAATAAGCTTGGGTTGGATCAGATAGATCTCCATCCGAAGCACTTACTCTAAGTGGTACTGATGGGAAAGAGACAGAGCCGGTAAAAGGAATATTTCCTTCAGACCTTGCATGATATTGTATCACCACAGCATCCAACCCGTTCTCTCCTGCTTCTGGTCCAGAAGCGCTGTGCGCCATAAAGCACTGTGTGCTAGACGCTGCGGAACCGGATCCTGCTGTGACCGGAGTGTCGGTTGTGATTCTACCATCGCTTTGATCGATGTCGACAAGACCGCCTTGAAGACCTTCCGAGTTCATTACAGAATCTGCCATTGTTCTTGTTATTGCAATATTAGCAGCCGCTGTCTTGATAACAGAAGTGAAAGGAAGCTGGTAATCATCCCCTCCTGAGCCTGCGTTGGATCCAATTACAATTTTAGAATCGGCAGACCCTCCGTTGTTACCATTGGCGTGGTTAATCGCAATTCTAATTTCGTTTACAGTGGCGACGACGCCTTTTCCGAGGATATTAACAATAACGTGTCCCTCAACGATATCTCCGGTGGCAGAACCAGTAGCGTGGTCCGTAAATTCGTAATTTTTAGTGGCGGTTGTGTCTCCAAGGGTAAATCTTTTCAAGTCGAAGTTACCGGTGTCGAATCCGGATTGTAGAACCGTCAAAGAACCTGTAGCAGCTCTTGCTAAATCGTCAGCAACATTAGTCAAAGTGAAGTCACTGAACTTCATTGGACCTTCAACACCAAAAGGTAGAAGTTCCGGATCTATTTGACCGCTATCAACAGCATTAGCCATTTCTACGCGAATAATGCTTGATCTATTTCTATAGTTACCATACTCAATCAACCTTCTCTGGTTGGTATCCCATTCGTAAAACATGTCTCCAATTTGCTTGGCAATGTAATTTGGAGAGCTTGGATCCAAACTCAAGTTCGTATATCTCTCAACGTAGATTTTTGAGTTGTCACTGTCCTTTGCATCGCGGATAACCAAACCAAAAGTTCCATAAGGTGTGTTATCGTTCTTTGAATACTTGAGATCTTCAATTGCTAATTTGTATTGCCTGTGCTCTTCTTCGCCAGCGTTAATAGAGTGAACTTTGAAAAGCCTCGTAATGCCGGTTAGGGACGCTGGATCATAAATAGATGGAGCCAAGGTGTTGCCTGTAATGTCTCCAGAAGCAGGAGTGGTTCTTAAATCTTGCGAATAAAACCATCCAGATCTAGCATGCTTTGTAGCAAACTTGTAATCACCTGCATTGGTGACATCAGCAGTGCTTCTACCCAATCTCAAAATGGTACCGTAACATGTAGTGGCATTTCCATAGTTGGTAATGGTATCTTTGGTTTGCTTTTCATAAGATTGACCGAGCCAGAAAGTCTTCAAGTTGGCTGATGTTGTATCAACCAAGTTTGTATTTGTCAGCGTTGGGTTTGTGTTGAGGACTTTTCTAACGTAATTTTGCGAGCCCCTGCTTAAATTGACTATTACTTCCTCTTGGAGGACCCTCTGACCGTTATACACTTGGAGTGTAAAATCGCCCCCAGTTGTTGACTGGATTAATGTTGAACTTGCTGTCGCATATGTCAAGTTATCTACATGGTCGTCGGTGCTCTTTGTTCCTCGAATTGCTCCACTAAGAGCAAATCCACCATCAGTTGTATACAATACTGCCGCGAGAGTTCCGTTGACTTCCTCATTAGCATCCGAAGAAGAATTAAATAGGAATAGTCCGTATGCTCCACCGCCTGTGCTGGGTGACAAATCGGAAGACTTCCAGCCCGCTTTTGCTGCATCAGTAGCTTCCGCATCGGGTGATTGATCTCCCAATAGTCGAATGAAGGTAACGGGAGAGGAATTTTTCAACCATGCTTGCGCTGCATATGCGGCAAAGGTGGGAGCAGTAGGAATACCGCTTCTCCAAACATCACTAGCCTCTTCGCCAGCAACTGGATTTCCAAAGATAGAAACAAACTCTGAAAACGAATCCACTCTTACTGGTTGGTAGGCTGGACCTCTTCGGGCTCGTCCAATTACTAGTGGTCCGATTGCCACTGGTGATTTTGGTAACTGAGAATTATCGATTTCTTCGATAAAAACTCCGGGGGAAACAAATTTGAAATCTTTTGCCGACATTATTGCGATCTCCTTTTAAGCGTCTAATTTTATGACGATATTATTTCTCTAGTAAATAGTGTTTTCTTTTTAGAAAGTCCAAAATTATTCTCGATACTTGCCATCCACTCCAACATTTGACTTATCGTCTGTTCCAGATCCACGGGTCACAAGAGGATCGCCCCAGACAACCCGTTCTCTGGGAATCCTTACTTGGACTGCATTTTCTCTAATAGAAAACTTTGGAGTTTTTTGATTTATGCCCTCACCAACCAAGTAGCCCATCACTCGAATATCTATTGAAGTTTCAAACCTTCTCTCTTCATTTTCCATTGCAGAAATGTTGTTGTTAAGGGCAAAGTTACCTTGCACGAAAGCTTCATAGCGGTGACCGTCTCTGTTAATGAGAAAAGAATTTATCGTTCCGGGTCTTGTGACAAACGGCTGGAGGAGGTCATTCATTTGCTGCTGGTACTCTGTTCTTAATAAAATCCTATAAGTTATGTCAGCGTATACAATAGGGGGGATAGAAATTGTTTCATAAACTACTTTTTGGGTTGACTTGCGAACAAATTTTGGGGCTGTTTTGTTGTTAAACCTTCTTTCCATATCTGCATTCGCAAAATTAGAAGTTTTGTCCTGCTTGATTCTTCTTGCTATAACAAGCGAGCCACCTTTTTCTGGTTGTGATTGATAGGGAAACATGCCCCCATAATAAGCACCACGAGTGCTCAACTCTTTCACGACAGAAGTTCTCTCTATCGTAATGGCTGGTAACACAATCATACCCTCATTATCTCTAAGCTCTTTGCTATTTTTTACTTGGAATGATCTTTCCGCTGAAGCCCAGATGACTGGCACCTTTTCAACGCCTTCGTTTGTGGTGGTCTTTAGAGATAGTTCCCCGTCTATAAAGTCGTAAATAGCATAATCTATTGTCTCTAAAGTGGACGGGGAGAATTCTAAATCTTGGAGGCGGTCCTGCTCTTCCTGCGGGATGCCTGTATAGCTTTTATCTTTTTTGTCTCCTTTGTAAGTTGACATTGTTATCTCCTACAGAGCGTTAAAAGTTCCCTTTCTTGCTCTTTTGCATGTTGCAAAAATTTCATACTTGTAATCCACCTGACCAAACAATTCCCTTGGCTCATTAAGTGTTACAATCTCATAGTGAAATTTTCCATATAAAACAAAATCCCCCTCGCGAACAAACAAATCTTGGTCTTCGGTTAGCCTTCTCTTGTGAAAATAAATGTTAATTGAGGATCTTTTATCAACCCCCAGAGAATTATTTGTTGTGTCTTGCCCCTGCCACCCTATTAATGCATAAACTCTCACAGGAGGAAGGAAAGTCTTTTCCATAGCCTCTCCATATAGGGGGTGGAAGTTAGTTTTATCAAGACTTATTGGATAATAAAGGACAGTTTGACCTATGACACGTTCAATGACTTCATCATTGATCTGCTTGACTAAATTGCGCTCTTTCTCCCCAGTAAATAAGGGAGCGGGAGGATTAGTGGGTTGTGTCCATTTGTTGTTTGCCATTTATCTTATCCTACAAACACTGAAGGCGGGATGTTCTTCAGTACATTTTGAGAAGATTCACTAATATTGCTGTCCTTTTCTGCTAGCTTTTCGTATGTGAGTTCATCAAGAACTGTCTTTAATTCGTCTCTAAGAGCTAGCTGTTCTGCTTTCGACTCCGATACTAGGGCGGGTCCGTTTAGGGTTACGCTTTCATTTGGAATTGGAATTGTTGCGAATTTGCTCCTGACTAATCCTAACATCTCTTTAGACAGTGACAGGGCAAATCTTCTAATCCATTGCTTTCCAATTGAATTAATGCTTTCATATGGTATATTTTCAAATGGCAAAGTATTCATATTGTTTATACCTTTAGCGCCGTCTAGTTTGTCACTCTCTTCCGTCCACGGATCTGTCTCGACCGTAAATTCAACCCACATCTTTTCAGGGGAAGAATCTACTGGTTTTGGGAATATTCTCAAATTATTGTCTTTGATTTCGTAAGAAAAGTGCGAGTTTCTTGTGTAAATTGCATCCTCAAATGCCATTGCTTGTGCTTTGTTTTGCCACGTTGGTATAAGTTCAAATGTTGAATCATCCGAATATTGTCCGTAGTAGGACAAATTTCCTACAGTATTTAAACCGCCATAATAGCCATAAAATCTCCACATTGCATTTGGTGTTTTATAATATACTTTTCTAACTGTAACTCTCTTGTCTCCAACTTTCTGGTAGAAAGGAAAACTTGACTCGTTTTCGGCAGAGCTTGATATAATATTTTGTAAATCATAATCTTGCTGATTGTTAACCGTGTCAAACGAGGCGGAGTAAATCGGCGTTGTACCACCCAGACCGGCTTGAGTAGAAACTGCGGAACCTACCCTCTGTGCATATTGAAAATCAAATTTTGGATATTTCAAGGCAACGTTTGATCCACTAAGGCTATCTCCGTTAAGAAGCTCCCCGTCGTTATCAAAAGATCCTGTCCCCGCTCCAAGAACACTGCCTAAGACGTTTTTAGCTTGGTGAACGTTAACCAGATAAGAATATTCAAGACAAGCCTCTTCATAAGCTGCGTAGACTTGATACTCTGTAATCTCAATATCAAGAACATCACCTCCAAGCTTCTTGTATACATATGCAACTTGGTCTACTGCTCCTTGCTTAAACCCACTAAGAGCCGTGTCAGTTGAAGCGTGATAAATGTAAACCCCATATGGGAGAGGATTATCGTCGGAATTAACATTGCCAAAAGTTCCAGTAACAGGAAGTCTAGAGACACTAGTTGTGCTAGATGGTGTTAAAGTTGGGTAAGCCATTCATTCTATCTCCTTGGTACAATCGTATCATAGTAATTAGTTGTGGGGTAAACTTAAAGCATAATAGAAACAAAAAAGCCCCGCCAAATTAATGACGAGGCTCTTTATTTGTCTAAATCCTATTGGAATTATCCGACAAGATCACGACAGACAACAAGACCATACATATCTGGTCTAACCATCTTCTTGGCGTAGCGTGTCATGACACCCTTACGAGGTACAAAGTCATCGACACCGAAGATAGTTGGAGTTACCTGAAGCGGGACATATGGTGCATATACATATCCACTTTCGAGGAATGATCCACCTTTACGTCCAACAAGCAAAACGTTACGTGGGAAATAAGGATCCACATATACGTCAAACTTCTTACTCAAAGATCCAACATTGACTGCTCCAACAGAACCGTTACCATAATCGTTTCCAATGCTAGCGCGGAAGCCAGCAGTGAACTCAAGAATGTTAGCAACCTCTGGTGAACAAACAACAAAGTTTGCGCCACCGCGAAGTGTCTTTCTGTGGATTTCAGCAGATACGTCATTGATAGTTTCTGCAAGAGTCTCGTACCATTCGGAAACAGTACCAGTGAAGTCAGCACCCATCAAGGATTCGTTATCCAAGTTTCCGCCAATTTGAGCGCCAGTGTCTCTATTGAGGAATCTACCCGGACGGCGAGACCAATAAAGAGTCTTGGCTGTAGCACCTTTGATAAGGTCCTCAAGAATCTCTCTGTCAATCTCAAGAGCGATTTGCTCAGAAAGAATACTTGTAAGCTCAACTTCAGCATCAAGGTTGTGATAAGCATTGAGATCTTGTCCCAATTCTGGAGTCCACTTTGCCTTGAGCTTCTTAGTCTGTGCGGTAACAGCAAGAGAATCGACTTTGATGTCGATTTCTGGGATTTCTGTTTGGTTTTCAAGTCCCCATGGTTGGGCTCCAACAACGCCACCGACTGCGCTAGCAGGGTCGAAATTGTCATCGATTGGGATAACAAAATCAAAAGTAACGGCAGTACCGGCTGCTGGTGAACCAGTGGTACCATTGTTACAAAGCTCGCCAATCATCAAGTCAACTTGATCTGAAAGAGTATCAGTAGAACCAGTACTCTCGAAAACAAGCTTCAAGATTGTAGTTGCGGCTGCTGCATAAGTGTCACCACTAGAAGCAGAGTGAATCTCTGTCAAGCGGCGTACCTGAACTGAAGAAGTAATAGCCGCTGCGCTGATTCCACCTGCGTTAGTAGCGGAAGCTGAAAGTGCTACGAGATTCTTAAGATCAATGTTTGCCAAGTTTGTGGATGGAACTCCGATAACGAGACAAGCAGAACCAGACAAGTCCGGATCAAAACGAATCGCTTTATCCAGTGCTTCATCTTCTCCCGGTGCTGCCGCCATACGAAGAGCAGCAGTCTGTGCTTGGGTAGTGATAGAACTAGTTGGGCTAGAATAGCCGTTGTTAAGAGCATATGCTCCTCTCTCTGCATTCACGCCTGAAAGTGAAACTCCTTCCGCGATTTCTTTTGCAACCTTTCCACCACCGTAGAGTGAACTATCGGTTGGGTATCCAGCTTGGTTACCTGTTCCACCAGTGACTGTAAAGTCAAGGAAGAAGATGAGTCCCGATGGGAGGCTCATTGGCTGAACGCTTACAAGATCGTTAGCGATCAAGTTACCGAATACACGGCGAACGATTGGAAATGCGACAGATGCAAAGCCTTCAACATCACCTTGTGCCATGCTGGATGCCTCACGCAACAACTCTTTAGCTTGATTTTCAAGCAAACGAGCCATTGAGTCTTTCTTTTGGTCATTGTTAAGTCCCTCTAAAAGTCCGGTTTTTTCCCACTTGTTAAGTAGGGCTGTACCTTCTTTCTGGAGGTCGCGATTAACAATACCTTCTGTTAATTTATCTAAAACTGACATAGTTTTATTTCTCCTTTAAGTTAGTTTAATCCAGCTAATCTTTGCATTCTATTGATGCGAGGATCAGTTGGTTGTTTAGCCTCTTTAGTTTGTGGTAACAAAGTAGATTTCCTACTAACCGCCTCGCTTAGTGTTTTTGGGGACTCTTTCTTGGTTCCGCTCACCGTGCTTTGAAGGGTTTCAAAGATTACCTTAGCCTCTTCAACAGATTTTGCATTAGAAATAGCTTCGACAAGTTTTGTTTTTTGTCGCCCATTCAACGAGTCGCTAGACAATGCCTCATTAGTGTAAAGTAGCTTTGCGTTTTGAACTGAGGTTTCGTTCAAAGCGTCTTTTAACTTGAGAGCAACGCCCTCAATGTGTTTGGTGTTAGACTGTAGTGTCTGGAGTTTCTCTTGAAGTTCTTTCTTTTCTGCTTCAAGGGTCTCGACAGATTCTCTAAGTTTTCCGATTTCAGCAGGGATTACATCTTCTCCCTCTTCTTCTTTGTCAACATGTGCATCAAGCGCTTTCGCCTCTTCATAAGCCTCATGTTTTTGGCTATCAGGCATGCCTAGCCATCCAGACTTTTCTGGTTGGAAATCTAGGGTGAGCTTTTCAGCCAACTCAGCAACAGCTTCTTCGTCTAAATTAATTTCTTCGTCTTCAAATAAACTGTTTAAATCAATCTCTTCGTTTTCTTGAAGTTCCTCTTTGTCACCTTCAAGCTCATCCTCTGCGAATTCATGACGGTCAGTCATTTCTTCGGGGGCTGGCTCTTCTTCTGATGCCATTTCTTGGTCTATCATCTTCTCAAGCTCTACAAAATCCAGTTCAATAACTTCTCCCTCTGAAGAGTGTTCCGGGGACGAAACATCGGATGCAGCCATTGGAATATTGTCGATGATAGTATTCTCCTCCTCAGAGATGACTTCTTCACCAATCATAATATCCACTGCCTCTCTGATCTCCTGAGAGTATTTTTCAATGATGGTTGACTCTGCGCTCTTAATAGCAGCCTCTTTTAGTGCCTTAGCATCGACAATCGCCTGATCTAACATTGATGACATTATATAAATCTCCTAATATTTGGTCGCAAATAAACGTTTTGCGTCGTAGTAAATAGTTGTAAAAAAAGCAAAAATACAAAAAAATAACAACTTAGTTCATGAAATCACCAAGTTACCATCGATATCCCAATAAAGATTGGATTTGTCCTGTAGAAAACTCTCTATAGACATTAGATAAAAATCCATCTCATTAGGCTGTATCTTCTTTATTTTCAGTTGATTGTAGCACCATTGAATAACAGTGTTAATGATAAAAGCTTTTGGTGCGAACACCACATTACCTTCGACACGATAACTAGGATCGTTCTCTTCTAAGTATCGAATGATATCTGTCCTGCTTTTGATTTGCATAATATAAATAGAAGAAGGTGAGGGCAGAGACCCGTAGATCCCTGCCCTCGGTTATCAAAAAGTATTACTTCTTGAGAAGTGTTTTCAATTCTTCAATCTGAACTTGTTGTGCTTTAACAGCTTCAACTAGAACCGAAGTAAGTCTTGAATAGTCAACTCCCTGTACTCCGTCAGCAGCAGTGTGAACTGCGTTTGGAAGA
>Ga0080013_1002203_pt1 | contig 23563 bp, 21 predicted proteins | sample ETNvirenome_6_85_FD_69236 | JGI IMG/M metagenome (GOLD analysis project Ga0080013, IMG submission 69236) | Marine viral communities from the Pacific Ocean - ETNP_6_85 (SPADES assembly) (version 2) | ecosystem: Environmental > Aquatic > Marine > Oceanic | place: Pacific Ocean | collected 2013-06-19
CATTTACATTATGGTTCATCGCATCAATGTATTCTATATCTCTCTTATCACAATACTCACGCAAACCCCAGTCTTCATCTTTTATGCCGACAAAGGTGGGAGTATATCCATTTTCACCTAATAACTCGCAGGTTTCTTGCCAGAGCTCTTTTTTCCAGAACCTGCCATTTTTTACATCACTTTCAAAACCTTCGGCATTGCCATCTTTTGTAAGAGGATGAATAGCTATTGCTTTCTTTTCTTTTATCTGCTTGACTAACTCTTGTGTCTCAGCTGAGGGCTCATCGACTTTATACTCAAAGGGAAATTGCAATGGGTATTTGTGAAACTCTGGGATTTTATTTTGAAAGATTTCTTGGCAGAAGGAAACATCCATAAACAAGTCGCCAGGCTTACATACCTTTGATTTGATAAAATCCTGCATTTGCGGAAGTTGATTATGATATGTGAGGTTGCGAATGAGCTTGGCTGTGTAGCCTTCACGCTCTAAAGCTTCTTTAGAAAACACCGGCGACTTACCGAAGCCGCCAAGATAAAAAATCGGCTCGTGGTTAGGGTGCGCTTTTAGCATCGCAGGTATTCTGGTGATTAGAGATAATGTGTCGCCAAAACCCTGAAGGGCAAGTATTATTAGTTTATGCTGCTTCTCGCTCATATAACCTATTTCCTTTACTTTGATTTTCACTTGCCTCTAACGGCTGTAAGTTTTCTAACGCCCAACACTTTTGAAAGTTGGGGGGGAAAAATGTTAGGGGATACACTACTTTTTTTACAACTTTTTTTCATTTAAGATAATCTCACATCAGATAAAATTTCTTGATCATTAAAACAAATTATTCCTGTACCAGTTCCAGAAGCATATTTGTTTGCAATATTATATGTGATTAATTCAATACTGTTCCACCAATCATGCATTGGTGGATGTTGGTGGCCAATATCATCACAAACCATAATACCTTTCCAATCATTAGTTATTAAAAAATCTAAAACCTGTGCTTCTTGTATTCCATCATGCGGATCTATATCCAAAAATATTAACTCACTAGATAAAAATATTTCTCTTTCGCTCTTTAACGGCCGAATACGAAGACCCGGAGGAATAATCTGAGGTTGCCCGCACCAATTATTTTCTATGCAATTACCTATCAAATAAGTGATGTTTTCATATTGTTCAAAAAGTGATATTGCTTCATCGTTAATTGCTATATCAAAAGTATAAACCTCATTAGATTTATTATACGACAGAGCTGCGGCTGATCCTCCTCTATTAGTTCCTAAATCAACAATAACCGAATCAGTGAAGTAAGTAGATAATTGAACTAAGATAGCATAGTAATGTTCAAGGTTTCGGCCAATCGCTTTGTAACTCGTTTGCTCTATAATATTCTCTCTTAAATCAAAATTCATTATATTAAGCCGGCTGCTTTTCTTGCTTCCTCTTTATTACCACCCGTATAAGGATAAGCATGTTTCTCTTCTATAAGAATGTCATTCACATTTCTGTCGTCGTCTAAAAAAATTTCACCCAAAACTCTTCCATATTTTCCCAGCTCATAACTAATAAGCGTAAAGTAATTTCCGTTTTCTTTAAGCAATTCTTTTAAACGCGCTTTTGCTGCTAATCCTTTTTTCTTTTCTTCAAGATCTCTCGTTCGGCTTTCCCAAGTATCAATGCCGTAAAGCCTAATTCTTTTCTTTACAAAAACAGAAAACCCAATGTCTATAATGCAATCCAGGGTATCCCCATCCACAATTCTTGTTAACTCTGCTGAGTATTCATACATCTTAATCTCTCCTACAAATTACTCTGATTTCAGCCTTATTATTAAACAACCATGCATATTGCTCTTTACTTTTTACTTCCTTCATCTGTATATCAAATATCTTATATTTATAATCATTAAGAATATTATACACATCAAAGGTGGTGTTATTGTATAGTTTTAATAAATGACCATGTATTTCTAAAAATAATAAGGGATTGTATTTATTTATTGTATTTTCCGCACCAACTAAAACCTTATACTCATACCCTTCAACATCTATCTTTAATGTATCTAAATCATGAGTTTCAGTTTGTTGAAATTCACCAGTTTTTATTCTTACCTTTTCACCTGCGGCAGTATCGTATAATAACTCTACTTCTAACTCCTTTTCGCCGCCCATTTCAACTAACCACGAAAAATCATCTATAGTACGCATTTCTATAAAACCTCGCTTGCCTCTAGAAACAATTTTATGATTTTCCGACACGCGGTCAAACTTTACTACAAAAGTTTTTCCTTCTTCTACCAAAAATTCTTTTTGGCCGTTCTTTTCTCCAAGAAATATAGGAAAAAGTCGTATTCTATCATGCCACTCATTTAAGTTTAATACATCAACACAAGCACATAAACCTTCCATATTTGGTTCAAAAGCAAATGATTTTTTAGTATTATTATCATTGTTATTTAAACAAAAAACAAAAGAGAAAAAACCCACATTGCTCCCTACATCAAAAAGTGTTTTCCTATCTTTCGTTAAGTTTATAAAATTTTTTATTTCCCAGCCTTGGCCATTTATTTCATCCCATTCAGTATTATAAGCTGTAACCATATCCTTATGTTTGGAAGGGAGGTTTATTTCCATAACATCTTGAATATTACAAATCATTTTTTATTCTTTCAATTATGTTTGTACTCGAAACTCCCTCCACCATAGGAGCAGTTATAACTTCACCTCCATAGCTTTCTACAAATTCTTGGCCAACTATTTGATCTGCTACTGCACAAGGCTTCGTACTATAATTGCCACCCTTTATTAAAATTGATGGTTTCGTTGCCTTTATTAACGGTAATACACTTTTTGTATCAAAAATAACAACATAATCAATCCATTGAATGGCGAGTAATAATGCTATCCTATCTTCTTCCAACATAATTGGGCGCTTTGGGCCTTTTAGCTTCCTTATTGATTTATCACTATTTACTCCAACAACTACTTGCTTATAGGGGTGCTGAGATCTACAAAATTTAAATAACTCTATATGGCCTCTATGAAGAATATCAAAACAACCATTAGTAAAAATACAGCCGCGGTTGTAACCGACAAAACTATTTAAATCAACCTCACCAAATTTAAAACTTGATTTACCCATTATGTGATTGCCAATCCGTAGCTTTAGCGTATAATTCCTTACAAGTTAAAGCAATACCTTCATCAACACTAATATTATGTGAACCAAGATATTTATGCATTTGTGTAACGTCAGCACATCTTTCTTTTACTAAATTAGGGTCATGGTCTTCATATAAAAATCTAACTTCCGAAAGATCGATCAAAAAATCCATTTGATATTTAATTAAATTTAAAAGATCTATCACAGAAGTTTGGATACCGGTTCCAACATTAAGAAACATATTTTTACATTCATCATTATCCATAGCAGCTAGATTGGCAACGCCAATGTCAGCACCAAAAATCATATCCATTGTCTGCAGTCCATCTCCATAAATTATAATTGTTTCCTTGTTCGCCATGGCGCGAATCCACTTAGGCACAATTTGCGTATAAACGTTAGACATACTTTGTCTTGGCCCATAAACATTAAAATAACGTAAACCAACAATGTTTAATCCAAAATCCATAAAAGACTTTGCAATATACTCTAACGCAATCTTAGATGTACCATACAAAAGTTTACAATCATCAAATGGATAATCTTCTGGTGTAGGAGTTAAAGTAGGAGTACCGTATACAGAAGATGAAGAGCTATACACAACTTTCTTTACTCCATACTCCAAACATAAATCAAACAATAAAGAACCAGCATAAACATTAACCTTTACACTTTTACTTTTATATTTATTAGAATCCAAAGTAAGATAAGACGCAGTATGAAAAACATAGCTAGGCTTATACTTAAAAAAAGTCTCTCTCATTATGTATTCCTTAGTAATGTCGGCAATAACTGGAATAATTTTAATATTTTTATCAGCAGCTACACTATAAGCTTTGGCAAGATTATCAATATTACCATTATAAAGATTGTCTACGCAAATAATAAAAATGTCATCTTTTTGTTTGCATAACTCTTCTACAATATAACTACCAATATGGCCATGAGAACCAGTAACTAAATAGGTGACGCCCTCTGGTTCAACATTGCCACTTATAAATTGATCAACCATTTATTTCGCTTGCCTTTCATAAGGCCATCCTGCAATAAATGGATCTAATCTATCTTCATCTTCTCCATCATATTTATTTGTAATATGATAAATAAGAATTGCAGGTTCATTTGTATAGTTATAACACCCATGCCATAAATAACGAGGAATAAAAAGTGGTCCCGTGCAAGCGTTTTTTTCCGATAAATAATTCCATGACACTACTCCAGTATCTTCGGGCCAGTGTTCTAGATCTTTTCCTGCTGCTTTTCGTAATTCTTTCCAATTCTCAAGCAACTCTTCTCTTTGTTCATAACACAAAGTAGCTTGATCTTCGGGAAGGCCGAAATGTTCTAAATCATTTCTATCCATATAAGGTGCATTACACACCCCAACTTTCAAACTTCCTTTTATAACAATTTGATAATCATCTTGTTTCATATGGCGGTGCCACATTGCGCATGCCCCCGCCTCGATGATAGAAACATTTATGTCTCCCTTACCGATCTCTGGAAATATATCACAATAACGAACGCCGCGATCGTCCATATGAAATCGGCCACCATAATTCATATCTGTTGCTTCTGTCATTAGTAATCACTCCTATTTTTACTATACTCTTCTGGGTCAACTCCCAACTTATCAAGAATCTCTTTAGCATAGGGAAAGTAAGGATCAAAAATTTGAATGTCTTTCTTATGTTCCTTAGTTTCTATACGAGATAAAGCTCTTTTTTCATCTGCCAACCAATCAAGCGCATTAATTGCCTTATCATCTACAAACACATCTACGCCGCCTGGCTTAAGTCCTACAATCAATTGATCAAACGGAATACCAAAATCATCTAACTGTTTGGCTGTAAACTCTCTCCAATCCTTTTTGCTACCAGAACCACGCGCAGTCATAATAATAATATGATCGCCGCGCCGTTTATACTCCTGTACCTTAGCTACAGCTGCAGGAATGGGTGTAGAGTTTTTGTAATCACTTCCTTCAGTTTTTACAAGCGTGTTATCCAAATCCAGAACCCATCGCATCATAGCCATTCTCCTTTATATTTCAATCTTTCATTTTCCTAAATCTACAAACCACTGTCGGCCTGCAATGTCTAACTTCTCGTTATCAAAAAACCACATTACAGCAGATGCTACTTCAGCGTTATTAATATCATCTCCTGCAATTATACCATCTTCTTTAATTCTTGGCATCCAATAAGTCAAATCCTCACGTACAGATTGAGTATCATGGCTAGCGTCTATAAAAATAAAATCCAACGAATTTGGTTTATATAGTTTAGACGCTTCTATGCTACTCATTTTTATTGGATTGATCACTCCTTTTACCGGTTCAATATTTTTTAAAAAATCTTCATAGAGTGTTTCTAAATTTACTTTATCATTATCAGAGTGCTCTTCTGAGCCCTCCCAATGATCTATACAATCAAACTTAATGTTTTTTCCTGAATTTATAATCTCAACAGCCATATAAACTGCACTTTTTCCTAAAAAAGATCCTACTTCTACAAAATGAGCACCAGAATCAAACTTTTTTACCACTTTTTTATATAAAGCAAATAAATCAAACAGGGCAAACCCATACACATCTTCATAAAAATGATCCACTATGCAATCTCTTCAAAAAACCTTCTTAAGCCATCTTCCCATGTTGGAACATCAACACCAAATTTTTTCTCTACTTTCCGTATATTTAAAGATGTATCTTTAGGTCTTTTAAGGTTAGTATAAAAATCCTTAGTTTCTATAGGTTTAATTTTATCTTTACCATAACCCAAAATATCAGCTATTTCCTGCGCTACGTCATACCAAGTACAATCACCCTTATTAACTAAATGATATAATCCATACTTATCTTTATTTTCTTGACGCATCATTTCTACAATAACTTTAGCTAAATCAACAGTATAACCTATATTAATAATTTGATCAGCTACTACTTCAACAGGTTCAAAATGATCGGCCCTGTTGCTTATTTCTAAATTGTTTTTAATAATATAAGGAAAGTTCATGCCATTCTTAGCACGACTTCCTGTCTTACCAAACAAACCACTTACTCTGATATTATAATATTTTTCACAACTAGAAGAAACCACCTGCTCGCCTGCTAGCTTAAGAATGCCATAAAGATTTACTGGACGTGGCGTATCGTTTTCATTATAATGTTCCAGTTCCGACCAATCTTCTGGCGGCGGCTTAAGTCCACTAAAAACATAATTAGTAGAAAAATTTATGAGAGTACAATCGTACTTATTACATAGATCAGAAAGATAATGAAGGGAAGTAATATTAACATCACACGCTTTTTTAGGATTTTCATTAATTTGTTCTACGACATGATACGATGCCCCTTGTATGAAAAAATCGGGGTTATATCTATCAAATTCTGTTTCAAGTGCTTCCTTGTGTGTAACATCCAATCTTATTCTATCGCAAGCAAACACACTAAAAAACCTATCGTTTTCATGGTTAGATAGAGTGTTAATTATATCAGTTACAAGTTGTCCCTGTGCACCACTAATCAATACCTTTTTCATTGATGTTTTCCTTTTTTAAAACCAATTAATTTATAAGTTTTAGTTAACTGGGGGAGCCGGTAATTTTATTTTACTCAAATCACTCTTAATCACTTCATCAATCTGCTCAACTAAATCATTTCTTTTTTTATTAACAATTGATACTCTATCAGCAGCTGCTAATCTTTCTTTATCGGTATTATTCTTATCGCGGCGGACATCCTCTAAATCCCAAAGCTCAGAATGTCGTTGATATAGTTTATATAAAGTTTCTATCAAATTAGCATTTTCCGTTTCTTTGACACTTACATCATAATTTTTATTTTTACGGAAAATACCAGGCCTGGTGCCGGCAGAAATTTCTAAAAGATACTTACCCATCTCACGCAGATAAAACCCATTTTGTTGGTCCAAGTCATGCTCAACCTCAAAATCCAACCTGCCAGACATCTTCTCTTTTCTAACTTCATTAATAATGAATAAATCAAACAAGTATCCTGGTGTCATTTATGCCTTCTTTCTGCATCTATAAAATAACATTTCATCTTCATCTTCATCTTCTCTATAAGTTTCATACTCTATACCAATTTCTTCAGCAACAAGAGCAAAACTCTCTTGACTATAAAGAGTAATGTTTTCTCCGACACCTACACCATCCCATTTGTGAAGTTCTTCAGAAGCTCTCTTACATCCAAAATTAACAACGTTAACATAAATCAAGCCATCATCTTTTAATACTTGTAATGCATTATGTAATAATTGCATTGGATTACCAACATGACTTAAGATATCACTCAATACTACCACATCATAAAATTTTTCTTCTACTTGTGGTTGAGTAAAATCTTTAATAGTTAAATTATTTGCAATTTTGGGCCATTCCTCTTTGCCAGCTTTAATACTATGCTTATTAATATCAATACCTTCGATATCAAACCCTTCATTAGTAGCTCCTTCAACTAAGATACCCATATTACATCCAACATCCAAAATTTTAAGCTTATCTCCCTTAACTTCTTTCCAATCTTTTACCATTGGAGTAAAGTTATTTGCCCATATGTTTTGCTTATCCTTAGCATAAACTTGACTAATATCTAATCTTTGATCTGGATGATAATAAGGATTCTCTCTTTGAATGACTCCAAATTTTTCACTCGTATAATAAGCAAAACCTGGCAGGACATCTCTCATCACCAAGTTTCCAGAAATATTAAAAGAGTAGTTACATGGGCTGCCATCAATAATACTTGTGGGGTGCATGAAATATTTGTTTATAGCTTCAATTACATGTTTAGGGTGAATATTATTTAACCCACACGACGGTTCATCTGGAAAATAAGGAACAAAAGTTAAACCTTGATCAGTCAGATTGAAAAACTGTTTATGTTTAATACCAATACCCGGATGTGTTGCATCTTGAATATAAAAAATATTATCTCTATTAGAGTTTGTATAATAAGGAAGTGCGGCGCCAGCTATAATAAAGCAGGGTTTGTTAAAAGCTCGTGCAACATGCATTGGCCCGTTGTCGGTACCAATATAAAACTCACAATGAGCTAATAAGTTTACCATCTCATCAAACTCACATTGATGATACTTATCTTCACTCTCTTCAGTATAAGTCAATCCTGTTTCATAAACCTTATACCCCATAGATTTTACATGTTTAATAACTTCGGCATACTTTTCTAGATCCCACGTCTTGCCAGGCCAGCCCGAACCATCGCCAACGACAACAACATACTTATTCTTAACCAAAGCTTCCTCATTAAAAATTAAGCGAGCATGCTTTTCTGCTTGATCCTTAAACTCTAATCCAATTACTTGAGCATATGCATCCACAAACGATGTTTCTTCTCTAGATTCGTAAGACAAATCTAAATCATACTTAACTTCGCTTTCTACATCATGCAAAGTATCTTTAACTACATCATTTTCATCTATAGTTACAACTTCATCTGGTTGGGTTTCAAAATACTTAATAACATCTGGTTTAGCAGTATAATACGTAATTTTAGAAGTAGGGTACTTTTCTTTCAGTTTACGAATGATAGGTTCTGTTATAACAATATCGCCCATACCAATAGAACGCTTAAGAGCAATACTGGAAATATCTTCTGTTTGACTTATAACCTCGCGGATGCTATCAGTATATTCATCAAAATGCCTGTTACCCACTACTGTAGGCAAGACGCGTTTAATTTCAATACCTTCGTCAGTTTCAATCGGCTCTTCTTTTATTTCTGTAGTTGCTGGCACTCCAACTTGCTTATAAAAATCTTCTAATTCTTTTTCATTAGGTCCAGCGCCGCCGGCTTTCTCCCATTGAATTACTGTAATTTCTGCTGGTATAGTTCCTCTAGCCTTATCTTCAATCCATTGTTTAACTGCATAACCAGGATAAAATAAAGGAATGTCATCTTTTTGAACAAGACATGCAGTCCAATCTACTGACAAACCCTTATAATGGCAAATTTCATCTAAAGTAATGTTATCGGGGTGCGGTGGATTATCTATTCTAAAACTTAATGTATTATAAGGACTATCAGGCTGATCAACATTTCTATTTTCCACATGTGATAATGCCCACTTAGTTCCAGTGTCTTTATTAAAACTTTCAATATGAGCTTGAATATGTCGGGGATACCAAAGGCAATTATTAACTGTTTTATAAAAAAATATTTCACCATCAGCAAGTGTTAAAACTTCACCAAGAAAATCTTTACCGGGAGAATGTTGAGCCCAGCGAACATCCAAATGTAACTTGGCACACTTTTCTTTTAACTCATCAATATCCTCTCTAAAGGTAGAGATAATAATATCAATTTTTCTATGAGTTTGTTCAGTAATGTTTTTAAAGGTATTAAAAACATCATCATCTGGAGCATCTTCAGTAATTAAAACTACAGAAACTAGAGTTTGATCGTCGAACATAAAAAAACCTTTCTTTAAAAAATTCTATTCATCAAGGTTAACAATATTAATTAATCTTGTCTCTATCCTCCTTAGATTTTGGTCACCAGATTCATCATCTTTATATGTAACCAACAGAGTATTTCGGTGCGGTTCCCAATCTACAGAAAATTGCGGATCGAGTTGCCCCTCATTTTGATCCATCACTACTTCGTTTAATGCGTTTAACGTATATAAGGTGTTCGTTTCCTTTTTACGATGCAAAGAAATTGTATTTTTTATTACATCAGAAAAAACTATATCTTCTTTAACGATATTATACGTTAAAATTTTCTTATGTCTATCTGATTCATCTTGTAATACAAAAATCTTGCCACCAACGATTTCAAAACTATCGTTTATGAGATTTATAATATCTTTTACATCCCTAGATTTGCAAAATGTTGCGAGCAATAGGGTATCAATCATAACCTATCTCCTTAAAAACCTTATTACATAAGTATATTAATAAGGTATTCATTTAGTTTAAACTTCCTTTGTTTATCTCGCGTATAAAATAATGGACTGGATAATCTTCTTCAGCTTTCATCCAATGATGTCCTAGTGTGTTTTGCTTTAATTCATTTAGAATGTCACCCAATAGAGCGATTGCTTCATTAGTAATTTTATTTCCACGTAAACATTTTTGCAATTCTGGTGAAAAAATATAAGTAGTTTGTAGCTTATAACCACCCTTTGTTCTATACGTTTGATACCCTATAGGTATTCTTTCGCCCTTGTCATCTTGTATATATGCCAACACCTTTCTACCAGTAATTCTACCCAGAGGTTTTGCTGGTACTTCTTTTCCCTTTGCATTTGTTATAGTTGGTGGGTCTTCATCTTCACTTCTTGTTACATATTCACCATCAATAAGATAAACTAATTTGCCATCTTTCGTTCTAGCCAATTCATCTGGATTGCCCGATCTAGATAACTCACTTTCGTGCAACTTTTCGCCATCTATATAATCAATAGTAGGGCCTTCTTTTTCTGGAGGTTCAGTTTTTATTTGTTTCAATAATTCTTCAGTAGAATCCACACCCAAACATTTCTTCATATTTTCAGGAGATACTCCATCGTCGCCGGCTATAATAAAAACACTATCGCAAGCATAAAGACCAGATGGATTATCATCTACCATATAAAGGTGTAGTTTTTCAATCAAATCAAAACCACCCATCATATCACCTAATCCAAAACTTTGCCCATTCTGATCTTCTATTTGCTGTTCGTTCAGCTTAGCAAAACCCGCAGTCATAACATCAAAACTCTTTTTTCTTAATCTTTCAATATTAGAACTTAAATTCAGAACAGCATCAGCATTTTCATCTGATAGCTTAAATTTATTTTTTTTGTCTTTGTGAGCATTACCCATTTCTGAAACCATCTTTGATAAATATTCAATTTCTTTTGTACTACTTGCGCCAGCGCCTAATGTAGTTTCAACAACATTTCCGTCTTTGTCTTCATATGAAAATTCCCTTGTATCGCTTCTTGATAAAAGATAAGCTTGTAGTTTTTGTTCGTCGGTTGGAGTTCCTCCTTTCCAGTCAGGCTTGACTTGCTTAAGGTAATAACCCCAACTTAAATCGTACTCGGGGTTGAATTTTTTTGCATCTGCATTAGCTTTGGCTGAAAATGCTGTTTTATCCGGTTCCATTCCTTCTATTTTTGCAGCTATATCCCTAGATGTCCCAGTGTCTGGTCCTATAACTTCTTTATTAAAAAGATCTTGTATAAATTTTCTATTCTTCTTATCCGCAAAGCTATCACTAATAGCTTTTAATGGAGCTGCCATAGCTACGCCAATTTCTCGTTCAGTTTTTTTAAATTCTGCCGACATATCATCTAAAACTTTTTCTGCGATAGCCCTTTCTTTTTCATCAAATTCATAACCTAAATGTTCAAGAAAACCAATAGTCTCACGCATCGTTTCAATAAATTTTGAAGGCGTGCTGTTAGCTTGCTGATCAGCCAAAGATGTTTTATCTGAATAAGCTAAAAACGCCATCTTATCCCCGTCTTTTACTATAGTAGCTGTATCAGATGGATTACCACCTCCACCACCATTCAGAGCAGATAAAGCCAAAAACTTTACAATACTTTCTCTGCTCTCGGGGTTTTTTATCATTTTTTCTACTTCTTCTTTAGAAACACGTTTTCCATCTTTATCATTATAGTTTAATAATTGATGGACACTAAGAATATCTGTAGGTATTCTTTCTATTTCTTTACCATTTCCGCCTATTAGTTGAATATTTTCATCATCTAAGGCGCTCATTATTTCATCGTGTTGATTAACTAAAGATGTTCTAGTACCGTAATAGTTTTTAACTTCAGCTGTCTTTAAATCTATACCAGCTTCTTCAGCCATTTTATTTATTAAGGCAGCTTTTTGTATAGCTGCCTCTACTACAATTTTTACTTGTTCTGGTTTTCCTTCAGCAGCATCTTTCCACGCTGTTGTTTCACCATAAAGATTACCTAATACATTTTGTAGTTGCTCAGGGGTTGTTTTTATTCCTTTTTTATTTAAATCCAATATAAGCTGAGTAGCCACCATTGACATAGTTTCATTAAATAAAGAAGTTTTACTACCTGGCGCTGGTATCCAGTCAGCACCCTTATGAAAACCCCTTTCTAATGCCGTTAGTATAGTTGGGTCAGCTTCCATCATTCCTTTTGGTAGTTCACCTTTTTTAAAACCAAGCTTAGCAGCTAGTTTAGTTACCTCTGCATCAGTTTTATCAGGCTTTTTATCACCCTCTATATGTTCATCATCTGGTTTTTTGGTGAAGTCGCTTACACTTTTAGTAACATCACGGTCTTTTGGGTCTTGTGTAACTTCTGGGTCTCTGCTTCCTGCTGGTCTTTCTTGAGACGCTGAATCGCGCGGTGCCGATGGAATATCAACTTTAATCGGATTATCTTTTCCAATATCACTTCTTTCTATTTCGCCGCCATATATGCCATTTTGCAAATAACCAATAGCTTCGGCATAAGCGTCTCTTTGAGATTGAGAATTTTCGCCTTCGCTATCCTTAAACCCTTTAATCTTATAATTCAAAGCAGTACGTATAGAAACTTGATGAGAACCTTGGCCCTCTTTACCTTTATTAGTTATCTGTGGAGCTTTATCCAAATACTCTTCATAACTAGAGCTAGACCTTTCTTTTATCAAACTACGAAGATCAAAGTTCTTCAGTTTCTGATTCCGTACTATCTGTCTCAGTTCCATCATCCTTATCCTCTTGTGGTGTAAATGATTCTTGTATTTTTAATAACACATCTTTAGTATCAGCTGCAGTAACCTTATATTGATCTAAGAGCACATATAACTTATTATTAAAATTCTCAAATTTTTGCTGGGCAATCTCTAATAAATAGTCTGCTGGCATATGTTGTAGTATAATATCTGCTACTTCTGCAGACGGGAGTTCTTTATACTCTCTTTTAACTAAAGCATCATTTAAAACTGGTTTATTTTCATCTTCTTCTTCTTTACCTGCTAAAACTCCATTAAGCTCATCAATTATCTTCTTAACAACACTTAACTGTTTGTTTTTACTTTGCACCAAGTTTTCCCTATATGTTTTTTCATCACCAAGAAAAGTAAGTTGATTATTAACTCTCAGATACATAGTTCCATCTTTTTGAGACTTTATCTTGTTTCTGGCATAGCTTTCTAATTCACCTAAAACTTTCTTATATTCTTTATCGTTATGAATATATTTTCTTCTTAAATCTAACTTAGCTTCTTTTATAATCCAATGATATAAAGCTCGTATTCTATCTAAAATAAAATAATCCCTGTGATTTGCGACTTGTTTGGCATTATTTGGGTTATAGTCATCCACTCTTTCTGAATGTTTTTTCGCAAATTCTTTAAACTTAGAAATAATATCTTTTTTGTCTATTTGAAAGTTTTTTTCATTCATAGTTTAAATTCTCTGTTTTTTGTAGCATACTAGGTATTCACCGGTTTTATTAACCGATTTTAAAGTTACTAATGGTAGCATTTGAAGGTATCGTACCAATAAAGTTTTGAAAAACTTCTGAGTCGCTGAGGGGACGATTAAAAACTCTGGTTAAAGCTACATCAAAAGCTACATTAGCTCCAGCCATTGCTCTATCTGAACCCATAAGTAATCTAGGTGAAGTTGGTATTGGCATAGCAATCACATCAGCTGAAGTTGCAACTGCTTGATCAGCTGATCCAGAAACAGTACCAGATAATGGAAAATCACTTTCATTTATTGTTCCTCCAGTTGATCTAGTTCTTGCAAGAATCATCCGTTTACCATCAACATATATTCTCATACCAGAGCTAGATCCAGTAGCAGTTACTACACCTGCAACATGATACCACTTATTTAATAATACATTGTGCGCACCAGCCATGTTATTAGTAGAAGTACCTACAGTACCAGCAGCTGTAGTCAATGCACCAGCAGTAATAGAAGATAAATAATTAGAAAAAGAAAAGGCTCCACCCGACATACTAAGAGTAAAACCATCACCGGATAAACTAGCAGAGAGGGTGGGGTTGGCGCCACCACAAATATTCATAAAAGTTTGATTGCTACCTGTCGCATGAAATCTTACATAAGTCATTAAAGTCATACCGGTTGTTACATGATTTCTTGTATTAAACAAAGATGATGTAACACCTTCTATATAACTGTTATTATCTAACCTAAACGCTCCTTCAGTCGGGCCATTGGCCCATCCAGTTACTGTACCTGAACCAGAACTTTGCAATCCTGCTGCTTGCATAACACCATGACCTGCAGCTTTTCCTTTTATTGTTCCACTCAAACCGTTAAATGATAAATCAAATACACCTGTTAATCCTGAAGATGTCCAAACTTGTTGTTGCTCCATGTTATTATAAAGATAAGTAGTTATATCTGCAGAGCCTGGAGAGCCGTTCATATCTGTAGCTGCGTCTATAACATAAGCGCTTGTTTGTTTTCCTTTTGGCCGGATGCCATTACCAATAACATTCAAAGTACTTAACGCAGGCAGTCCTGTAATCGTTATATCACCTGTATTTTCTTCGCCATCATTAACAATAACATCTATTCTATCTGTATCCTTCATTGACATTGTTACAATATATTGAGTTCCTGGCGATGTAATTGATAATAATGAACTAGTAGCTGCAACTGCCGGTGAGCTAAACGCTCCAGAAACACCTTCAGCCGCTGTAATAGATCCTGCATTTATTCTACTACTTCCTGTCGCTGAAGTTAAGCCATCAGAACTTCCAATAGTTATACCTATAACACCATCACCACTTATCGCATTTGCAGCGGCAGTACTAGGTATAGCTGCGCTTTCACGAAAAGTACCACTTAAAGCTTGACCTCTGGTTATACGATATAACGCAATAAAATCATCACCAGTTAATCCCATATTATTTGCAAGTAAAAATATAGGTTGCTTACTGAAGTTAGATTTATTACTTAAGAAAGTTAATGTGTGTTGTACTGTAAAAGTTTTTGCTTCCATTTTACTCTCCTATATCCCAGCTTATTTCGCCGCCTTTTCTAATTTGTTGAGGTCCAACAAAAGAAGAGGGATATGACCCTTCATGAATCTGCAAACCATCAACTCTAAATAAAGCTCCAGTCCCATCAACATCAGGTAGACCTAATATAGAAACTTCACCAGTAATAGTAGATTCACTAGTTGGTATAGTAGCTGTATTTCTGATTACTACAGGTACCCATACATTTCTATCCATAAATGCAGTAGTCGCAACTCTATTAGCTTTATCTCCCAAAGTAAATGTTACTTGCGCTGAAGGTGATCCAGAAGTTAATAACAATCTCAAAGAAAGTGTATAATCGTTTTTATCAAAAAGTAAATGACTATAATTTATAGTGTGAAGTGCACCTTGGCCAGCTGCAGTTGTATTAATTGTATAAGCTGAAGAACCATAGAAAATATTTAATACATCATGGTTTACTGCAGCTCCTCCTGAAGCAGTCCAAGTATTACTCGCGCACGTAACAAGATTATCTACACCTTGTTCCATTTTTAATTCATTTTGGCCATCATGAATTACACTCAAACCACCATGATCATAAGAACCACCTATTAAGTCAGTTAAATCTGTTTGAGCACTTACAGCATTTGTTATTCCTGTTACTGCGGCACCGGCCACTATAGTTTGTTCCTCAGAAAAATCAAGAGTTCCAATAAAGTTTTGTGGAGTACCACTATGTCCATACCGAGTTACATCTGGAATACTATCTGCAACGCTTGCAAATAAATCAATTGCTGAAACACTTTCAAACCTCCACCAGGCCGCCAAATATTCAGCCGATGGCGAAAAATCTCTTTTAACTTCAGTAGCATATGTTTGACTACTAAAATCTTCAGGTTGTATACCTATATTACCTTTGGCGGCTAATGTAGAAATACTCTCAGTAGTTCCTGTATTTAACCATAACCTCATTTCATCTAACTTACCATCAAAACTAATTGCCCTATCAAATCCATAACTAACAGCATCAGCCGTTGCAGGAAAGGGTAATGTAGATGCACCTAACGCTAAATCAGTTAATTTTTCTAATGTTTCCTGTCTGTCAAGTGCCCCATCAATATATATTCTCATCCAACCTCTTGGCGTTGGCGTAAATCGTGGATTTTGATCAGCACCTGAAACTGTGTACTCGCACCACACATGATGCCATTCATTTAATGAAACACTTTTATTAGAGGTAAGAGAATAAGCAAATGTAGAGCCAGAAGCAAATTGAAAATCAATAAAATGAGCTGATGTGCTGGCTGTCGTGGCATATATGGTACGTGTCATATAATTACCATCAAAACCAGTTGTAGAAGAAACAGAATTTCGTTGAATAGTAACTTCAAAAAATTCACTATTTGTATCAATACCTGTAATAGTAGAATCTAATTTAATCCATGATTCAAGAGCTATATTATTTGTAGTAGATCCATGTTTAACCGTTTCTTCGCCAATATCTTCTAATAATATTTCTGTTCCTAAACCTGCAGCAGTTGGTAATTTCAAAAAGTCATCGGTGCCGTCAAATTCAATAGCCTTTAATGAACCGGTAAGTATGCCATCGGCGTTATCACCAGTTTGAGGCACATCATTAGGTAAATTAAACGTAGGTGTATCGGTAAGATCCAGCTGTTCGGGATCTGCTATCAACCGAGCTAATATTTTTTGATAGTCGCCGCTTATCGCGGCGTTGATATATTTAAACGCCATATTAAATCCTATATGTCAATTTGCACTTTAAAAGTTATCGGTAAATCTGTTGGTTTCTTTAATGGTCTAGCTAATTTTGCAACTGCCATTAAATCATTATTATTATTATATAATCCTACCGCCGTTATAAATGGTCCAGCACCAGCGCCTGTGATTGACGGAGTATATTGCATCCTATCAGTACTTCCAGTTATAGGAGATTTAGTTAATAAATTATTATAAGCTTGTTGTATCGCGCCTGCACTTGTTGTATCACTACTTACTGATCCTGTTAGAGCAGAAGTCAAATTAGTAGTATAATTCATTTCATCTGGCTGACATTTGCAAAAAACATTTATACTTGTACCTAATACTTTTGATTTATATATTATTCCTGTAACCGCTGTAGCTACTTCTCTCAAAACTGCAGAGGTAACTACAAACATTCCATCATCTACTAAAACTGCGCCTATAGTATCTCCCGTAGATTTTTGAATAAACTGGCCAGATCCAGAATCATAATAATCACCTGCTATGCTATCGCCAGAATAGTTTACTCCTGTTACGGTAGCAGTTAATCCTCCTTTTTCTAACCCTATATCAAAGAACCTTTTTCTTAAAGTAAATACACCAATATCATTAGCCCCTGCTGCAGCTATAGCACCAGTAGTTGTTCCCGTAAAACTATCCGTAAAACCTCTATTTTTTAATAACAATCCTACTGCCATATAATATCCTGACTTAGATCCAGTTACACTTGCCGTAAAAGCAGTAATAGAATCTTTTGGTGATGCCACCATTCCATGATCAACTACTCGTTGTGCATTTGTAGTTAAAGTAACACCACTCAATCCACTTAATGTCAAACGTCGCGATGTTTCAAAATTGCATAAATATACATCTGCGGGATTTAAAGGTGCATAAGCACTCTTTATTAACGGATGCGTAGGTGTAGGAACCACTGGCCCTCCACTTACAGATGCGCTGGCTGGTCCGGGATAATATTGTTGTATTAATTCAAAAGGCATATTAACTCTCTAAAAATCCAACTTTACTTGACCACCTAAAGTAATAGCTTGATCTTTTCTTACCGGTTTAGAAAGCTTAGCGATAGCTACCAAATCATTAGTATGATTATATAATCCAATACTTGTTATATAAGTAGCAGGTTCATCAAATATACTTCCGCCAGTTTCGGGATTAATACCGCTAGGATTACCAGAAAAATTCATTTCAGCACCTGACGCAACTGCATCAACCAATAATCTTCCTCTATCAGTTTGAGAATTAAAAACAACTCTTTGAAAATTAAAGGAAGTATTATTATGTCCTGTTACAGCAAATCCAAAATCTCCTGTTGCTCCACTTGCAGGGAAAGTAAAGTTAAGTCGTGCATTAGGATCATCACCATCAATCGTCACTAAACCTAAATCATAATAAACAAGACCAATTCTTTTTATACTATCTTGTATAGTTTTTCTTGCAATACGGCCTTGTGTTATTTTATTATCTACCGGATTATTAATTTGTGGTTGATCAAAATATAAATAATCGCGAGGGATTCCCGAAACTTGTAAATCAGTAATAGTGTTTCCAGTTGCCCCTAAAGTCATATCTTTAGAATCAAATATTTTCACAATTCCATTACCCACAACACTACCGGTATTAGAAGATAGATTACCAGTCCTATCAGCTGCCATGGCAGCTGCGCTTGATTGCGCACTCAAGCCACCTGCAATATCCGCACCGGTTATACCATTAATATTATTAAATTTCCACCACGCTGCAATATTAGCTGCAGAAAGACCGGTTAATGTTTGACTTTTAAAATTGGTAAAACTTAAACCTAGCGCGCCTGAACCACTAGCTTGCTTAAGTGATGTATCTAAATTTATTTGTTTTCCAACACCATCTTTAAATCCAGTAGTACCATCTTTTAATCTTTGATTCCATATTCTAACATGAGCAATTTGGCCATCATATAGGCCGGCTAATCCTGCATCATATTGACCAAGAATTTCTCCAAAATCTCCCGTTCTCACCCCATCACTTCTATTATAATTAGAGGTGCCTACATACACATTATTACCCGATGGAGCGAACGAATGAGGAGCCGTTGCCTGGTTAACGGAACCGTATAACGGGACTTGCCTAATAGGTATTCTTTGATCTACCATATTAGCTTGAATAGTTGGTCCACCTGCTGCATCTGCACCTGGTAATCTAGGAAAAACTTGTTCTTTATTAGGGAGTTTAAACCCATCTATATAACCCATAACCACACCAGCTCCTCTGTCGGCCGACGCGTTATTAGTAGTATCCGCCATTTCAGAACAATCCCAACTCACAACAAGATGATGAAAATCTCCATCAAATAAATCTATTCCTACATCAGCCGGAACAAAAAGTCCTGAAGCTTGCACATTTTCTTGTGAAAAATCTTCAGTAAAATCTTCTTGACTATCTGCATCTCTTATATAAAATCTAAAAGCATCTTCTCTATTATCAGCAGATTTAGTAAGTTCCATTTTCATAAACTTATTACGAGTAAGCGTAGTTTGTGTCGATGCCAATCTTCTAAAGTATATAACAGAGTTAGATTGCATAGGCCGTATTACAGCTTCTATAGTACATGCCCCTTTTATAGTATCTAAATTACTAGCTGCAGTATATCCTTGACCATTTCTTACAGCCCATTCATCACCAAGTGCACCAGACACCCCTACTCCAAAAAATGATTTACGTCCGGTGCCCTCTATACCACCAAAAGGATTCTTTAAATCTAAAGCTGTAGTATAAGCTGAAACATTGGGCGTTTCTGACCCAAACACAGCACCTGCAATAGTTGTATATCCTGCATTAGCCGATGCACCATCTATCGCCGCAGTTAAAGAAGTATTAGAATCATTTATCTGCATTCTAAATTTTGTTGCCTTAACTGAAGAATTAAAAATGTCTTTCCTAATATTTATTTGTCTTAAAACAGAAATATTCGTATCGGCCGAAGAGGAACTTGCTAATGCAGTAGTACTACTATAAGCATTATCTGCTCTATAAAGATATCCTTGAGCATATCGAAATATATCTTGATTAGATTGAAGAGAGTTTGTATTAGTAGAAGATTTATAAGTTTGATCTGAAGAGCTTAAAAATACACCAGTAGTAAGCTGTGTAGTAAGAGACTGGCCAGCTAATACTTGATTATCAAAATTCCATTGATATTTTATTTCTTTAGGATCAACTTCATTAAAACTTGGAAAAGTACCAGTTTTAAAAACATCTATTTTACCTAATGAACGAATACCTGTTAAAAGATGTACATGAGAGGCGCACGGACTATCTTCGGATATAGACACACCTGTCTCTTCGACAAATGGTCGAGGTTGAATTTCGCTTTCTGCAAATGCTTTATATGCCATTTCATTTTATTTATTAATATTGTAATCTCACTGCAAATATTTTTTCAGTATCAAAATCTTTCTTTACTGGAGGAGCAGTTTTAGCTACTGCCAACAAGTCATTATTACTATTATATAACCCAATAGTAGTAATAAAAGTAGTTGGGTTTCCAGTTAAGTTAGAAGATATAGATCCTAATGATGCGTTAGCTATTGCAGTCGGATTATTGGTGTAATTAAATTCCTGATTAAACGCTCTTGTAAAAAACACACTTCTCTTTAACATATTTAAACTTATAAAACTTACTTTGTTAATAGCTACGTTTCCTGCAGTCGCGCCTGGCCCAAACAAAAATCCTGAAGCAGAGTTAATTAAAAAGTTTGTATTTCTTGAATCGTCGCCGCCATGAAAAACCATTGTTCCGGTATCATAAAAAACTGTTCCTACAACATTAGTAGTGTCTGATTTTTCTACTAAATCACCCGTTCTTCCTACAGCGCCTGAAATAGATTGTTCGGGTTGATCAATAATAACCTTATCAGCATTTGCTCCAAATGAAAACTCAGCTGTGACGCTTCCAGATAAAATAGCATCATCAGCAGTTGTGCGTCCAATAGTTATAACTCTAGAAATACCTGTAGTAGCTACATTATTTTGTGCAACTGGTATTCTATTTGCCGCTGAAGATGAAAAGAAATAATTTGAAATATTGCGAAATGCTGAACTTAATGGAGTACTTGTAGTAGTACCTTTGGCATTAACCAAAAATCCTGTAGAAGTAGCTTCCATTACAAAAGAATTTATATTTCTTTCTTGGGCGGCAGTTGCGGATGTAATTTCATAATTGGTTTTAGTCAATACTTCAGTGTTGATTACATCACGACCTAAATTATAGTTGTTTATAGACATTATTTATTTCCTTACGCTGCAGCGCCAGAAGCGCTCACCGTCAAAGTAAATTCTTTTCTTGCGCCACTATTAATACCTGTAATGTCCACTATAGTTTGGCCTGACTTTCCTCCAGCATTAGCTCCTGTTCTTATAGTAAAAACGCCGACGCCGTTTGCATTAGGAGGTGCCGTAGTATTTGCTAATACTCCAATATCTAAATCTCTAATAGTGGCTGCGTAGCCTTGAGAATCTTCGCCATTAGCAGTAGAAACATCAACAACTAAATCAGTGCCATAATCTACAGTGCCAGAAGTAGGAGAAATTTGTAAATTTGCAATTTGCAAAGTACCTTTAGGTAAGGTAATTAATCTATAAAGTAAAGCTATATTTTCATTAGATATAGGTTCTAATACAGGTAAATTTAAAATATCTGCATCTTGATCGGTAGCTTTGGTGGCGTCATATAACTGATAGTTAATTTCATCATCACCAAATGCAAATTTAGTAATTTGAAAGCTACCATCATTTTGAGCAAGCAGTTCTCTACCTTTTCGTGTAAGGATCGCGTCTATTACTGCAGTAGAGCTATCTAAAAATGCCATATTATTTTCCTTTTTTAATCTTAATAAATATAATAGACAAACTAAATCTATATATAAATATTTATAGAGTTGTCTTTTTGTTTTGTGCTGTTTCCTTTATTTCTTCCTTTACCTCTTCTTTTACTTCTTCTTTTACTTCTTCTTTTACTGGAACAACTTTCTTTCGTGCACGAGGTTTTACTTCTGGCTTAAATTCCGTAACATCAAAAGGATAATCTTCAGCGTTTTTAGGGTTTCTAAAAATCACTTTTGTAGGAACAATTATGTTTTTTTCAATAAACTCTAATTTTTCCTCAATTTGTTCATGAAATCTATCAATATAAATTATATTAGCTTTAATGACATTTTCTTCAAATTTTTGTTCCAACTCACCAGATTCAATAGAATAATTTCTAAAATGATTTTCTTTTAAAGATTCTTCAGCAGATGGGCTAAAGGTATCATTATTATCATCAATAGAAATAACACTAACAGACGAAGATTTTTCGCCAGCTGCTGCGCATAAATTTACAGTAACTTGTCCGGCATAAGTTCCTACCTCAAGAATATTAGTAGTATTTTTATTTACTAAATCCTTAACTAAATTATATAAAGAAGCAACTGCGTTATCAGATAGTTGTTTAAATTGGTTTAAGTAAATCATATCAACCTCCCTTATGATTGAATTTTGACACCACCTTGATCAGAAATTTGTCTAATAAAATCAGTGTCTTTGTCAGAGTCGGAATTAATACCTACTCTAAATACTGTTGTACTATTGTTAAATAAATTAGTTATTCTTAACGGCACGATGCCTACAGAACCTGAAACAGTTCTATCAACTATACTTTGGGAAACACGCTCTTCACCAGTTAAAGCTCGAACCCCATCCGATAATCTTAATTCAAACTCAATGTCTCCCGTTTCTAAACTAGTAGTAAAGGTTACATCTTTATCCTTTATAGTGCGGCCCTTGCCTGCAGCTATATTCCCAATAGTAGCTTCAAAAAAGTTATCACCATTTCCTGAAGCTGGAAAATCAAATCGCATAGCTGGCATATCTGTTTTAAAAGCGTTACCTCTTGCCAACATTCTTGTTCGGCCCTTTATAACAGCATAAATATTTGTTGATACAGGTGCAGCTGTAGGCGACAGCAAAAGTTTATCTACCGTTAGTTCTATTTCTGTGTCAGCAGGATTTGCTGGTTTTATTGTCAATGGTAATGCACGACCAATTCGAGTAGGTAAAAATCTTGGAACATTAGTAGAGCTATTTACACTTAATGCTGGAACATTTCTTACTGCTGTAACACTATTATCAAGAAATTCTTGCACACCACCTTGATATTGATATCCTTGAAAATCAGCCGTAGTAGCAGCAGAAGCAATTAGTGTAGCATCATTGGCACTATTACTTCCTTGAGTAGATACGTTACCAGGGTTATAATGATTATTAACGGTAAAACTAGTAACTGAAATATCAATTAAACTAGGTACCTGATTATTAGGAATTCTACCTTCATCATAAGCAATGACTCCTCTATCACCACTCATTGTTGGCGCGCCCACATAGCCAGTCCCAGTAGACTCTCTCAAACCAAATCTGCGTATCATTTTCGGTCGTTCTAGTAGGTGATTTTCAATGAGCACACCCTCCCCTAGGGTAGAACTCTTGGCCGGAATAAACTGTTTTATGAAGGTAAAAATACCCCCAAAAGTATCATTAAAATTAGAAACTGCCTTCACAAATGTATTAAGATCAGTAACACTTGTGGTATTTCCACTGGCACCACTTATAGTACTTCCTAATACTCCTCCACCTGATCTTATT
>Ga0080013_1002204_pt1 | contig 23548 bp, 14 predicted proteins | sample ETNvirenome_6_85_FD_69236 | JGI IMG/M metagenome (GOLD analysis project Ga0080013, IMG submission 69236) | Marine viral communities from the Pacific Ocean - ETNP_6_85 (SPADES assembly) (version 2) | ecosystem: Environmental > Aquatic > Marine > Oceanic | place: Pacific Ocean | collected 2013-06-19
TGTTAAAAAACAGATTAACATTCAAGATATTTCCGATGAAGAGTTAGACAAATTATGGGGTTCCATGCTTGATACTCCTGTTGAATCTGAGGATGATTTTGATAGATTTTCACATGATACTCAAAAGATTCGGTCTGAAATCAACAGACGACTTAATGAAAGAAGCGGGCTAATTAAGGAAATGTCTGAGGATGGAGTGGTGGCAGAATCCGCCCTTGCTGAAAATGAACATTTAGCCGAGGCTTTGAGTGTAGCAAAGTTGGCTGCTGAAGAAAAGGGAGGTCACACTACTATTGCCGTAGTCATGGCAGGAGTCACAGGACTCGTTATTGGTGGTGTGGCTCAAGAGGTAAGATGGAGTAGAAAGATGACGGAAGCCGAAGAGCGAATGGCTCGTTTGGAATCGCAAATAAATCAACTTATGGAAAAGGAGGAAGAGCGGGCAGCCGAAGAAAAGGCAGCCCCAAAAGAAAATCCATTTTCTACAAGTAATTTACTCCGTCACTTTAACGCCAATAATATGAGGTGAAAGTGTGGATAGTAAAGAACCGACAGAAGATTTAGATGCGTTACGCAATAATCTTCGTGAATTGAAGAAAACTCTCGACAAGCAACGAGAAGAAGCACAGAATGAGTTATTCAATAACTTTTTAGATGAAATAATGAAACTTGATTTGAATGATACGAGAGCAGAAACACTTCGTAAAGAGTATCTTGATTCTCTTCAACACCTATCTAATGAAGAACGACCTCTTGGAGACAGGGTTTCAGAATTCATTGAATCTGATTTCCTTTATGGTGTTCTAACTCATAAAAATCTTCGTTACGAGCGAGAAATAAAACGCTTTCTCAATCACCTAAATGATTTGTTATCGTCAGCGAGTCAAGAGGGAGCCACAAAGGAATCCAAATTTATTGAAAGATATTTTTCCAATGCTCTGAATGGTGTTTTAGACATTATCGAGCCTGAAGAAGCAGAAGGGAATAAACAGATGGCACAAATGATTGTTGGAGCCCTCCAAGAACCTCTAAAAAATTGGTTTCGTTAGAAGAAGTTAAATATCATCCTTGCGTAGTAGATATGGTGTGACTATGGGATTTGATGATATTCTTGAACCAAAACGACAATCTGCTGAAGTCCCGAAACCTGCTATGCAGCCAAAATCTTCCAAACAGCAACCCGTGAATAATCTTTTAGGGAATCTAAATGCTGCTGATTTAGCCAAGCGACTTGGACTAAACGAGGAATTATCACAGCAAGTAATTATTCCTTTGATGGCTCTTTTAGACAAGCATGGAGGAAAAATCATTGAAGACGATGGCCCAACGGCCAACACAATTGGCACAGTATCAAATCTTATGCAAGAATTTGGGCCTCTCATTCAAGGAGCCTACAAATATTTTTCAGGGGTAAAAACTCAACTAAATGAGGCTGATGCGGCACTACTTGAGGCCAACGCTGCGGCATTATCGGCTACGGAATTAAACTCTCTTTTCGGCTCCACAACTGATATAGTCGAAAAGGAGGAAGAGCAACCTCAAGAAATCGTTACTTCCACTCGGAATAATCCTAACTTGAATCCTGTTCCTTTTGCGTCAAAAACCATATCTTCAGCCCCTAAATCCCTTCTTGAAACAGGAAAAGTTGATTACTATGAATTGTTAGGGGTCAGCCCCTCTTCAGGAAATAATAAGCCTGAAACCAATATTTATTCTCAACAACAACAAAATCTTGAAACCTCTAAAAGAGGGAATACAGGATGGAAAGTTTTAGGTCCGAAGGAATCTACTGTGGTAAGTAATGAAGCGTTAGCCGAAGAAAATGGATTTACTTCAGAAGAAGTTAGAAACTCAGATTCAAATTACAAGATGAGCGGGGGAGATGTAACTGATTACTCAATGGATTTGCACAACGCAACATCATCTCAATTAGAGGAAGGAGTTTCCGATATTTTAGATGCGATGAGTAAAGAGAAAACACAGCGAGGGTATGAATCGAAGAATCCTGAAGACGCTTACCCTACTATGACAGCCGATGAATTAGTAGGACATATTAGAAATCAAGCCCGTGTAGGAGCAGGAAGCCAAACATCAACGGATGATAATGATTTCAAGAGGAAGAAAATCTCTAACTATGGAGATTGGCAACCACCAAAGGATGCTATGAGTATAAGTGGAGGAGAACAGTTAGTCCAAAACGCCTTCAATATCGGAGGTCTTGCTGAAGCGATGGCAGAAGAGAGTGACCAACGAAAACGACAGAGTAAAGGGGAATACAACGATGCAAGAACCCCCGATAATCTGCGAATAGAAGGTCTTGAAGAAGCGATGACTTCTCAAAATGAAACCTATCAAGACCAAAGTGAGTTAGATTTAGATTCTCTTGATTCCAAAGAGTGGTCTGTGGGCTCTCTAAGTGATTTAAGTCCTGAAGAATTAGGGATTGATGATTATGAATTAGGTCCCACAGGTTCCGACCTTGAAGCAACCACAAGAGAGCCTAAAAAGGGCCAAGTAAGATAGTAGCACACAGAGAGGGATTTGTGTGAGTTTACAAGGCGGTAACGAGATTTGGAGGCGGTTCATTGTTAATCAAATGCCACAATGGTTAGAATGGTTGAAATCTATTCATTTACCATCTCATATTCGATTATGGAATAGGTATCTCGATATTACACCTCCTAAAAAGGCATACTCATCACTTGGAGGCTCTTCTGATGAAGAACAATTATTATCTCAATTTTTCGTTCCTTCGGATGAGTTTTGGCGGAAAATGGAATCGGAAGTAGGTGAAGAAAACTCTACGAAGATGTATCGTTTATCTTTATCGCTCACGATGGATGATTTCCTCCACGATTTAACTCTTTACGCTCAACAATTTCCTGAAATAAGAAGTATCTACGCTTTTATGGTTCAAAGAAAAGAATGGTTCGATATTCTTTTGAATCACTTGCGTTCAGGACTATACTATAAGTGGAAAACGGAAGAAAGATTGAGTTAGTGTTCATCTTTTACAACCTCCCCCTCGTTTAAGCAGAACCAAGCAGAAAACTAAGCAGACCTCGATACCTCTCTAAAAGGTCTTAAAGGGCGAGCATTCTTATAGTGGTTCTGTGAGATTATTGTCAGAGGTGTTCCCTATGGTAAAAGTGGACGACATTATTGAAATCACCGACTCTGCTTACGAGAAAAACGGTATCAAATTAGAAGGTAGACGCTATTGGGTAAGAAAAGTCAAAAAGGATGGTGGTGTAAATGCTGCACCTATTGTTCCTGAAAACTCGGTCTACAAAGAAGAGGCAAGTGGAGTTAATTGGGACACACTTGGATTGTCTGATAAAGGCCGCCCTCGTAGCCTACCGAAAAATGTATATTCTATCATCGGAACCATGCAAGGTGATAAAGATGGTAAAGCCATCAATAATACGGCTACTTTAACGACTTCCACTCCTGCGACTACTACTTCAACCACACAAGACGATGACGGTGAAGAACCTTCTGATGTCCCTTCTGACGAGGAAGAGATAGAGGAGATTCTGACTATTGCGGATGTTGTGGAGCCTGAAGTGAAAAAGGAGATGAGTAAAATAAAATATAGTGGGAAGGTCGCTACTTCTATGAGTAAGAGTGGTTTGTGTTTTAACACTGATTTACTGATACCTTTTGAGCAAGCCCGTGAAATAGATGTGGATAAGATACCTATTGTTGGGGGAACCACAAGAGGTTTGGTCTTGGATAAAAAGAACGGAGCAGATTTCCGTGTGCGGGTTTGTTTTAGCGCACCTCTTGATTGGCTTAATCCTCACGCATACAAATCACAGAAAGATTTAGATGCCTCTTTGGAAAAGAATACTACAAAGGAGTTTATGATTCTTCGACAATATCAGATTGGTCAGAAGGTCGTAGATGTTTTGGGTTCTAAGGCTAAGGACACGAAATCTATTCAATGGCACACTAACAATCAACCCTTCAATATGGAGGCCGAAGTTGTTTCTATTCGTATGGATTGGGAAGATTCTGCAAACTTATCTTGGGATTCACCACCGACTAAAATCGTAGTGGGTATGGTAGATAGTGAGGGAGAATCATTCTCATTAGAGCATTTGGTTCAAACAGTAGATTTCGTAGGGAGTCAATCTGCCGCAGGAGCGACAACTTCATCTTCGCCTTTTGGGTCATCAATGACGACTAACACGGGTGCGAAAGGACTTCCTACATCAGATACACAATCTTCTTCCCCGTTTGGTTCAGGTGTTGTAACAGGTGGCGACTCTTCACCTGCGGCTGCTCCTGATACAAAAACTTCTATTGAACCGTCAGAGTTACTTGTGAATAGATTCCCTTCCACTAAAAAGGATGCTGCTCCTGCTTTGTATGATTTGAGGTCTATTCTTGCTATGTCTTACGACCACGATTTTGACGCTTTTGCACCGTTTGAAAAGGAATATGTCGTTGATTGGAATAAACAACCTTCACTTACTTCTAAAGATACAGGTTATGTTCAAATCGTTCTTGAAGTCAAAGATGGTCAAGGCTATGTAACGAATAGATTCCCAGGTAAGTGGGAGAATAGCGATATGTTGAAGAAACAGCCTGATATGTGGCCTCAATATCCTCGTAGAGTTATTTTGATTTTACCTCAAGCCGATTCTCAATACCTTTACTGTCCTGTGGATGAAATTACGCCTGATAAGGAAACAGGTGTGAGTGCTTTAGGAAATGAAACGCTTGATTTTTCTAATCCAAATCGTGAACATTGGATTGATGAGGTTCAAGAAGTAAAATATTACGAAGCCAAAGGAATCATCAAAGATATTCAACTTTTACAATCTTACACTAAGACCACGATTGTAGGGATGGGGCAAAAGGAAACTTCAGAAGAAACTCTTGTTAAAACTCTCAAAGTAGGAGAAACTTACGAATTCGGAGTAAAAGAACCTGCATCTTCTACGATTGCACCTCTAAAAGGGAAACTTGCTAAGGTTGAAGTAATAAAAGATGGTAGTAGAGAGAATATCTTTTTGGCTGCCGAATCTGAAAGACGCAGCCTCAGAGTCATTGAAGATTACGAAGTATTCTTCGCTACGGAAAAGGATGATAAAAACAATCCTCAATTCCTTATTGTTCTTGCTAACCAAAAAGGAAAAGAGAATTCAGGACAGATTATTCGGATTGATTTGAGTAAGAGCAAAGAAGAGGAAAGGAGTGATTAAGATGGCAGAAGGAGATATTAACCTGATAGACCCTCGATTGAGTAATATCAAGGAAGTCCTTGAATGGGCAACTGAAAAATACGGAGAGGATATTCTTTCCGTGACTACTGATGTAGATATTAACACTATTACAGGTTTGTGTGGTTTCGATGGAAATAAAAAGTCCCGTAAATATTTGGAGTTTCTAAACTCAGATAATCAAGGGAAGGTAGAGAGTGTAGACGCTTCAGGAAATAGAGAAGAAGTGCCTGTGTTCTTAAATCGTGAAATCAGTAACGGATTGATTAAGGCGTCTGAAGGTCGTGTAGGAACAGCCGATGAAATGGTGAAGTCCATTGACCGCCTGAAGGAACAACTCAATAATTACTTTACAGGTGGGGGCAATCCTACTGCAAAGGCTCTAAATGCTAAAGAATTGGCTAAAGTGCGAAGTTTCATGGGTGTTATGAGCGAAGTTTTCGGTTTCAACTCAGCCGAACAGTTAGAAATGTTCATCGCTGCGTGGCTTGCCCCTGATACTACAACAAGATTGAGTGGTATTCCAGGCACAGGTAAGACCACATTGATTGAGTGTGCGGCGTTAATGTTCGGAAACTCGTATGGTTTTACCTCTGATAATGATAATCCACATAATCAAGTTTGGGATAGTTTAAGGTCAGAAGCCTTACGAAGAGAATGGGAAGATAGAAGATTCCAAGAACAATCATATCGTTATCCATTCAATTATCTTTTGAGAGATATTTACATTCCTTCTCAATTCGTTAGCGCACAAGATGGAAACAAAACTAATTTCACTCTTTCGGAATTCAAATCCAAAACGAAAGATTTCTTGAAGGGGCAATATGGTATCGGAGGTCGTTTATTGAACGACTATTTCTATGTGGCACAAAAAGCACTTCAAGATGATGGCATTATCTTATTTGCTGATGATAAGGGCATAATTCCTCATGTTAGTGGGGCGAGCCTAAAGGATTACACTGAATACACTACTTCTAAAGGGTGGTATAAGCACCCCCCTCTGACAGAACAAGAAATGACTGAGGGTGGAGATTTTGCTTTCTATGAAGGTATCACTACAAATAATTTCAAAAATCTGTATACTGCCTATCGAGCAGCCTATGATGCAGCGACAAAGGGAGATAGAGGAGAACCTATTTCAGTGGAAAACGATAATGCGGCTGATTTAGATAAGGCATTACTCTATTACAATAACCAAACCGTTGTTGAATCGGTTATGAATATGATTAAGCAATTTGAAAGTGGGAAAAGAAGTGCAAGAAGGTTCATTTCTAAGGTTTACTATGATGCACGAACCGAAACTGACGCAGGACTGAAAAGAATAGACAGCGAAATGCGTAGAGAAATTGGTATCGCAAAGGTGGATAAAGACAAGAGAGCGGAACAACTTCTTTACGGTGTGGATATTACGGCTCAGGAAAGAGGAGAACGAACAGGGCTAACACAGTATGAGTTTACTCCTTACCCCCGTGAAATCGTTACGCAACCAATCAAATTCTTCAACGAAGTAAATCGTTCACAAGCATCGGTAGAAGACGCTATTCTCGATTTGATTGCAGAAAAAGAAGTTGAATATCGTGGACAAGTTTTCTCTTCACCTAACTTTACTGCCTTTATGGACACGAACCCCCATGTTGGAGGTAACGATTTAGCATTTACAGACCGTATTGATATGGAATTGATGTTCCCATCAGCCTTACTTGACCAAAGGTATAAGATTCTAAAAGGGAGCCTAAGTGCAGAATCCCAATCAAAGGCTACACAAGGAGTCGAAAAGCCAACACCTCGTAGGAGAGTGCTTAGAAAGATTCTTGATGGTGAAATCACCCCTCTGCGATATGAAGAATTGAAACGGATTTGGCAGGACACAAAAATGGTGAGTTATGAAACTTCAGGGTATAACGCTTTGATGGATATTGCTATTGTTTCAATGTTGTTCGCACAACGCTATGGTGTGCATGAACCATTGGCAGAAGTTAGTTTGGATTTCGCTGTGCCGTTCAAGGCTGAAAATCCTAACATGATTACACACGATAGAAATACGGGTGATTATGCTAACTCTCTGAAACCTCTGAATTCTTCAGGGTATTTCATTGATGCTTCTATTTCAGAAAGTAAAGCGTATCGTAATGATTTGACGAAAAGTATTCAATCCATTAGTCGTGGTCATGGTGCTATGGCTTTGATGGATAGAGTGCTTGCTTTCCGTTTCACGAATAGCCTTGCTAAATTAAGTAGGGCTCTTGCTTATTTGAGAGGAAACGCTTATGTTACTCGTAAAGAAATCATGGATGTTCTACCTTATGTGGTAGGTCATCGTCTTGGCCGTTCTAAAGGTGACGGAGGAAACATGGAATACGGTATCAAGAGTGAGGCCGCAAGTCAGTTTGCTTCAGGCCAAGAATTTGTAAGAGAAGTTATCGTCAGTGGTTATCTTGAAAGAGATGTGGATTCTTTTGGTGCGAGAGAGATGGGGCGAACAGGAGATTGGTCACAGAGTCGGTGGGTTGAATGGGATTCCACGATTGCTCAGGCTCGTAGAGATTTAGCGTCAGCCCGAACCTATGCAGAATATGAAATGAAAATGTGGGCTATGGCTCGGATGGCTTCAGGAGATGGAAACCCTGAAACACAATCAGGAACAGGCGACCCTATGCCATATCTGATTTATCGGTTAGTATTGATGGAGGAAATGGCAGCAAGTGAACCCAATAAAATGTTGCATCCGTTTATCAATCCCGAAAACGAAACACGAATGTCTGAGGTTTACGACAAAAGAGTGGAATATTATCAGAATAAAATAAGTGATTTCCTTACTTCTACCGAAAATTATGCTGCTGCTGATGCGGCTATTCTGAGAAGAAAGGTGGCTCTTGAAAGATGGTTGTCTATTGAAGATAAATTGGCCTTATTGAACCAAGTAGATTCCTTAATTGATGGTATTACAGGTTCTCAATTGCCTGATAATTTCGGTCCTGCTGAAACAAGTGGTGGAGAAGAAGGAGAGGCCACAGGAGGGACTCTCAAGTTATGGGGGCTTTATGGGGCTTGCACAGATACACTCCCTGAAGAATTTGAAGAAATTAAATTAACAGACAAGAAAACAATTCTTGGATTCCCAACCAATTCCTTTATCCGAGGTCATACATGGTATGGAGGTAGCAATACGGGTAGAGCCTCTCAAATCCTTTATCACGGAAATGGAAATTGGCTAATGGAAGATGCCTACAAAGGTATCAAGAACGCAGGAGGTTCTGATGGAGATGCTCTTTCAGAAGGAGCAGCCATATACCCAACGGCGAGTAAGAGGAATGTCCAACAAAGTATTGTTTTGCGTGGTTCTGTAAGAACAGATGAAGAGGTGCAAAACATGAGAGATAAAATTGAAAATCTTCTCAATGAAATAGACCAATCCTTTGAATTCTATGCGGGTTGTGAGTTAGAAGTTGGAGCCGCAGGAAAACCTTCAGAGATAGGATTGAGTGAATTGATTACAGAGATAAATGAAATGGTATCAGATATGAATGTCGCCACTATTGAAGTTGATGTGGATAAGGCTTACCTTTGTGAAGTTGGTAATCGTGAGAGAGAGTTTACCAACCCTATTCGTGACCTTGATATGTGGGATGAAACTGCTTTGAAGATACTCGGAACAGATGAAGATAGATTGAGATTATACATTGATTTCAAAGGTGATAGTAGTGGTAAGTATGTCGAAATCAATTTCTGTCTTGCTTCCTCTTTCGTCCACTTGTCAGAAGAGAATAATCTTGAAGTTGTAAGTATTACGGATAATGACCCGTTGCGAGCCGCTACTCTTGGAGCCACATATCAAAACCGTAACACTTTCTTTGATTTAGGTAACATGACTCGGTATGCTGCTTTGCTATTCGACATCCTCGCAGAAAAATATGCGTGAATGGGCAAACTGAAATAGCAGGACAGATAATTGTATACAGGGATTACAATGGCGCATGATTCACAAGTCAATAAAATCTTGGGTTCGCTTAATTATGAAGTGACAAGTGAAGTTTACGGTTCTACCGACTCTTTGAAAAAACTTGCTCGGAATCAATTGGTCTTACCTCCGTTGATGTGGTCGGCTTGCGATTTGAATAACTTACATTTTAGTGGAATTATCAACGCTGAACCCTTAGATTTCGCAGAAGGTCTGTTGTCCGAGGCGAAAGCGTTTCAAGAAATATGGCCTAAGTCACAATCAACATACAAAGCAACTATGACTTCATGGGTAAACTCAAAAGTAAATCTGATTTTAGGACAACAAAGTGTCCCTGAATGGGTGGCAGTAGCAAATATGTTCACAAAAATGGATGACTTATCTAATCCTCAATATCTTAGGCAAATTCAGGCCCGATGGTGGGGTTTGGTGAGCCCTTACCGAACAGAATATGATGCTAAAGGGAAGGCTGTAAAAGATGAAATCACTACCTTTTTCGATAGATTTAGTGGTTATGGAAGGGGGATGCAATATTATCCGTCTTTGGTGGAAAGTTTGATTTCAGGAAAGACAGACACCCTCAGTGTAATTTCCATTGATGGGAGTAGAAAAGGCACAATTACTCAAGCCTACGATACAAAGGGGCAACCTTGCAGTAATGCTATGCAAGCCCCCTATACAGTAGATGTTACATGGGATGATGGTTCCTCAGAACAGATTAGTTATCTCGGTGTGCGCCAATTAGACCCTATTCTTGGTAAGCCAATGGAATGCAGGGCTCAATGGACTTTAAGCCCAATAGATGATATTGGTGTGGTTCGTCAAACCAATGATTTCGTTAGAAAAATGGGTGCTATCATCTTGATTAGTGGCCTTGAAATGAAAGATGGCAGAGGTTTACCTCTCACAGAAAGAATAGGGAAATGGTCTTCAATGGCAGGTGAATATCTCCAAGATGCTGCTAAAAGTGATACCTATTTGAGGATGCAAGAAGTGAATGCAAGTGGAGATACGATTCACGGATTGAGAACCACTATGGGAAGAAGAATAATGGAAGAAATTGGAGAATATCTCCGCTCCCACCCCACTAATATTCAAGGTATAGGGCCAAAAATAGCAGCCTTTTTGGATGATGAAGAAGTTTATCCTTTAGGCTCTGTAAAAGATTCAGGATTGGTGCTTTGCCCACATTGTAAATATTGTGAAAACATAAGCGAGGCAGATTGGAAAGATTTTGGTATTCAATGCTTCGGTGAATCAGATGCTATGATGTCGGTTAGATGGAATCTAATGAATCAGAAAAGTGGGTATGGTTTCCAAGCCGTAGGGAGGCTCACTTGTAACTCCTGCCACAATGATTACTACCGTAAATTCTATCCTCTTTACAAAACTTTTAGCAGCCAATTACCTGTTAATTCAATTTCTACATACCTTTCACCTAATGTGTTGATTGATGATAGTAGAAACGGTGGCACTTGTGGACAAGGTGCAGTAGCAGCCTACACCTTTTTGATGCCTGTATACCAGGGAAATGCTGATGCACAAGGATTGCCTCGTTTGCGAATCTTTTCACGACTCGGAAATCTGTATAGGGCTAATGATTTACCTTTGGAAGTCGGAAGTCAATCAAGAGCAATACAGCGTGTGACCTTTTGTTCAGGAAAAAGTATTGTTAAAAGTGCAAGAATGGGTTCTCATGCCTATTATGATGCCTATTTAGCCCCTAAAGGGGTCGGTTTGAATATGGAAGATTACACAGGTTTGAATAGAACCGATTTCAATACAGGAACCTTAGGAAATCGAGAGTGTGCTTGGTGCGAAAGTGTAGGGAGAAATGTGGACGAAGAGGTTCCTACTACATTAGTAGAAGGCTCTTATTACACAGGTGATTCTTCATTCCTTTCAATCGAAAGACGAGGAGATAGTGGTCGAAAGTTTGACCGCATTGATAAAGATTACGATGCAGATGTGTTTGAAGTAATGGACCCGTTCACAGGAAAGATGGAAGAAGAAGAACACATTAACTACTACAAAATCCGCTTAATTGGTAATAACATCATTCGTTATTTGCACATAAAGCCTAATGATTTAGGCATCGCTATTCCTCCCCCTGATAAAACTCTCGCTCAAAATCTTATTTACGCTGAACCCCCTTGTCCAAATGAAGAAGCCAATCTTTTAGCACCTGCCAAAAGGTTGTATACAAAATATTTGATGGAAAAAGCGAAACAAGAAGGGGCTACCCCTCAAGTAACTGTATGTGAGCAACTCGCATATTCCGCCCGCTTAGGGGAAAACGGTTGGGAACCTGCCATTTGCCCCGACCATTATCAAGAAAGCCTATCTTTTTCCTTCGGCAACGCACTTTTCACTAAAACAGGAGAAAACATCCAAACGGAAAATTGGGCGGAAGGTAACAAAAAGTGTTGGACTCCTTCAGGCCCAATCGAAAGATTTCCTAATCCTCCTTTCTCCCTTCAATCTGCATCTTTAATCATTACACCGTATGCAGATAACAGACGCTCTACAAAATTGAAATCTTATCATATTCTTACACAAGTGGGAAGTGATTCAGAAGAAGTCATCCTCGCTTCAGGCGACACTTGTATCAAAACCACACCTTATTTATGGTGTAGACAATGTGAAAACAGTTATCACGGTGCGCCCAACTTCAATGAAGCCAAAAAGTGGGCTCTACCTAATGCTGTGGGAAATGAATACAAACGCCCCGATAGCGAGGTAGAAAGAAGAGATGATACGGGTGGAGGATATAGTCCGACTTCAAAATGGAATTATACGCTGCCTGTGTATAAGTGGGTTGATGGTAAGAGTATTCAAGATGCTATTAAGGAAAATCCTTCAAAATGGAGTAATATGTTTCCTCAAGAGGTTATGGATTGGGTTCAAAATGGGCAGAAATTACCACCTTTAGAATCTAAAGATGATATTGTGGATGAGGAAATAGACCCTTCAGAATATGAAGATGAATTGGTTTGAGGAGGTGTTGTTGTGAGTGACGAAGAGAAGGAAAAGGAAGAAACTGAAGAAACGGAAGACGAGAAACTTGTAGATGCTACTACGGCTGCTTCTGTTGTGTTACCCGATGAATGGTGGCGAAATAGTGCATTCGTAATGAAGGGTGAAGATGACATTAGTTGTAACCCTCCACCCCCCGAAAGTATGGGAGATTTGTATTCGATTTTGAAGGACTTGTTACCTGCACTCCGTTCCGAAGGTGAATTGAAATTACGAGGTCGTGTTTTACGAGGTTTAACTGAATGGATTCCTGGTGTAGACCCTTTGAGTGAGTTGATACCTGAAACATGGTTGCCTCCTCTACCTCCTGCCATTACAACTTTGATGAAAGTATACGAAGACGAAGTAGGAGATGAGCCTGGTGGAGGAGGCCACCTTAACATCATGGTTGATTTATCAGGGTCTATGACATCGGGCATCGGGAAAACAAGTAGTGGGATGAACACAACTGTTGTTACGGCTGCTATGTGTTTGGCTATGATTATGATTAACGGGTGTGAAGCAGGAGGTCATACCTTTGCGATAAACGCTTTTGGCTCAAATAGAGGAAGTAACACCTTATGGGCGATTCCGAATCCTGAAGGCGATAGTTTCATCGGTGAATTGAACAATTACACTCGGATGGTGTGGGGTGAAAACCCTGCTCAAAGAAAGGATTATAGAGGGGCTATTGCTTCGATGAATGCTGACGCTTCTTCAGGAATCACTCGACAATCCTTGTGGGGTGATATGGGTGGAACCCAATCAGGAGCAGGAATGGCACGATTATACTATATGATGAAAGACCAATTCAAATCATCGGAAATCCGTGTAGCCCCTGCCATTTTTATTAGTGATATGTTGCCTTACGACCTCGACCTTCCTGCGGCATCTTACACTATGCAAGGAGATTTTCCTGTGATTGATGGGAAAATCATAGATGCGAATGGGGAAGAAAACACAGGCGATTACGGATTTTGGTATTGGGCTAAGAAGTATCACGATGATTTCGGCCCTGTTATTTGTATTCAGTTAGTGGCGGGTTCTGATGACCAAGCAGATTCTATCACTCCTCAATATCGTAAAAGATTAGAACAAGGATTCGTTCAGTATGTAGGCAATAATAATTCTAAATATGCTAAGTGTTTATTTTCATCAATAGTTTACATGAGTCCCACAGGAGGAAATCTTCGTAAAGTAGCGAAATTGGTTCAAAACTTCATCGCCAATATGAGTGGGGAAGGTGAAATCAATTGTGGAGGAAAAGGAGTCACATTCGATTGAATGTAATATGGGAAAGCCCATATAGTGGTGCTGTTCAATAAGGTTGGTGAAGGTATGGTTGATGATAATGTGGAACCTTTAGATGCTTCAGCCTTCAGTGCTGTGGATGATATTCCTGATGAGATGGCTATGCCTTTACCTGTGCCTTCTAACTCTCCTACAAATGTGAATGAGGCGTTTAGTGATATTTTGGATTCCAACCAAAACTCTATGTCGAAAACTGATTGGGGAAATAAAGTTTCATCGGGAGATGCCAAGAAACCTGCGATTGTGTTAAGCAGAGATGTGCATTTACCTCCTGAAATTGTCTACGCTAAAATGTTCATTTGCGGTCAGAGTGGAAGTGGTAAATCTTTTACAACAGGTGTATTCATGGAAGAGATGGCTCGTTTAGGTCTTCAATTCGTGTGTTTTGACGCTCTTGGAGCCCATAAAGGATTAAAGCAACTTCCTAATGTAGTGGAAATTGTTCCAACGATGGAAATGCAGCCTAATATGGAAAGATTTGTAGATGAAATCGAGCGGAATCCTGATATGAGTGCTGTAATTGATTGTTCTCATGTAGATGATGCTACCGTGCAAAAGATTATCGCAGAATATGTGGAGAATCTATTCAAGAAGCGGTTAGGTAGAGGAATAATGACCATTATCGAAGAGTGCCAAGATTTAGTCCCACAACAAAAACCTTCATTAGAGTCATACGGGCCTATTGTTAAACTCTGTAAAAAGGGACGACAATATGGTTACGGAGTGTGTTTGATTTCACAGAGGCCGCACGAAGTCGGAAAGGCGGCACTAACACAATGCACCATCCACATTATTCACGCTGTTATACAAACCCGTGATTTAATGGCTGTAAAAGACCAAATTGCACAAGGAACCGATAAAAATGCAACCAATTCTCTTTTAGATAATATCAGAAACTTTGAATCGGGTGAATGTCTTGTTTATTCACCTTCTCTCGTTCCACAGATGAGAGGAACCCGTGAACATTTCGTGCAAACTACTATCAGGTCGGATAGAAGCACAGAACATACGGGAGACAATGTAGAAGTGCAAGTAAAGGGATTAGATAATAATTGGCAAAATAACAGTTTGAATGTCCAACGACCTGAAACTTTAGGAGGTATGCGAGTCCACTTCACTGAAAGTGAGGACTATAATCCTTACGAAGCACTACCTCAAACTATGCAAGAAAAATCTCCTATGGCCTCATCCTCTGTTACATCTATTGAAGATGATGAGTGGTGGCCTAAAACAATGGAATCAGATTCTCTAATTCGGTCAAATGAAGGAGAATGGAAAAGAAATGAGGGCTCGTATGTGAGCCCCCTTGCTTATGATGGGCTTCAAGGCGAGGATGTATGGAATGCCGACATCACAGGAGAAATCAAAAAAGCGTTGCCAAATGATGATGATTCAAGTATCGTGAAAACCGCAAAGGTTCTCGGTGCGATTCTTCTCACAGCAGGAGGATTATTCTTTATGTTGAAGAAGCCTACAACCCCGATAGTGGTGGCTAATGCTGAAAAATCTAAATGGGTAAAGAAGGCTGAAACTCTATACACTGAAGAAGAATCTGAGTCGGCATAACCGAAAATACAATACTTCAAATACTAAATGTGCTTAGTATAGTTAGTTGTCACAAAGGACTAACCATCCTGACAGCCCAAACTCCTCACATGGAGAAAACGGAACACCACCCATGAACCGTGGCCGATGAAGTGTGGGGTCTGCGAGGGTATTCTTCTAAAGTTTAATCCAATTCATTATCCCTAAGCGGCTTTGTTTCGGAGCGTAGTAATTAACTCCTGTATACACATCTTCAAATTGCGACCATTTCAAATTCGGGAAGAATTGGAATGAGTAAGGGAACAATCTACCACCTTCAATCTCTCCACTCACCATTTTTTGGATGTCTTCAACCATGAAATCCATTTGTAGAGCCTCTAACTGTCCGTAATCATCATCTCCATGCCTTACATCCTCGTTGATATACGCTTTCGTTACTCTTACGAACACACACGGATTCCGTGTCGAGTAGATAGGAGGAGGTTTGTAGAGGATTTCCACATAAGCGTCAGCCTCTAAATCCATCTTTTCATAACCTTTCGATACAAGTATACCCTCATCCGTCAAGTTTTCGTTGTAATCACGCCATTCTTCATCTGAAATTTCACCTAAAACACTTTGCACATCTATGTGCTTTACATTTCCCGATTTTGATGACTGTAACGCTTGCGATATTTTGCCTCTCAGTTTGTAGATATTGAACATATCTTCGTCTAATTCTCCTTGATTGAGTAAAGGAAGAACGGCATTCGTAGTCGGATTTCTTAATCTAATTTCAAAAGATTCAATTCCTGATTTATTTATTAAACCTGTCGGAGGTTGTTGTGCCAAAGCATGGTAGGAAAAGGAGAATGGAGATAAATACTCATAAGGTATATCCCCTCCTCTACGCTGAGTGGGTAGTGGTGTTTCTGACTTATCTTCTTCTTTCCAATTTGGTTTCGCAAAATAGAATATCCTCTTCTTTCTGATTTCTTCTAATCTTTGAGGAACCCAATCTTGACTACGATTTGGGTGTTTATTCGCTTCTATTTCATCAGATGTCCGTAAACTTCTCCAATATCCTCTCTCGATATTCCATGTGGTTCCAATAACTTCTTGGACTTGAATATCCCACCAATGTTGGAATTCACATTCAGGATAAGGTCTAAAATGTTCGTAACTCTCATTTATCGTTCCTGTTAAAGTGGGAAGACGAGCGTATACCGAATCGAAATAATGTTTAACCATGAATTGGTTTTCGTATTGCATAGCGTGAGGTCCTTGAACCGTGAATCGTTGATAACTAATATCATGCTTTATTTTTTCAAGCCACCAATCTTCTACCGCATTGATGCCTTGACCTGAGACACACTCTCCTAAAGCGGCAAACATGGGTGCAATCAATCTCGCATCCAAAATCTTAGGATGAGCGTTATCTTTGAAAACACTCGACACACTCCAACGATTATAACTACTCATACATTATCATACCTACGCACGACTATAAGAATACTACAACCAAAAGTTTTATACCTGACCACCCCTTCCTATACTACATGGGAGCCGAAAGTGAAACAGTCGAACCCTCGGAAGCCGAGGAATCAGAACAGGAAATTATCGTAGCAGAGTGTGAGTGGGTGAAAGGAAACTCTTATGCAGTTTCCACATTCCAAAAGTTATTCCCTCCCATTTATCGGAAGGTTTTACCTGAAGAGGGAAAATTACGGATTAAAAAAGTCCACCCCACCTCGCACAGATATGGGGGCTATGTAATAGAAGCAGTAGTCGTAGGAGCGAAAACCGAAGAATACACATGGACACAATTTTGGTGGACTACACAAGATAAGTTTTACTATGCTAATGTGTCGAAAGTGCCAAACGAAGAGCCCCCTGCGAGGAAGAAAAGGACAGAGCGGAAGCGGAATACTAAATGAAAGGGTTAGTGTCTTCTTTCTGCTTCTGAATATGGAAGCATTCTTATAGTCGGTCAGACGAATAACCTTGAAGGTGCTTGGAAATGTATCAAGGTATTCCGATTCAGAGTGAAACAACGAGAGCAACGACTACGGTTGGTGGAAGTTATGTTCTTCCTCCTGCACCGCCAAGTCCAAACAGAATGGTATTTGATTCTGTAAGTATTTCAAGAGATACTCTACCTGCTCGCAATGCAATGAGTAGTATGTCGGAGATTGGTCAAAGAAGTCCTCGGCCTTCACCAACAATGGTGCATGATTCAATGGCAGGAGCGGGTGCGCCTCCATCACCACAGGGGATGCAGAATCTATCAAGCCTTCCTGATGTGAAGCCTTTTGGACAGGGTGGCGATTACATTCGTTCACCTGTTTGGCAAACTGACGAAGAGATTACACAGTATGAAATAAGAGGGCAACAAATTAGTCCTGATGAGCCTGTTACTTTCCGTGCGGCGCACACTCTTGAAATGTATGGAACCCCTGCGGCTCCAAACATGACTGAAATGAGAATTGGTCGTGAAGAAGTTTATCTTGACCAACTTCCAACCAACCACGGTGTTCCTATGAATTTCGGTGGAAACCCTTACAGTGAGAAGGCACGACAATACATTCGTCCACAACCTTCTCATGTGCGTGGGCCACAGTATAGTGTTCCTCGCTCAACTATCGTTGAACCTATTCTAAGTGTGCCTATTCGACCTGCACCACCTCGTATCAATATGCCTCGTATTCCAAGAGTGAGTGCGAACCCTGTTACGGTTCAAGCCAAGCCTGTCTTGCCTCCTGTTCAAGGACCTGATTTCGGATTAGGAAATAATTCTTCACTACTCGCAGGAACATCACGACACATGGGGCCAATCGGTCAGTCATCGGGACGCTCCTTTGGGGCAGAGGGTAGCATGACTCCCTTTTGAGGGGGTTAAGTTATGACGAAACGCTGTCCTGAATGTCGTTACAAAATGGAAGAACACGGCATCCTTGATAATAATGATGTCTACTATTGTGATGTCTGCGGAGTTTATCGTTCTTATCCTTTAGAGATTGAAGAGCCGCTTTTTGCTGCCGAGACAAAAGGTGCTTGTCCGTGTGGTGGCAATTGTGCCTGTAAAAGAGCGGAAACTTCTAAGTTGAAAAGAGATTCCTGTTGTTGCGGGGCTACTAAATCCAAGCCTTGTGCGTGTATGATTCAAGGGGTTATGAAATGCAGTATGTCTGAACCTCAATGTCCGTGTTATCAAGATTTAGAAAAGAAGAGTGAATCACTTGACGCAGAGAAGGGCTCTTTGGCAGTTTGGGCGAAAGATATGGAGAAAGACCATGTAGGGTATTTCGTATCAAAAAACAAGGATGGTTGGGAAACTTGGAAAGGTTTGTGTGGAATAACCACCGATAAAGGAGTATCAAGAGGATTTGATATATCAAAATATGATGGGAGTTATGGGCGGCGGTGCAGAAAATGTTTAACTGCATACAAAAAAATGGGTGCAGAATCATTCGCTGCTTGGAAAAATTTGGCAGGAAATTTAGGAGGTCGTCAGCCTGAAAATACTTTCACACGGATGCCGCCCTTACCTGATACCACTATTAGCATGGTCAATTGTGTTCAATGTAAGCGAGAAGATTTTGCCGATAATGTGGATTTAGATGGTGTATGTAAGAAATGTATAAAATACGGTTGGCCTCGACCTCAATCTGAAGTTTTCATTCCTGAAGAGTTGAAAGTTGCAGCCTCAGAATCTTTTAATGCTGAAGCATATTGGTTCTTGAAAGGAGAAATAGAAAATCGTCACCAAAGGTCTACCAAAGGTGATAAAACCCTCTATACTATGAATGCAAGTGATATTGAACAAATCGTTGAAATGCTCCAAAATGTTCCTCCTGAACAATTAGCAGAAGCACGAAGGAAAGCAGTAGAGTTTGGGGATATGGTCGCTAAATACTACATTATGTTGGCACAGAGTCAGCAGAAATTCCGTGAGGATTACAGTGCAGAATCCCATTGGGAAAAAGTATACAATATACCATCTCAAGAATGTTCGTCCTGTGGGAAGGAAAAGAAGAGTTTTTGTGATGATTGCGTTGAATATTATTGTAGTGATTGTGAACAAGGAGATGATGACCACAGAGTAGTGGTATTCAGCGATAAAAACCGTTATTGTCATTTTTCTAAACCTATGCGGCATTATCCGTGGTATGCTCCATTGGTAATTCCGAAAGGAAATTGTGAGTGTAAATATCATAAGGATAAAGAATCTTTTGAAGCAGAATCTTTTAGAGCCGATGAGGATGATGAAGTCGAAGCAGGAAAATATCATATTACTTGGAAAGATGGAAAAAAAGGAGTCACTTTCGATTTTGACGGTGGTGACGCTTACCACTTTGATGATGAATGGACTGACCGCTTTTGGGATGCCTCTAATCCTCATGTTACAGAAGCCTCTGAAAAGAAAAGAGGATGGTTCGGGGCCGAGGAACGGTTTTGTGATGTGAAGGAGGAAATAAAAAATCTCAGCCCTACCACTTACAAGGAATTTTGTATCAGATTCGGGATTGACCCTAAAGATGATGAACACATGACTTGGTTTATTTCTAACGCTTATACTGAAGGGAACCCCGAATATCTTTGCTATTGGATTAAAAAGTTGCAGAAGTGGGAAGAATCAGGGTATCGCATTTGGGGAGATGCGAGCGACTACGGAGCGGAAGAAGAATCTGTGGATTGGCAAGGGCATGATACTTGTGTTGAGTGCGGAAATTGGGAAATCCCACTAAGTAGTGATGAGTTTGAAGAAGGTGCAACCGACTACTTCTTCTCATGTGCTGAATGTGATTTCTCTTGGAATGTAGCCATTAGAACAGACGAGCATGAAGATGGAGCAAGTGCAAGTAGTGATTATGTTGGATTCATGGATGAAGATGGAAACACACAATGGACTCCACAACCTTTCAATCAGAGAGGCGACCCTAACCCCGCATACAAAAAGGGTGCAGAATCTTTTAATGCAGTAGTAATTGCTCCTGAGAAACCTAAAGGTGCGGTAGAAAGAGCCATGATGAATCATTACTTGCTAAAAGAAGGTGAGTTGCGTCACGCTCTTGAAGTTTTGGAAAATGAATTAGCGTTAGGTATAATCTCGGAACGAGAGGCACACCAACGGTTTGAAGAAATAGTGAAAACCCACATGGAGAGAAGATACAGTGAAAGTGAGGTTTCTACAACAGGGAGAAAAACTTTGACGAGCGGAGTTTTTATGTTGGTTTCTGTTGCTTCTCTGTGGAGAGCGGTTACAGTCACGGAAAACGATTATCTGTTCCCTAATGAAAGGAAATGGATGTCTATTTTAGGTTCTGCTGCTATCGGACTTGGAATACTTGCACTAAAAGGAGATAGTATACTTGCTGCCGTGGGGGAGTGAGTATGAGTAAAGTCACAGAAGAAGCGTATGATGAATGGCTTGATGATTTGGGTGAAGCCGCTATCACAGGTTATTCTGCCGCATGGTTGTTCAAAAGAGCAGATTCAATCGCTTATCAGTTGGGATTAAATGAATATACAGATGAATTAGAGGAAGAGTGCCGTCCTACACCCCCTGATTTTGAACCGTGTTTTACGGAAAGAGAAATGGAGGACATCTATGATGAGATGCTTGAAGATTCTTTGGGGCTCGATTGGCTTGCTGACCGTTACTCGATTTCATGGCTTATCAAAAGAGCCGACCCTACCGCCTACCGTGTGGGATTCAATGACTATGAAGATATGATGACTGAAGATAATGAGGTGGAAACATTCGCTGCCCATGAACCTAATTGTGATTGCTACCAATGTGAACGGAATAAATGGGATGCCCGCTCGTATTGGGAAAAACAAATTCTTTTAGACAACCCTGAGGAATATCATCGGAAAAGTAGAGAGTTAGGGTGGAATGAAACTCGTAAATGTAGAAGGTGTGCAAAATGGGGTGGAGAGGTCTATGGGGCTAAAGTTACGGAATACAATGATGGGCTTCGATTATACTACTATGAAGATTGTGGGTGTGGAGTTTACGACCATTCCATCCGTAATCGTAGACGCAAAAAATGGCGAAGGGAAAAGAGTAGGATTCGTCAAGAGGATATGAATGCTCTCATCCGCAAAAGAGAACAGGAAAACAGAGAGCGAAAGGCACGAAAAAAGGCACAGAAAAAATGGTGGCAATTTTGGCGGGCCGAGAGTTATGATTCAGAATACAACTTCGTGATGTCCGACATTGGCGAGGCTGATGAACGGGTAGAGGAAAAACTTGATGACGGTTGGAAACTCTATGGCGACCCTGTGGTTTTTGAGAAACAAGATTTCACGGTGTTTGGACAAGGGATGACGAAAGATGCTGAAACTTTCCGAGCAGACCCTCTTTTACAGGCTATCAAAGACCGAGAAAAGGCACGAAAGGCAGGAACGGTGAAACTACAAGGAATGCCACGGACGAAAGGAACGAAAGCCGAAGATGTGAAAGTAGGTGATGTGTTAGTTTGGAATCAAGGAGGGACATCTCAGGTGATGAGTATTACTCCTAAAGGTAAGCAATCTCTTTTATGGAAAACCCGCACAGAAGATGGGCGTGAATGGGAACGAACCGTGCGAAAGAACCGATTAGTAGTAGTGGCTCGCCCTAACGGATGGGTTGCGAAAAAGTATGCAGATATGAAATCAGAATCCTACTCCAATATTCCTTGTAGCCGATGTGGAAGGGATGAGTGTAAATGGTGGTATCACGAAGGTCGGCTTAAATGTTATTTCTGTAAAAAAGGTGTCGGCCATAAGGGAGAACCTCTCCAACATGATTCGGTGAGGGAAAGAGTATTTCACCCCTCTTGTTATGATAAATCTCTTGGAAGAGATAGGGATTTTCACTCTTTTAGAGCAGAACCACAAGTCGAAATGTCTAAACCTATGAGTTTCTACGCAGGAGTTGTGGCAGGTTTAGCAGGGTTTTTAGCCCTAAGAAGTTATTTTCAAAATCAGGAATGAAACCAAATCTTCTTATAGTCGGGATGCCCGATAAAGTTAGAAGGTGCTATTATGGCAAAGAAGTATGGAAAGAGAAGTCGTTATGGAAATCGTTATGTTGCTCGTAACGCTAAAGGAAGATTTATCAGTAATGTAGATGTAGGTCGAAGCCTAAAGGCAGACCGTAGACGAGATGCAAAGAATTACGCAGGACCAGGTTTCGGTCAAATGGGTGATGCTTCGTCTAAGAAGAGAGCAGAACATTCACAAGGCTACAATGATAGAGATGATGAATCTATTGGTGGTCGTCACCGAGGTAAGCACAAGCAATCCATGAAGGACCGCAGAGATGAGTCCAAAGGAATGACTAACCGATGGAATAGACATCACCCTTACGCTGATGTAAGCACTATGAGTGCCGAGATGCCTGTTCCTCAGAATTATCCTGAGGGAGATGGTCGTATTCTTGGGCAATCCGATTCAACTACTAACTACACTCCTGCGGGTCTTCACGCTGAAACCTTCTTAGGTGGAGCCAAGCAAGGATTCGGAGTCACTATGGGTGTGCTTGGCGCACTTATGGTCGGTGGTTTCGCTATGAATATGCTCGGAATGGCTTCAGGTGACACTTCAGACGAATAAGGAAGTGTCTTCAATGCCGAACATTTACAAGGGTGATATTGGTTTCAAAGGCCAACAAGCACAACTTATTCAAGGTAAGAACATTGGAGAAAACTTGAATTACTCTGTAAATTCGGGAACCCTTTTACTCACTGATAAGAAATCAGGTGAGATGTTTAGTTATGTGGATGACCCTCAAAAGTTGGAAGATTATTCCGCAGGTCGGTTGAAAACTACCTCACCTCCACTTTACTGTCCTGATTGTGCAGCACAACTTATTGGATTCCACAGAGGAAAAAGAAAGATTACTATTCCTTTTTGCCCCCTTTGCGCTCCTACTAATCTTGAGAATTACTCTTCCTTGACTTGTAACGCCCATGAAAATAATGCTATTCGACATTTTGAAGCAGAATTAACAGGTTCACAATACTATCCTGTTGGAGAAGGTCACATTCTTGGTGATATTACTTCTGATGCTCAATACACTCCTCTCGGTGCTAATGCTGAAGAGTTTGGTGTTGAATATGTCGGAAGGCGACCATGCTACACATATAGACAGGTCAGCCAAACAATAGAGGCTTTGCATGACGCAGGAAAAATCAATCTTGGATTGGCTTCACCCTCTTATGGTAAATATGTCGGATGGCTACCTTCAAGGCTCACAGGTGAAGATGTATTAAGTGGTGGAAGTATGGAGGATTCTCATTATCAACCCGAATTCCACATAGGAGATTGGGGATATGGACGCAATACAAAAACTCCTAAGGCTTGGTTCAACCAAATTAAAGCAGGTCTTGATGGTGATATAATCAATGACTATGGTAGGACTGATGTGCAACTCTTTGAAGATGGGTGGTATGAAGGATATAGTGAACCTGACAATTATGGGCCTGAGTATTCTGATGGTGTTGAATGTTCTTGTGGT
>Ga0080013_1002206_pt1 | contig 23531 bp, 73 predicted proteins | sample ETNvirenome_6_85_FD_69236 | JGI IMG/M metagenome (GOLD analysis project Ga0080013, IMG submission 69236) | Marine viral communities from the Pacific Ocean - ETNP_6_85 (SPADES assembly) (version 2) | ecosystem: Environmental > Aquatic > Marine > Oceanic | place: Pacific Ocean | collected 2013-06-19
ACCCACCTCAATGACGATTCCCACTAAGTCTGGTGAATATTCTGGATAGGCTGCACCTGGTCTTACAAGATCACCGACTTTCACTGCGTCATCTCCAGCAAAATCTTGAACTGTTCGGTTCCTACACAACTTTTTCTCACGCTTGTGATATGTCCTCTAGAGAACTTCCTGAACTCTCTACCGAATCGAAAAAATGATTCCAGCTTTCGAGCGTACGCGTTCCAAGTTGCAGAGGGGATGTACTTTGTCTCTCCCCCATCCCAACCGAAAGCATAGAACTTATTGTCTCCCATGAACTTCTTTACCTTAGATTCTGGAAATCGCGAGTGCTCATACCCAAGACTCACACACTCCACAAAGATGGGATCGCTCGTCGGGGTTTGTTTCACAACGATGTCTCCCCAAGTCTGCTCTAGCAAATTCAATTGACTTGAAGTGAGGAACGGATCGATAGACAAGAGCCAATCACGTACGGGAATTACTTCATAAAATACTTGCGTCAAGCTCTGCAGCACGTCGTCTTGAAACTTCATGCCCTGGATTGCTTGTCGACTTTTGTGATCAAACTTCATTCTATCACCTTCAAATCGTTTGTATCCGCACCCATGAGATCGCCATCGTGGTAAAGCACGAGCCACTCCCATTTGAGGTCATGACTCGCGCCTCTTTCCTCTGCAGACTCGACAAAAGCGTCACCGACAACGATGCCGTTCATACCAAGCGCGTAATCATACACCAGCTTACCAATCATATATACATGTGCATCTCTCATGGATCCTCTTCTTTGTATACAACATCTGCAAGTAGCTTCCAGCATCTTGCTAGCTCTTTCTCCTGTTGTCTCTTTGTTAAAGACGGAGATCGATACCCAGCCAAAGCGAAGAATGCTTCTCGAATAATCTCTTTATCTGTCACTGAGTCCTCATTCATCTTAGTCATCCCACTCATATTTCATGCCTCCTTCTGGTAAAGAGTCTGAATCTAGATGAACGGCCATGATAATATTATCATTTTTATGAAGCATTGCTCCAAACCGAAGTGGACGATATCCAAGAATATTTGAATCCCACCTCATGACCTGCCAGTCTTTATTATCATACACGATACTTCTAAGATAGGCTCCTGTTAAGAATCCCATCGAAAAGATCACACAGCATCCGATGATTGTCAAAATCACAACTGACTCTCACCTTCACTAATTACCTCGGCATCGCCCCTAGCAAAGTCAAACTTATCCAGCCTCCACATTCCACAATCAAACATGACATTCCAACTATTCATTGGAGCAGGAGATAAAACAACTCCAATTCTATTTGAATTCCCGCAGCAAAAGAAGCACTCACATGGTATGTCTAGAATAGATTCTACATCTGTTGGAGCACATGCGCTTACCTTGACAAGGTCTCCAGGCTTCATAGCACACCCCACGTTGTAAGTAGATAATCATCAAAACTTGCCAACGAACCGTCCGGCCCAAGCACTTTCACTCTTCCAGCACCGTAGTCGCAATCCCCAAGAAGAAGAAGTGGTGATCCTGCTTCTGCCCACACTCCAATGGCAGGACTTCCATATCTCTTAGCCTGCCTCCGCCAGCGCTTCACCGACGGGTGTGACTTCCTAAGTCTCACAAAGTCACCGGGCTTCATTGTATCACCAGTTGATTACCTGTAAAACAATGCATTCCCTCTTCATGAATAACCCAGTAGAGCCAGCATCCAGGCGGATAAAGAGTGTCGTGATTTGGAATGATCGCTATGACACCCAGCTTCCCCTCCTGAGAGCAGTTGCGAAACATTACTAAATCACCGAGTTGCATGTGTCCTTTTCTCTATTATACCACAGCCTAGCTCGTATTACACGCAGTGAACAAACTCCACTCCGAGGGAGGAACACTATATACATTTCCATCTACTAGTATCTTCATCTTACCATGAGGCCTATCCGCCTCTTCGACTATGATGGCGACAGCCTCAGTGTATCTGATTCGTCTATTTGTCTTGGCATGCCAAAACATCTCATATCTCATCATCACAAGATCACCGATCTTCACTAATCACCTCCCAATATGTTTCATCCATCCAGACCGTTTTTCCCTCAAAAAGGATGTTCCAGAAAGAACTTCCATGCACCGGGTTCTTCCAAAGAATAATACCAAAGCGAGGACCAGGAAACTTAACTGACGTGCGACCGGACCACCTAACGAGATCACCCGTTTTCACTTATCACTTCCAGTCTTTCTTTTTTCATACGCCAAAACCGCTCACAAAATAATACTCGGACAGATTCACCATCCCGAGAGATAGCAATCACTAACAGAACAGGAGAAGGTCCACCGCACAACGTCTTTCGTTGTTTTACCAAGTCACCGAGTTTCACTGATCACCTCCAGCTGATCCGCGCAATATTGCATCGGACCAATAAGACCCACCCACATCACAAGACATTGTATCATGCCCGGAGGGTTGGTAGGTCTTATCACATCAAGCACAATTCCTGAACTGTACTGCTTCTCACACACGTTTACCATTCCTTTAGGATGCTTGACAAGATCACCGACCCTCACTAACTACCTCTTCTCTTTCATTGATTACCTCTATGAACATTGATATCTCATCAGTATACTTCCCCTCGCTTCTTGTTGGCCAATAGACAACAGCAGCTTCACCATTCCAGTCGACAATAATACCTCTAAGACCTTCCATTCCTCTTACGTAAGACCTATACCTAACGAGATCACCGACCTTCACTGATCACCTCCAGCTGGGATGTTGGCCACTGCACGATGCCTTCGGGCATGAGAATATCCCACCACCCAGTTGGACCTATACGAATAAGAACACCCGTAGCAAACGAATCGTGAGAGCCTACCAGTCTTACCAGATCACCCGCTTTCACAGACAACCTCCAACTCTCTTTCAAGCAGCTGATGGACAACACTATCAATCAACACCATCCACAGACCAGTCATAGCGGGAGCAACAATAATGCCAGTGTCTTCGTCACTGTCTCCCGTTCTGGGAACCACTATCACCAAATCACCGACTTTCACTGATCACCTCGAGATTCTCTCCCGTTATACGTCGAATGTGCGTGTTCTGGACTATCCTCTCCACTAGCACTGTCGCAATAACCTTCTTCTTGGGCTGGTTGTGAAGTCTTTTCAACTCGAGCACCAATCCGTTCCCCCACATGGTTGTCTTAACAAGATCACCGACTTTCACTGATCACCTCCACTTCGTCTGCTTCCCATTCTTCCCGGCGAGAGTCAACGAAGACTTCCACATCGAGAACTCGATACTCGTCTTCACACAAAATAGCCTTGATCACTCCCATACTATCGGGACACCACGGGGGCAGACGCCGCTTTACCAGGTCACCGACATTCATTGACTGTCTCCATCGTTGAACTCACATACGTGGTGGAGCCATCTCACCTCTAGCTTTCCCGCTACAAGAACTTTCGCCACCTGTCTTGGAGACTCGCTAAACAAAAATCCAAGCTGTGGAGAATCTACGAGCTTTGCGATGTCTGCAGGATTATCAGCAATCTCAACGAGAATTCCTCTCTTAAATCCGGCTCCCTGACTTGATGTCATTGGAATAACGACGATATCACCTAGCTTCACTTACCATCTCCAATCTCCATGTCTCGATCTTTCCATACACACCATTTTGCCATAGAACTCTGGCGTAATCATGGATGTGGCTGCCTGGCGAATTACCGACGACAATCACTGTTCCCAGATGCCTGCAGTCAGAAGGTGATCTAGACTCGTTACGAATCTTCACAACGTCACCGGGCTTCATTACGATCTCTCATCTGTCGCCTACCCGCAGAATCGACCATGTCAATTCCAATATCTTCTAGACAGATCCAATAACAGCCCATCCTAGCCATTACAAAAGCTTGATTGTTTTTGTGAAACATCTCAAGCAATAAAACTCTTTCTGGAGGAGTCGAGCATGAGGGATCGTAATATATAACGAGATCACCTGCCTTCATAATAATCCTCAACCAACTTCATCGCCCTGTCAAAGAGAAGCTTATTGCCACGATGTAGAACATCTAGCAAGAGAAGCTTTTCACGCATGTATACCTTCGCAAATACAGGATCATGCTCAACAATACTGCGAGTGTTGCTTATGAGATCAGCGAGCTTCACGGTTTGTGCCTCAGGCGATGCAGTAGAAAGATGCACCCTGTCGATCTCCTTGCGAGCCTTTCTATTGCCGTCCTCAGGTCGGCTTCTATCTGTCAGCTGGTCAACAAGACCTGCAACACGATCACCGAACTCATATCTAATATCCTGGAGTGAGATGGGTGTGTCTTCAACAGTGTCATGGAGAAGAGCTGCTGCTAGAACCTCACTGTCATCACTCACTGTGCTGACTATCTCCATTACCTCCACGGGGTGAACGATGTAAGGCTCACCGGTGTAACGGCGAACCTGACCCCTGTGAGCCAGTGTTGCAAACTCAATAGCTCTATCTATAACGTTACTCATCTATCACCTCAAGCACCTCAACAGAGATCGGCCTAGCACGACCGAGGCTAGCAAAGAAAACACGACACCATCCGTGGGTATCTTTAAGCATGTCTATGACTATCCCATACCCGAGCGTCTTTGGTGACGAAGGTGGACTATGTCTCACAACATCACCGACCTTCACTGATCACCCTCACTCGTCTCTCTAAAATCCACCCGACCTCTCCCGTACCCCACAGCACCTGGACCAATGACTCAGCAGGTCCGCTAATTGTTCCACAGTCGTCTGCGCCTCTGAAGATATCAAACTTCAAAACTGTTCCCACTTGCCGATCATCCTCCTTGACGTAGTAATCATCGAACTGAACAAGGTCACCGACTTTCATGTGATAACCTCAAGCCCGTCTTCATCCTCACGAACATCAACAACTGTACCGTCACTAGCAAATACTGAGAGGATTCTTACCTTTTCCCAATCTGTCTTTGCGATACGTGATCCGAGCACAACGCCAGTGAATTCTGTCTTATCCCAGTGCGTGGACAGATACCACCGCCACCTTATCAGATCACCGACTTTCACTGATCACCTCCAGAAATATTTTTCGTTCATGGGATTTTCGATTACTGGACCACAGGACCTCGACGAATCGCCGATCTGGCTTATCAAGAGAAATCATCATTCCAGACTCACCTCGATTCCTTGCATGCTCAGGGTCTCTGATCCTCACTAGATCACCGACTTTCACTGATCACCTCAATGTCCTTGCGAGCCTGCCAGCCGATCTGGCCATTGAGAAAGTCCCACATGATACCAATACCGTGATATCCGGCACGACCCGGTCTTATCTCAACAATGAGTCCTATTGCTGGATCTGGTTGTTGTCGAAACCTTACGAGATCTCCGACCTTCATTCACACTCTACTCTTTCACGTTGAATTCGATCAATGATCTCATTAACCTGACTGAGTAGGCTTTCCTTGTTTCCCTTGAGACCAAGAAAGCGTCGAGCCAGTGTAGTTCCCTGCGGTGCCTTGTTTGTGAGTCGAAACCCACGACACTGTGCCTGGAGGGCTTGCTTAATCATCAAAAGTTTATAGAAATCAATGCCCGCTCCAGTCAGCATTGTTCCACCCTGGTGATCATCGACCCCCTCGTTAACTTCTTTACCTGTAAGAGACTTCAAATTACTCATATGTTTTCCTTTCTGTAGGTAAATTATACCACAGCGACACACAAGTTGCACGCCATGCTAGCTCGACAAACATTCCTCGGGAAATCTATTCAAGGAGCCTGTGCTGTCGTCTTCCACTCCTTCTTGATACCCTCTCATATATGTTGTGTCATCTAAGAGACTAGGATCTCTTCCGCTGTATCCGTCAATATATCCTAGTCTATATCTGGAGAAATCTGAACTCTCATCTCGCATGAAGGACTCCTCTTGTAGAGCTGAACATCACTGGCCGCAACTCTAATTATTCGTCCCTCAAAGAGTATGCTTGCAATCTTTTCCCATGGATGATACTCAACAAGCAGTCCAATGCTCCAGGGACCTATTCCTTCAATTGCTCCACCCATATCATAGTGGACTTCTCTCTCTCTAAATCTAACAAGGTCCCCGTTTCTCACGGAATCACATCAGTTCCAACACCCCACCCTAGACGAATCATCAGAGTCGTATTTCCTCCCACTTCCCATCCCAGTTTGTATATCTCACTCGAGATATCCCGGCTTCCCTCATATGTCTCTCACATAGCGGGCATGGCTTTGCCATCGTTGGATGCTCTTCACATGCAGTAAACCTCATAACTTCGATCGTGTCACCTCGCTGTGCAAATCGAAGAACATTCATCTCCGCATGCATGTGCGATCCAAAGCTTCCATCAGAATACATTCTCTTAAAGCGCGGATGTGTCTTATCGGTGTTTTCTCCGATCTTGACAACTCTCCCTTTTCGCTTTAGAATTGCGGCAAGATGATACGTCCTGCCGTTAGACATCGCTATTTCACGAGCTGTATAGTACACCCGACATATCAGTCGACCTCCTTACCCTGCCCCTCTGGAAAGAGGGAGTGTAGAATATAAAGCAACGCTGCAAATCCCACAAGGAACTCAAACATCTTCTTCCTCAACATGATGGCCAGGATAGTTTGGCCACCTGATCCGTGACTGTCCCCAAGATCCATTCGGTGTCTTCCAGTCCCACACCCCTGCGGTGGCGGACCGAACGAAAAACGTGCCGGCTGGAAATGTGACTCCGTTAATCTTCCACGGTTCTTCTAAAGTTACAGGCATCTATTCACCTTTCAAAAGTTAACAGGAACTTCAACAGCAGATCGTCTAGCTTTTTGAATTTCCTCTGGATCTCTAACGGGAAGCTTTTCAATTGTTCTCTCAAGAATCTCTGAAAACTCCAAGAGGTCGCTCTCACTAAGCCTCAGTGTCATCGAGTTTCCAAGATGAATAGTAGCATATCCAAGACTATCTACATACACACTTACATCAAGCTGTCCAGATTCTGGACTAAGCTGAGTATCTACGATATGTGTCCTAACATATTCTGACATATTTTCTCCTTACCTATATTATACCTTATGCACTTCAACTATGCACGCCGCGGTTCAACACTGTCCAGGACGATTCCATGATTAAACCCACCTCTTTGTTGAGACTTTTCGTTTGCAGCGATTATAACGTCTTCGATATCTAGCTTATGGATCCACAACAGTGTTCTAATCACCTCATAAACATCGGCGGCTTCTTCAAGTGATGGATTCTCTCTAAACTCTCCAACTTCTTCATCTATCTTATCAAACAACATAGACTTGAACTCTGGAAGGTCTGCGACATGATACTCACACGAACCTCCACTTTGCTGGATAATTTTAGGAATCCGGTCCCTTACAAGCTTCATCTTAATACCTTATTGGACCAGTGAAAGAAGACGTTCTGAGATTATGACGTCCTTCTGTTTTCTACTTAGCTTCTTAAATTTTGCTTCTGCTATCTGCGCAGTAGACCTGTCACAAAAATCAACCCAGTATACAAGTCTTACTGGCCTCCTAGACCTTGTGTACTTCGCACCTCTCTTGCTCTTATTGTGCTCGTCGATGCGACGTGTGATGTCTGTTGTCACTCCTGTGTAGTACGTTCCGTCATTACACTGGACAACATAAAGATACCACTCGCTCACTTCCACTCCTTTAGCGGAATAGAAGATCCGCAAGCAGGACATCCATCCCACTGCTTCCAGCTTTTATAGCCGCAAAATCGACAAAAGTAATGCACTATCACTTCATCAAATCCGGCTGAAGCTCACCAAGGTTATCCAGTGATTCGTGGAGTGTCTTGAGACACTCAATTCGTTCTTTAAGGTCCTCGATTCTCTTCTCAGCATCTTTCATTTTTCCTTCGACATTCGAGAGGCTCTTCTTATTGTAGTGAGATAGCGTCTCTGCATTCGCAACATTGATTCTCTTTACATCATAGCTATCAATCCGTCCAATCCATCCTCCTCCTGCTAGGATAGCCCTACCAAGAAGGATAGCTGACTCCTTGTTTCCAGCATAAACATAGATCGATCCGCGAAGATTACCGGGACTCACCTTCCAGATGCCGGCTCCGTCTGAACGAGTGAAGGATTCTTGTGCAACAATAAGTCTATCGAAGAGCATGTTATACCTTCGGGACACACCCTTGTGACCAAGGTCTGGCCACCGCTTCCGAATATAATCTCGAATATTTCCATCATCCATGGACATCCAGACCTGAACCAGATCTTCAAGAGCGTATCCGAAATGTTTCGCTGGTGCCACAGGCACATCTCGCCACACCTGGGCCGAACGACTAAAGTCGTGGCTGAAGCTGTAATCACTTTTCTCATAGGCACCGTCAGGTCCCTCAGGAAATCGTTTGATCAGATCATCCGTAATCTTATCAATTCGTGATTTTGAAAGTTTTTCTACCATTGACATTCTTTTTCTCCTTAGCCTTGCTTATAGCTTTATTGTACCACATAGGTGTTCAAGTTACACGGGTATTATTCCGTAAATCTCCTGAAACTAGTCGTTCCACCACCAGATGTATCTATCCCACACGAGCTCGTATACAAAATGAATAAACGTGAACAAGACGTTGATAAATAGCATCAGGCTAATGGACTTCCATACCTCGCCTATCCAGAGGTATGTTATTAGAGTTCCAAGAGGAACAGCTATAAAGACTCTCCATATGATAGCTTTCGACATTGCTTCTTGTTTAGTGACGCCCTTAGGTGTGATATCATCAGCGAGATAAAACCTGTGTTCAAAGTCATCCCTGCTATATGTTTGAATCCTTCCATTAGGAGCGAGAGCCTTCACAGTCGGAGTTGGAAGTTTAGATGGAAGATCCTCCATCTCTAAGATCGTATGTCTTAGACCAACCCTATCAATTACAACATCACCCTTCTTCAATGCTTTCCCTATCACCCACAGACAGAGAGACTGTTCCAGTCAGGCCGTGGAGCTCCTTAGTGAACTTCCACATAAAATCCCATTCGTGATTCTTTCCGATCCACATGACTAGAGACACAGGCCCCTTCGACGTCGTATCTTCTGCGAGGACAACGCCCGGAGCATTACACTCAGGTTCGATTACAAAGTCACCTACATTCACTTCTTCTTTCTCGCTTCATAGGATTCCTTTGCCTGTCCTGCAAGTGCACCCATATCACCAAGCGCGTCAAGGAGAGACGTGTCTCGCTTTTTGCTACCTGTGATTGTACGAGGTCCCACACGAATCGCGTCTCCCGCGTTAGGCATATGACCTGTCCTCATGTTCTTTTGAATCTCTTCATCTGTGTCTCCATACGGAGACCACCAGCCTCCACCAGGTTGATGAATCTTTCCATCTGGTCCCATTACACTCATTCTAGTTCTCCTTCATAAATCGGTGGTTCTACACCTGTAAAGCACTGTGGCGGTTGACCGAGTTTTGCAAATGCCGGAGGTCGAGTGCCAGGATATCGGTCTTCCCACATCGCCATGGCAACATCGAAAGATCGTGCCCACGCGCCGTTGCTATCGAGTCGTTCTTGCTGAGACCACTCGAGCAAGTAATCAACATATCTATTTAGTTGTTTATCAGTCATCTGCGAAAGCAAGAGCAAGCTCGACGTGGCTTGGACTCAGATCTACATCAACAGTTTCAATTGATGTGTGAAATCCCTCAATATTCCAGACCTTACTTGCTGCATTGAGAGCCTTATCCATTGTGTCGAATACCATTGCATTGGGGTTCATCCACCCTTCACAAACCTCGACCTTTCCAGGCGGCGACGCCCTCTTCCAGAGAGGGTCAATCTCTGATACAAACTCACTGGTCCCACCGATTCTAATCATAAAGGGACCGTGGTTTCGATCGCTTTCACGCCACGTAACACCTTCAAATCTCCTGTCCATAATAATCTCCTTGCTTTACTATTATACCACCATGGCTATCTAAATACACGCCTTGATTCTCATTAAGTCATCCGTCTTTCGATAGCAAGAGCCACTCGCAGACAGAACCTTCCACCACCCGGTGTGTGACCATGATATTACTAAGACCGGATAGCCATCATGCGTTGAGTGTACTATGTCTCCTGACTTGAAATTTTTCTCAATCAAGGTCTCGTATAGTTCGAGATATTTACCAGTCGACTGGGTCATTGGAGATCTCTGAATCAGAATTTTTAATCGACAACTTCTTCTCTCTGTAGTCTTTGTTTCTTTGTTCCCATTCTGCACATGTCATACAGATCAAAGCTACATCAAAGATAGACATCGTGTGTTCAGATGAGGGTGTGCCACATCTCTGACACATGCCATCCCACTCCATGAGCTGATTCATAATCTTTCTCCAAGTGCAGTATCTAGATCAAGCATATGTCTGGTTCCTTTAAGCGTAAATGTATCGTTCCTTTTTACTCTTTCAGAGTTAAATTTTGGATCAAGACATCTATGCCATAACAGTCTGCGCTCAATTAGAGCAATGAACTTCTTATGGTCAATTGATGAAAGCTCCATCTTGGGAATAGGTAACCACAAAACCCTCATGTGAAGAAGCCTTCCAACACCCTCGGTTCCATTCATGGCCTCTCCTGATTTGATAAGAGACTGAACAAGTCTTGCAAGGTGTGGAGATCCACTAACGGGATCTCTGTGATCGATGTGGCTGATCATTCTCTCGTGAAGAGAGCGACCGTGTGTCTTGCCAACATACTGTATGTCATTATCAACTCCAAGAAACACATAAAGACCCACGGGATCATAACACATTTCATTAAGAGCTAAACTACACAGATCCCACACCTTCATATCTCCTAGCTTTGGAGCACGATACGCTCTGCGCACCAGCCTATCCTTCACATCTTTCAGAGGCAGGCTCTCCCACTCTTCAAACTTCCATATCTGACTTGTCATTCGAATTCCCTTAGATAGCTTGCAAACTCATATGTTATTCTTTTATCTGACCACAAGATCTTATAGGTCATACGGTGTTCAGCTTCGTCGCCTACTTCTGAGAGAATGATGCCCGGGTTATTGTATTTCTTTTCAGCTACACCAATCCTTGCAGCTCCTGTGGTGAAGCTTACAAGATCACCGACTTTCATGAAGGACCTCCAGCATTCCTTTATCCTCTAAAATTTGAGATCCAGTTGGCCAGAAGACTTCCACATAACCGGTTGGTCGCCAGGGCGTTTCAGGCGCGTCATCTATCACCATCCCAATCTCCCCTTCGGTTCTAAGGTCTGGCTCCTTGAATCTCACAAGATCACCTTTACTCATCATACGCCTGGTCCAGAATCATGTTCAGCACCACACGGACCTCCTCCTTGTCATATCGGTGTTCACACAACTTCTCCAGCGTGAATGTCATGTCTTGGTTGAGCATTGCGTGAATTTGCAGCTGCCTGGAGAGCGGCCTGCCAATCTGGCCAGCCGGCGATCGGGGATCGTCGATCCACCCGAGTCCATCCCTTATGTAGTCTTTGTCACTATCCTTCACTGATTACCTCCAGGTCCTCGTCATCGTGCTCCTCTATCAAGCCATCACTCCAAAGAACGTCAATGCTCTGCTCAAGGTCCGGGTGCTTATCGTAGACGTGCATCACCACTCCAATATCACGGGGGACACTACATACAAACCTCACAAGATCACCGACTTTCATGAATCACCTTGATCTCATAATTGCCGTCTAGAGGCCATGTCATAAGTTCACCGTTGTACGACATGATAGTCGCCACTCTGCGTGAAGGTATTTTGATCTGTGCATGATTATGCTTCTGCACGATGTCGATTATAATCCCATTATTGCGAGGGTTGGTTCGATACCCCGGATGTCCGGTTACCATTTGTACTAAGTCACCGACTTTCATTGTTATCTCCACAGTGTAACAAATGAGCCAAACTCTCTATCAAAAGTGTAGAGCAGGCCTTCATAATCTGTGAGTCGCATCTCTTTGAGAATGCACTCTGTTCTGAACTCATCATATCCGAGCTGTTTGCAGAATCGACTAGCATGTGCCAAAAGCACGTATGCATTACCATCAGGACCCGTTAGGTCTATTTCTATTCCGCGCTGCTCTTTCTCATCTTTCGACTTGATCATCTATTTCCTCTTCGAATTTTACCAATGTGATTTCTGCCCAGACTCTCTTCAAGACGAACTCAAATACATCTGGGTCCGTGTCCTCTGTGACTATCATTGAGAGCAGGTCCTTTAGAGAAGTTCGTGTCACTTTGAATCCTTTTGTGATTCGTTTAAGCGAGATGTATAGACATCTGCTGTATCTTTATTCCTTGCACCGCCATAGCACACCTCATCCTTAGTTCCACAGAGAATGATTTTCCAAGGAAACTCTTCTCCCTTGACGTGCTTAACCTTCCACTTCATCTTCTTAGACTTCTTAGGCATCAATCTATCGCTCCCTATAGCATAGAGAAGAGTGATGTGTCAATGTGTGAAAGACTAGAGTAATCAGAAAAGGATATATCATCCTCTACATCATCCCTGTCTCCAAGGTATCCATCCAATGACATGTCAAGCTTTGTGTCAATATAGATTCCACCGTGCTGATCCTCGAGGATCTCGGCATCTCCCATTCCAACCTTGACAAGCAAGCTCTTAAGCTTAGCAATATGATCCACTAGCAACTCCTTTGTGTTATTTATTATACCACAGATAGTTCTGTATTACACGCTGTAGACTATTATTTCTTATCTTCAAGAAAGTCTTGCCATGAGCCTTTGTCTCGTGTCGGAAGTGTAAGCTGTTCATCGACATCTTTATCTGTGGTCTCATCGGAATCCGAGCTCTCATCCTGGAGGATCCACTCCATCTCTTCAAAGATAATCTTTCTAAGTTCGCTTCTAGTGATCTTCACTTTATAAGCCTCTGAGTATAATTATTCACTTCTCATAAAATCCTCTCCAGGTATCCGTCATGTACTTCGACGACAATTCCTGAAGAAAATATCTCATACTGGTTTTGATCCAGGCGTCCGATGATCACTCCGATTCTTGATCCAGCCATTCTCTTATCCAACGGGATGACCTGCCCGCAGCATCCATTCCAATCCGACTTCCCCTTTTTTGTGGTCCACGCCCAAAACTTGATAAGATCTCCACACTTGTACTCAGTCTTCATAATCACAGGTTAGATATTCTTCTTGTATTGAAACACGAGCGCCTTCATATAAGACAGACCATGTAAAGTAAAGCTGATTTTTGTCATCATGGTGCGGTGTAACATCTAATAGAGTTCCGTATTTTACCTGCCGAAGCTCTATCCAGTCCAAGCCATCACATGAGTAGAACTTAGCATTCTTTGATATTTGAACAAGATCTCCTATCTTCACCTATCATTCCTAAAGCAAACAAAAGTAGGAAATCTGAGTGAGCCATCTTGCGTGACCTCCTGATATCTGATCTCGACCATCCTTCCGATAAAGTCATCAGGATTTTTCCAGATAGAATCTCTAAGATCATCAGAGAATCCTGATCCGACCCTCACCTTCACTCCCTTGAATGTTACAACGACTGATCCCATCTTCCCAAGATGCTTACCAGTTCCTTCCTCGAGAGCCTCTATCACAAGATCAACATCATGAAATGCCTTAAGCTTCATCACTTCATATCCACGACCAAATCTATAGGGAGCATCAAGATACTTGATCATAGCACCCTCATACCCTTCAGCTACATACTCATCGTGAAGTTCCTTGATATTACCATAGTTTGCATCAACAATGTCCTCATATCCACGACCAAATCTATAGGGAGCATCAAGATACTTGATCATAGCACCCTCATACCCTTCAGCTACATACTCATCGTGAAGTTCCTTGATATTACCATAGTTTGCATCAACAATGTCCCTCTCAACAGGCTGAATTACCTCGAGGTCAATACCTTCCTCACATAAGCTATCAAGCAGCTTCTCATACCTGTCACTACAAGACATGACGGTTTTTCCAGATTTCCACTCCTCAAGGGGGAGGTAGTCAAACAGTGCTAAGAATGTTCCAGCTGTATCGAGATCATCCTTCCGATATGCTTGTCGCATAAGAGAGACAAAGTCTTCTCCCATAAGCTCTCCATCATAACATCCGTCTCCGAGCTTAGCAAGCTCAACGCCAATAGTGGAATCAAAGTTTGAAATAAGTTTTCCTGATCGTGCAAACAATCTCGAATCACCGTTCTCTACAATTGCAAAGCACCTGATCCCGTCTAGCTTTGGCTCTATAGCTACACTTTCCCTTCCAGCAATTCTCTTCTCTTCAAACTTTTGAGCAAGAGATACATCAAATGTTGGAATAAGACCAGGGAAAACCTTGTTAACAGTCTTAACAGAGGCACCAATTGAGAGATGCTTCTTAAGAATTTTTCTCATCCACACCTCCTCGTCATTAGGAACACACCTAAAGACGGCAAGTATTCCAGCAACAGCAGTATTTCCTGTGATCTCTCTCGATGCACACGCATCTACAACATCAAAGAAAAGTCCCCACTGATAGTCTTCATTTCCTACGATTGATCGAGACTTCACGCTGGGGACCTTCACGATATTGAATGGAGTAAAACTATCAAGACCATACTTTAGAACCTTCTGAAGAAGAAGATTCTCAGAATGAGATTCTAGAATTCGCCGCTTATCATTAGACCCAGAGGTTTCCTTTATCTCTAGAAGAATGTCACTTACTTTCATATCTTATTATACCTTTTCGATCCAGTCTAGTCTCATTAACTCTATACGTATTCCTTCTTCTAAAAAAAGAATAATCTTCCCGCCATGCTGAGTCATCCACCTTTCCGCTACATTGTCCACACACATTCCGTAGGTGCCTTCAGGGATAACTACGTCCTCAAAACAAACTGGCGCTCGAACTTTAACTAAGCTTCCTTTTTTCATTGATCTCTTCGATCTCAAGTAGATCTATGATTCTTATCTTTCCAATCGATCCATCTGGCCACATGACGCGAGCAAATGGAAGAGGACCTTCGTATATGATATCTGTAACGACACCACATCCAGATCCACCATCGACTAAACTCTGAACAACTGATCCCAGACAGATATCTTTTAGATCATCCACTGTAGAGGCCTTTATCTTTAGCGAGCCACAGAGGAATGATTACACTAATCGTGTCCCGCTTCTTAACACCTTTAAGCTCAGGTGACTGACTAAATGGAATCCACAGCTCCTTACCGGTAGTCGTCCTCACAAGTGCTGCCCTGCCTGAGCTATGCTTTACTGTCACAACAAACGGCAGCCCATCACTCTCCCTAGCTGAATCAATCACGCTTTGCCACTCTTCCGGTGTAGATCCAGAATGAATCACCTCTACACTTTTTGCTGTGGGCCAGTGTTTAATTCCATCCCTGTCAAGAACGATAAGCTTCTCTGTACCCCAGTCGTTAAAAAACCTCTTGATAACGATGCCTTCTGTTCCCACGGGAGACTTATCCTTTGCTCTTCCTCTGCCCTTCTTAATGATTTTCACGATCTTGCCAGCCTCAGGAGTTAGACGAGTCCTCTCATTCGCTTCTTCGCCCTCAAGACGAATAATTTCTTGATCAAGTCTCTTTTCCTCATCATCGTTTTCATGATACCAAAGAGATCCTTTGATCTTGTCATATTTATTATTTTGTGGAGAAAGTCCAGAGGTCAGTCTTGTTTCATTAGAGCAATTCTCGTTAGGACAATCTCCATACTCTGCGTAACATCCGCTCATAGAGTCCAGAGTATCCCATGTCACAACCCATCCTCGTCCACGACAGCTGTCACAACCAGAATTCTCATCAAATTTCTTCTGTGCAGCTTGAACCTCTACATCGTAAAAATCGCGCCTTGCCTTTCGAGCATTAAGAAGTTCAGATTTAATCTTTTCTAAGCTATCCTGGTGTGCCACATTTTCTCCTTGTACCACCATTATACCACACAGCGCCTCATATTGCACACAAAGCAGCTCAGACGGTTGTTTAGAGGCTGAGAGTCAGCTTCTGGTATCCCTCTCGCTGTAGGCATGAATATCAACTCAGTTGAATAGTGTATTGTTCTAGAGATCATTCTAGAGATCATAATCAAAGCTAAGAGTAAGGTTATCAAACATGTGAGGATTAAGCATCTCCTCAAGTGGAATGCTGACAAAACAACTTATATCATCATCGCAGAGATCTTTTGTCAGGTAGTCTAATTTGATTTGAAGATACCTAAGCTCCTCTCGATTTTTTTCTTCAATTACTTTATCTCTGTATTTAACAAAGTCAACTACTTCACCCATCTGTTCCTCTCGAACTATCTCTTTGCAAGTCCTCTACCTGGGATCTACATATGTACCTTCGAATCCATCAATATCTATCACATCACCCTCGAGGCACTCACCAGTAGGATGCCACTTAATTGTATTGTCGACTATATCGACAAGATACTTGTAGTGTGGCAAGTTAATATCATCCAAGTCCCACGTGTTTTCATCAATGACGTAAGGTCCGTCATTATGTGGTGAAAACGTTGTTCCATTTCTGGCATTGAAAGCTTGGATTCCACCAGCCTCCTGTCCCTGGACTAGAGTTAGAAACAATCCTGTCAATGACTTTCTCTGAACAAAGTCTGCGATGGCTCCGACCATGTGCTCCGGGTATCCATCATAGTGAATGTATGCTCCCGTGATCTTGCCGTCTTTATGCTTCAGCCCCAGAAGCGCGTGAGTGCTCATCAGAGGCTTCCTCAGGTGATAGCTTACTTAGATAGCTACAGATAATCTTCGGTGACGGACCAGGAGTCCGTTGATCAAATTCCACAACAGAATACCAGTTCCCGCCTCCAGAAACCTTTGTATCGATAACGACACCTGTTCCGTACTTCTCGTGCATGACCCTGTCACCATCTTCAAAGGGTCGCTTAATATTCCTCTTCTTCTTTTTCACTTTCTCTCCATGTTTTCCAGTGTCAAAACTGTAGAGGCAAAATCACCTTTAAGAATTGCTACCGGTCCATTCCACATCTTACGAGCCTGTTTCCAGGCAGGCTCTCCATCAGGAGGACCAAACATCTTTTGGGCCTCATATTCATTAGTCTTATGATTCATAACAATTACTGTCCAAACAGACATGGTCACCTCTTTACTCTACTCTCTCTCATTCGAGAAGCAGTGAGCTTTCTTTTTCCACCTTTCGGAGGTTCAGTCATTGAAGACTCAACAAGTATAACTCGGAATCCCCCATTAATCTCATCGTATAGAGTTAGCGCGGGACCTTCTGCATTTTTATCATGAAACTCTGATATAGGTCCAAATACCGTCAGACCGCCTACTGTAGTACCCCAAATCTTCTGATCAAGCTTTAGTCCACAAAGTTCTGTCAGCTGATCTTTCTTAGCAACATCTTTTTTCTTAGTTGACTTCTTGGATCGTCTCTTCTTTGCCACGGTCAGTTCCAGCCGACTTCTTCTAGCTCAGCATCAGGAATCATTAAAAATCTAAAAGGAGCTCTTACAAGAATTCTATTGCTGGCATCAGGGTCACCTGGCATAGGAACAACCTCTGTTCCTCTTGCTGTCCTAACCATCTGATATGACTCGGGATCGAAAAACCAGTCCCACCCTGATCCACTAATAACGTATTGAGGAAGCTCCATTTGTGGATTCTTCTCCGGATTTCCCAAAATTTCTTCCAATAATTCAGTAATTTGACTGCTCATAATAAAATCTCCCACATTGATAAGTATGTGGTATGGGATGGGAGATACCAAGGAGGGCTAAGCAACCTAACTCCCATCCCAAGGTTGCCTAGCTCATAACCAAAACCTGAATCCTAAAATTTTTCATAATTTATTATACCACAGCCAAATCAACTTTACACACCATGTGCATCACATGCCGTTTGCAAGATAAAACTTAACAAGCCGTGAAACAGATAGCTCTTCAGCATGTCCATCAAGGGCAGCCTGAAATGCGATATCAAGATCCCCTTCAGATCTCAATCTATCAAGTGCATCGTCTGCAGCTTTTGTCTCATTGAATACGATAACCCTGCATCCTTCTAGCTCTGTGAATGAGTCTGCATCGTTAAGAATGACAATTCCGTCAATGTGAATATCATCTGGGCTGGGATTTTCCTCAGCGTAGATAAATCTTGGCATTTGCCTTTATATCTCCTTTACACATTTATTATACCATAACCTGATTCGCTTTACATGGGCTGACTAATCATAGCCATTATCGAAATGATTACGATCATCACCAACACACCCAGACTTAGGGAGAGGTAAGCTATATCAGAAATTGTAATTCCTCTCCACTCCATCTTCTCTTTAATCTTTCTTAGCATGCCACATCCAGCTTATAAGAATATATATTTAATATCGTAACATAAGACATGTAAATGATTATGCTTTATATTCTCATCATCCTATCATGCACTTCATCTTACAACAATGGAGACATACAGTCGTATACTCCTCATGAGAATCTAGTTCATGTTTCACTATTCTCTCCTCGTAAGCCGGCCAAAATTGCGGAATGGAGATTCACTCCTGACATCAGAGTCTGTGACTTTGCACCAGTCTCTAGAGATCGTGTTTCTGAGGCGATCAAATGGTGGAAAGATAGGGGATACGAATTTGGAATAATTACGTACGGAGGAATCTGGGGTGGATGCACATCAGGCAGCATGCACGTCGGAGTCATAACAGTATCACTTAGTGGACAAGGATATGATTTCAGCAGTCTTGGTAGAACAACGATTCATCATCGAGATGGACAAATGCTTAAAGCAGAAATAGAGGTTTCACAGCAGACAGGAAACAAAGATAGAATCTTAGAGCATGAAATAGGACACGCTCTTGGCTGGGATCATTTCAACAAGCGAGGTCACATACTCCACCCACGCTGGGAAAGCGGAGGCTATCTAGATGACTTCGTCAGGAACGACTATCAGAGAAGTGATCTAGAAGGTGATTAATCCTGCCCGTCTCACAAAGAGACTTGTGAATTCTCACAACAGAATTGAAATCCCACTCAGATGATATTCTCACCCATCCAGTAACTAGATCAACCACAGAGCACTGTGACATAAAAACGATTGTGTCGTCAACCTCATCAGTCTCTGGAGAATAATCAGATGAATTACTCATTAAAACCTCATACCTTAATCATATAACATGATATTAAAATTGTATTCGCATTGATACTAGTCTCTATTGACGTAGTCTCCAATAATAGATCCTCTTCCATATTGTGACTCTATCAGCTGTTTTGCGACATGTTGATTCTGCGCCTTCACAGTGACAACAACATCACCCCACTTTGTTCTAATTCTTGCGCTGTATGTGTTCATTAGTCAGTCTAGAAAAAGATCAGCAGGTTGAATAGAGTTGATAATCCTGTCAAGAGATTCCCTAAACTCGCCAACAGTGATCTCCCTATTCGAAAGAGAGATAAGAAGCTCATCAACTTCCACACCTGTCTTATCATCAATATTAATTGAGACTCCCGTGACACTCTCATCCTTGTTGATGCCTGATACATCGTGGCCTATGATCGCACTCAAAAGAGAGAGTCGATCTGATACTGCAGAAATATTCATAATGTTCTCCTTATTTTTTCTTAGAAAGTCTTTCATGCTTACTGTGTTGTGACACCATATCGGATCATTTGTGGATGTGGTGACACATGAACCATTGGGAAACACCTGAACATTGAATCCTTCAATGTTCACAGTGATGAAGCCAGGATTGCTATGCGATGCTAACACGGCTGACCTCCATAAATCCATTCTCTCGAAGAGCCAGGAAGAAGATGTGACCTGCTCCGCCAAACCTATTCTTCTCAACCTGAAGAACCCTGCATCCCATAAGGTCGTCATCCTTTCTCTCTACATCAAGAGTAATCATGGCGTCAACCATATGCTTGAGAACATTTGCTCCAGCCATCTGTCCGTTCTTTGTAACCTGACCAATGATGACAGCATTACAGAAGTTTTCCTTACAGTAGTCAGTAATCAGTGACATTGCTCTCTGTGCTGTTCGTGAGTTTGTCTGATGCTCACCATACTTTCCATCATTGAGACACTGAAGCGAGTCAACAATTAGAAAGAATGGCTTTGTGGGCTGCTTTGAACGTAGCTCATCACAGTTCTTGAGCAGCTGGGGAACCATCGTTTCCTGTCCTGCTGCAAAACCATGGCGAAGCCTTAGACGTTCAACTGTCATCTTAAGCTGATAGAGTGACTCCTCTGCAGTATTGAAGAGAACGTTTCCACCATGTCCAGTCAGGCTATTAGCAAGCTCTAGCATCATGGTTGTCTTACCCGCTCCGGGTGTTCCTGTAAATAGAGTCACAGCTGACGGTGTGAATCCTTTCCCGCCCAAAGCATCATCAAAATATTCGAGACCTGACTTACACTTCTTTCGAAGCTCATCAGGTACCTCCACATCTAGAATGTTGGTGCCAAGGGGGAGATCCCCGATATTGGTTTTAAGACGCATTTAATTCTCCTTATATGTGTCTGTGTTTATTGTACCAATTGAATCAGTCAGAGCTACCGTGTCTCTCCATCCTAACAACAATGTCATTGGGATGCGGAGAGAACATAAGTTCTCTTCCAGGGATGATAACCCAGCATCGGCGTTGGACGCTTGGTCCAGGATCGCCGGCCTCACCATCGGTGAGAATGATGTGTCCATCAAACTTACCTCCCTTTTCCTTTACGTGAGTCTCTACAGCGTGAAAGCTGGTTCCTCCGCAACGAGTACGCTTAGGAGGAACTCGTTGACCCTTTCGCCACTCAACAGCGTTTTCCTCATCAATACTATAATCAAAGGGAAACAGGGTGAACTGAGTCATCTTTCCAAGCTTGTTAAGACAACCAAACAGTAGGGCGAGATCATCATCACCCACAGAGCCTGACTGGTCAATATAAATCGCCACAGACGCGCTGTGCCCTCTTTTGACACCAGGGTGGATGTAAGGATACTTTCGGTTAACGCGTCTGTGAGTCCGAGCCTTATTAGCTCGCTGACTCCGACCACAGAAGCTTTGAATAACCTTCTTCCAGTCAATTGAGTCATCTACCATCAGACGAAGAGTTTCACGAAGATCAGCTGAAACTGATCCCCACTGACCATTACGATCACATCGCTTAACAGCATCTCTAAGTGCCTTCTTAAGCTTACCCTCTGCGATCTGACGTTCCTCATCAGAGAGGTCTCCCCAGCCGTCGTGGTCATCCATGAAGACGCCACCTTCACCACCGTCTTCTCCCTGGATGGTTTTACCGACCTCCTTGTCCTTCTGCAACTGAGTCATATACCACTCAGATGCCTCTCCCAAGGGAAGTGATTCAATCAGGTCAGAGACCTTCTTCCACTTCTCAAGTTGATCAGGGTCCTCGATCTTACTCAGATCAAGAGGTTGTCCTGGACGAAGTCCGCCTTCAGGAAGCTCTCTCTTATCAATGAGAGAGTTAATGGCGAGATCAGTTGCCCAGTTCCACAACTTGTGCGGATCCTGCTTTCGACTTGTACAATGCTTGAAGATAAGGTGATAACACTCATGCTTAAGCAATCCCCTAACTCGGATTGACTCAAGAGATGCTAGAAACTTAGCATTCCAATAAAGAATAAACTCTGCATTACGAACTGTAACTCCAGCTGTAGGAATCGTATCAGTCTTCCTCTTAGACATACGACGAAGAAGAGTACTAAAAAATGGTTCGTGGATGAGAAGTTTGACTAGATGAACACTAAGATCAAACTTTTCAGCAAGCTCTACAAGCTTCTCATCATCAAGGTTAATCGGAAGGTCCGTGGCCGTTGAAGTGCTTCTCTCAGTTGCTGGCGCCATAGGTGCCTCCTTTACTTTTATATTTTACCATGGCCTGCATCTATTTGCACGCCGCGAATATTCTTGACCGAAACAGCAACATGCCTTTGGAAGATCCCGTCTTGAAATCCATCTATCGTCCACAGACATGTACCGGGATGCTTATCACAGCGAGTGACCAACATCGGTGACCTGATCCCGCCTATCTGAATCAGGTCACCTACATATGGAACGTGATGCCTCTTCACGCCTTTTCTGCTTTTGTAACGGTCTCCACAACAAGCATTCCGATGAACTTGTGAACTGCTCGAATGTTAGGAACATTGTTGGTTTCCATAACAGAATTGAAGAATCCCACGATCATCTCACCAGAAAGCTTACGAATAAACTCTGTAGCATTCTTAGCCTGATCAAGTGACCACTCATTTTCCTTACAGTTATCAACGATCTTCTCAATCAATGCGTTGTGCTTATCAGTGCTAAGAGCCATGACCTGCTTTTCACTTTTCTTCCATCCGTCAAGAATATCTTCAGCAGAAATCTGAGCCTCATAGTCCTGAACAAAATCACGGAATGCGATAGATGCCTCTACTCCAAGGTAACCTGTACTAAGAGCATAAAATCCCTCAGGAGGAGAGTTCCCAGCAAGTGACGTAGGAATCCATCCAATTGATGCCAAGGCAGTGTCCAGCTTCTCATATGACCTCGGAGAAGGATAAATCTTTCCAGGTTCAATACTTCCAACGTGGCGGAGATGTGCAGGATAGTGTCGGATGAAATCAATCAGAACATCATCTACACCGGCCTCGGTAGCCCACTCAATCCAATCCTCAGTGGTTGGCTCAAGGTCAACTGTCCAGAACCTATCAAGAAGAGCAGGATCCATCTCGTTAATCTGGTATTCAGGAGATGCGTTAACAGCACAAAAGATCCTCGTCTCAGGATGCAATCTGTGACCATTCAGCTCGCGATCAAGAACCAGCTGGAAAGCACACTGTTGAACCTCAACAGTCGCTCTGTTCAGCTCATCAAGAAGAAGAACCACTGGCTCACGACATGCCCGGAGGATCCAGTCAACTGGACAGAACCGAGTAACTCCGTCACACAGTTCCGGGAGTCCAATAATATCTCCCTCAGTCATCTGAGCCAGACGCCTGTCAACCAAAGGAAGACCCTTTGTTCCATCCTTAAGCTGTGACTCAGATGCGATCTGTCCAACAAGCTGTGACTTACCAATTCCATGAGGACCTCTAATCAGAACTGCCTGACTCGCCGGAAGGCGGCTAGCTACACTGACGAAGGTTTTAATATCCATATCTGCCATTTTTTCTCCTTGGGTGTTTTACCTTTCCCTATTATTATACCCCAACTGCAGCATTATTGCACGCCGTTGAAGTCTCTTTATTTGGGAAATTCTCCTTTTTGAATCTTCTTAATCTTTGTCGCCTTCAGCCACCTTCGTCCACCTGGACCAAGAAGAAGGAAGAATCCGTCACCATTGTCTTCAATTACAACAGCTCTATCATTATCACTCACCTCTACAAGGTCACCAACCTTTACATTCCACGTTCTCTTTCTTTGTGGCTTTTTAGCATCAGATGAGTTTGTTGACTTATATGTTCCATTAACAACCCCTTTGAGTTGCTTCTTATACTTTTTAGCGATACTCATAGCTAACTCCTGGCTTTATTTTACCA
>Ga0080013_1002207_pt1 | contig 23507 bp, 23 predicted proteins | sample ETNvirenome_6_85_FD_69236 | JGI IMG/M metagenome (GOLD analysis project Ga0080013, IMG submission 69236) | Marine viral communities from the Pacific Ocean - ETNP_6_85 (SPADES assembly) (version 2) | ecosystem: Environmental > Aquatic > Marine > Oceanic | place: Pacific Ocean | collected 2013-06-19
AAATATGACGAAATATACCCCTATGTTAAAGAGTTTGCGGATAAACATGGAATAACCTTATTCAATAAACATAGAGGTATAACATTTGCAAAGAAAGATGGTATGATGAGATCATTGGTTAATTATCTAAAAGATGTTGAACCCAAAACTAAAGCAGGATTTTTGGATTATATTAATTCAGTAGGTAGAGGTCCGGGACAACATACTAAGTTTTGGGGTGCAGCACTAAACTCTGGTCTTATAATCCCAGTTAGAAATGGTAGACAGGTCACCTACCAATTAGGCCCCAATTATGAAGCTTGGGAAAATGACAAATTAGTTGCATTTTAACAGTTTTATTCACATTTTTATATTTATTAGTAAACTGACCGTATGGACAGAACCGAAAAAATAAAAATATATGCTACTTCTTTAAAGGATCCAATCTACGCGATCGAAACCTTTTTAAAAACCTATGATTTAACACAGAAAGGATTTGTACCTTTTAAATTATTCCATAAACAAAAGGAAATAATTAAAACTTATGAAGAATATGATCGTAATATTGTAACCAAACCACGGCAAGCGGGAGTATCTACTACTACTGCTGCATATATTGCAGTTAAGATTGCTTTTGGTGATCCTAACAATCCTTGGAAAGTATTGGTTTTAGCTAATAAACAAACTCTAGCACAAGAATTTCTTAAAAAAATTAAAGATTTTACCGATCAAATACCTCCATGGGTATGGGGAGTTGATGAGGGGGAATCTTATTTAGATATTGAAGCTAAAGGACATATAAAAACAAAAGGAACTAAATGTGAGGTTAAAGCACTCGCCACATCAAAAGATGCGCTGAGGGGATATACTCCAACCTTTTTAATTATGGATGAAGCGGCATTTATCGATAATGGGGCAGAAGTATTTGGTGCAGCATTAACATCTTTGGGTACTGGTGGTAAAGTAACACTTATATCAACCCCTAATGGTATGGATCCATTATATTATAGAACATATGATGGTGCTCGTACAGGAAAAAATAATTTTAAAATTGTTGAGATGAGGTGGTATCAAGATGTGAGATACAATAGATATTTAAGTTGGCTACGGGGAGAAGAAGAAATTAAATGTGAAAGTATTGGTAGGGAGAAATTAAGATGGGAATATAGTGGTGTAACATATGAAACTTCTACACTCGAAATAGATGGATATGATGTAATGGTTAATGATGATTGGAGAGCATCTTCGCCTTGGTATGAAAATATGTGTAATGATATGAATGGGGATAAAAAACAAATTGCTCAAGAATTAGACGTATCATTTATAAGTTCAGGAGGAAATGTAGTTGATGATGAATATATACAATATCATGAAAAAAATAATGTCATGGATCCAAAATATACGGCTGAATTAGAACAATCTATGTGGATATGGAAAGAACCGGAAGAAGGAAATAAATATATTATGGGTGTAGATGTCGCTAGAGGCGACGGGAAAGATAGTTCTACTATTATTATCTTAGATTTTGATAGTCTAGAGCAAGTGGCCGAATTCCAATATAAATTACCTCCAGACTCTTTAGCAGAAATAGTTTATAAATATGGGGAGCTTTATCAGGCATATACGATAGTAGATATTACAGGAGGAATGGGAGTATCTACAGTAATGAAATTATTGGAGATGGATTATAAACATCTTCATTATGATGACCCTAAAAGTAGAAAATTAAGTGAGAAATATGCTAAAACAGTATATAAACAAGGCGATAAGGTACCGGGATTTAATGTTGGAAATACTCGTTTACAAATGATTAGTGAATTTGAAGAACATGTGAGAGAAAATAAAACTATTATTAGATCCTCTAGGTTAACTTCAGAATTAAAAACATTTATTTATAAAAATGGGAGGCCCGATCATATGGAAGGGTATCATGATGATTTAATTATGGCCTATGCAATGCCTATATTTCTAGTACAAACGACATTTAAAAAATTAAAAAAGATAGAAAATCAAACTAAAGCTATGTTAGATAGTTGGGCAAGCGTATCTAATAATGGATCTCAACCTCAAACTACTGAAACTCATATTAACCCTTTTTATACCAATACACCCACTTACCATCCTAGACAACCAGGAAAGGGAGTAAATGATGAAGGGGAATATAATTGGTTGTTTGGGATTAAGTAATATTTAGTTTTAGTAGATATTTATTATAATAGTATAAAATACATTATTAAAAATGGCAAAAAAGACAGTATTCCAACAACTCAGTGACTTATTTGGTCCTGAAAAAAGTACCAGAGAAAGTAAATCTCGGTATTCTTTAAATGATAAAGAACTTTTAAAGACACAATCTAAAGAAGAATATGATTACCAATTGTTACAAAAACAACAAGATGCTTATTTATCACATCAATGGAAAAAGGTTGATAATGAAATTTATCAACATTCTATATATTATGAAACTACAAGATTAGCTTCCTATGCAGATTTTGAGGGAATGGAATTTTTTCCTGAAATTGCTGCAGCATTAGATATTTTTATGGAGGAATCTACTTCTCCTAATGGGGAAGGAAGAATATTAAATATTTTTTCGGAAAGTAAAAGAGTTAGAAGAATATTACAAGATTTATTTTTTAATAGATTAGATATACATACTAACTTACCTATGTGGACACGTAATACCTGTAAATATGGTGATGACTTTTTATATCTTAATATAGATAGTGAAGAAGGAATTACTGGGGTAAAACAATTACCTAATATAGAAATTAGTAGAAAAGAAAATGATGGTTTTGGTGAAAACTCAAATCTTGAAACTGAAGATAAGTTTAATCCAGTTAAATTTGTGTGGGGGCAAAAAAATATGGAATTTAATGCGTGGCAAATAGCACATTTTAGATTGTTAGGTGATGATAGAAGATTACCTTATGGAACTTCTATATTAGAAAAAGCTCGTAGAATATGGAAACAATTACTTCTATCGGAAGATGCAATGTTAATTTATAGGGTTACCAGAGCACCTGAAAGAAGAATATTTAAAATATTTGTGGGGAACATAGATGAGAAAGATGTTCCAGCATACGTTCAAAAAATCGCCAATAATTTTAAAAAGAGTCCGGTAATTGATCAACAAACGGGACAAGTGGATACTAGATATAATCAAATGGCACAAGATCAAGATTATTTTATTCCAGTAAGGGACCCAAATGCTCCCAGTCCTATTGATACACTTCCTGGAGCCACTAATTTATCCGAAATTGCTGATATACAATTTTTACAGAAAAAATTATTTACTGCTTTACGAGTTCCCAAAGCATTCTTAAATTTTGAAGAGGTTGCAGGTGAAGGTAAAAATTTAGCTTTACAAGATATTAGATTCTCTAGAACAATTAATAGAGTGCAACAAGCAATTATCCAAGAATTAAATAAAATAGCTATAATTCATTTATATATTTTAGGATTAGAGGACGAATTAGAAAATTTTACTTTATCACTAAATAATCCTTCTACTCAAGCAGAAATGTTAAAGGTAGAACAAACTCAATTAAAGGTAACTTTATATAAAGATGCAGTATCAGATGCAGGAAATGGATTTGGTGCTTATTCAATGACTAGAGCAAAAAGAGATATATTAGGAATGTCAGAAGAAGAAATTAGAAATGATTTGGAACAACAAAGAATGGAAAAAGCGGCAAGTGCAGAAATGGAACAAACTTCTACCATAATTAAGAAAACCGGTATCTTTGATAGGGTAGATACTTTATATGGTGAATTTGGTACCACTCCAAGTGGTGAAGGTGGTGAAGCCGCTGAAGGTGGTGATGAATTTGGTGGTGGAGAAAGCTTCGGTGGTGGAGGCGGAGGCTTTGGTGATGATTTTGGGGCTGAGATGGAAGGTGCTGCAACGACAGAAGCGGGAGCTGAAGAAGGAGGAGAGATCGCCGCAGCAGAAACTCCAGTAGAATCCATAAATAAAAAAGGTGATTTATTAACTGAAGAAAATAAAAAAAATATAGAAAATAAAGTTAAAAAATATAGAAATATTTTCCATAAAAAATTATTAAAAAGTATTAATAATGATGAAAAAATATATAATGTAGATGATTTAGACGAAGAAGTCCATACCCAAAACATTAAGATCGACCAAATGACCAAAGAGATAGATGACATAATAAAATAGCTTTTTAACAAAAGTGGAATATTTATAAATAAAAAATAATGAAAAATTTCGGCAATATAAAAGATACATTTAATTCCATTTTATCGGAAGCGATTATTAAAAAAGATAAAGGTGGGAAAAAAATATTTAGTGATTATTTAAAAGTTTTAAAAGAAAATAAAACATTACGTTCTAAATACTTAATTTTTAAAAATTTAGAATTTAAAAGGTTTGGGGATAAATCAGAAGCATATAACTACATAAGAGAAAATATTACTTTATTAAAAAAATTAAATAAAAAAGAATTAGAAAAAGGAACTAATAAATTAATATCACTTTTAAAAAATAAAAAATTAGTAAATGAAAATTCTGATTTATATAATCATATTAATATTTTAACAAATGTAACTAAATCTGCATCATCATTAGATAAATTACAACAATCCGCTAATTTTATTAAAGATAGAATGATGAGGGAAGAGACTACGGTTGAAACAAATCAAGATACAATCAACTTACCCCCTAGTGTTCTCACCAAAATGGCAACAAATAGATTTAACCTAAAATATGGCGATATCAATGAAAGTGAAAAAGAAATAATCAAAACCATATTAAATGGTAATGAAGAAGATAAAAAAAATGTCTATGAATCTCTAAAAAACGATTGTATAGATATAATCGATAATAGACTAACCGAAGAAATTGATTTGGGTTTGAAGGATAAAATTCTTAAAGTAAAAGATAAATTGTTAAGGATGACCTACAACCCAGATGAATATGTTAAGGACATAGATAGAGTCTATGAACTTAAAAAATCAGTGGCCGCTGACGAATAACAATCATAAAAAATTAATTATGGATAAAATATTTGAAACTGTAAAAGGATTTTTCTCAGGAGTTACGGACCTCTTAATGACGTTCTTAACTGTGGGCATTTTAGTACAAGTACTCTTCGGAGGAGCAGTATTTGGAATGGATGTAGTAGGAAATGTTACTAGTTTAATTGAATCTTTAGGAAACTCAGGATTTGTTGGACTGTTAGCAGTAATTGTCCTAGTAAAAATACTAGACAAAAAATAATAATACATAAGATAAATAAAAAGACCCGCTCATGAGTGGGTTTTTTTATGCCTAATTGACAAACCTAGTTTTTTTTCGTATATTTTACACATACAAATAATAAAAAAATAAAACATTATGAATGAAAAGAGGAAAAGAATTTACATTAGATGTAAGTACCAATTACAAAGTTAAATTAGGTACTGTTGATAACAAAAATCCTAAAAGTATATATATCAACCTATCAGCATGGGGAGAATTAATTAAAGAAGATGAAGATTTAAATTATGAAAGTGTGATAAGTAAATTAAGAAATAAAATAAAACATTATATTAATAATAGTTTAAAACAAGAAGATTTCCATAAAGGAAGATATATTATTGATTTAGATATGAGATCTTCAGGCATAAATAAAACCAAAAGAAGTTTCATGTCATGTGAAATAACTCTCTTTCAAAAAAATAGTTTACCTGTTAATAAGCCCTACATAATTGAGTCGGCAACAGATATAGTAAATAATGTTATAACTGAATGTTTAGATAAACAAAATCATTTTACCTTTTATAAAACTAAAAATTAATATTTTTTAATGTATGGATATATTTATAGTTAAAGTATATCGCTATGATAGAAGTATTAAAAGGAAATGAATTAAATAAAAAGGGTATCTTAATAGAGTATGATGCAGGTTATATCTCCCCTAAAGATAATAAACATTTTATAAATGAAATAAATAAACTAACTAGAGGAGATTCTATTGTAGAAGAACCTTTAGTTGTTTATGCCGTTATGCAAAAATACGGCGTAGAAAATAAGAACGAAAGAGTTTATCCAGAAAATATTCTAAGAAAAGAAGCCGAAAATTATTTGGTTCTTATTAATGAAAAAAGAGCTATGGGAGAAGCTGACCATCCCGAATCTTCAATAGTGGCGATTAGTAGGGTTTCACATAACGTTGTAGAGTTATGGTGGGAAGGAAATGTATTAATGGGTAAACTAGAAATTCTCATGTCCCCTGGGTTTGTAAATCAAGGAATTATTTCTTGTGAAGGAGATCAAGTGGCTAACCTTTTAAGGAAAGGATTAAAAATAGGAGTTTCATCCCGGGGTGTTGGTTCATTAAAGAAAGAAAATGGGAGAAATGTTGTTCAAGATGATTTCGAATTAATCTGTTGGGATGTGGTTACATCACCATCAACTCCTGGATCGTGGATATATTCTGAAGAGCCTAATCGAGAACAACAAATGTCCGAAGCGACAGAAAAGAAAGATAAAGATCTTTTAATTGATTCTTTAGATACTTTTTTGTCAGAATAAAATCACACTAAAGTCACACTTTTACCATTTTTTGCATATTTATAAAAAAACAGCGCATTTTGTGCTGCAATAATTAATTATAATAATATAAAGTAAAAAAATTAAAATTTACGATGGCTACAAAACCAAAATCAATCATCGAAGAGGCCTTGCTAGAAGCAAAGTCCTTAGAGGATGCCTTAAAAGCCAATACGAAAGAAATGCTTGCCACTCATATGAAGCAAGAAATTGAGAATATCGTGGAGTCGTCTTTAAAAGAACAAGACGAAGAAGTAATAGACGATATAGAAATAGGGTCCGATGAAGAATTAGAAGTGCCAGCAGGTGATGAAGAAATCGCCGATCTAGAAATAGATTTAGAAGCTGGAGATGATTTATCCGCAGATGCGGATGAGTTGGAATTAGATCTTGATCTTGACGCAGACTTAGAAGGTGCGGAAGAAGAAGAGGGAGAAGTAGAATTAGATATTGTTGATTTACCAATCGATTTAGATTTAGGTGATGATTCAGAACTAGATCTTACGGGTGCCTCTGACGATGAAGTACTAGCCGTTTTCAAAAAAATGGGAGACGATGATGAAGTCGAAGTGATTAAAGATGAAGGTGGAATTCAATTAACAGATAATGAAACAGGTGCCGAATACTACATTAAAGAATCCGAAGATTTAAATGAAGACGGATTATGTGAAGGATGCGGCGATGATGTTAGTGAAGACGAAGAAATTGTCTATGAAATAGAACTTGAAGAAGGTGGTGATTTTAAAGGTGACCAATCTGCTACTCGTTCTGATTACGCCAATTATAAAGGAACCGACAAAGGATATCATGGTAAAACTGGATCATCACATGGTGATCAAGGAGAACCATATGATTATCTAGATGAAGATGACGATTGGGGCTCAGATAAAGATGAGTACGCAAGAAGAAGTTCTGGTGGTGTAAAACATCGAGCTGGAGATGTCGGAGGCGGCAAATACGGTAAAGGTGGTCACTACAAAGATTATGAATTTGATGACTACCTTGAAGAAGACAAACTTCAACGACATCAAAAAAATGGTTATCAAAGGAGGAGCGGCGCTAAAGTTGGTTCAAACCAAGCTAGCCCTTATGGAGGAACTAACGAATCTAGAAAATCTAGAGGAAGTATTTCTGAAAGACGTAAATCTAAAAATGTAAGAAAGGTTACCGAGTCAAAAATAGTTAAAGAATACAATGAGTTAAAAGCTAAAAACGAAGAGTATAAAGGCGCACTTAAAGTATTCAAAAACAAATTAAATGAAGTTGCTTTATTTAATACCAATTTGGCTTACGTAAATAGATTGTTTACAGAACACTCGACAACAAAGGGTGAAAAGATGAATATATTAAAGAGATTTGACGGTGCTGAAAGTATCAAAGAGTCTAAAGGTATATATAAAACAATTAAAGGTGAATTAGAAACAAAGACGCCTATTACTGAGTCTGTTGAAAATAAAGTAAATCGAACTGTTAAATCTTCTAAATCGGATTTGAATGAATCTACTGCTTATGTAGATCCACAAATTAAAGCTATTAAAGATTTAATGAAGAAAATTTCTTAAAATAATAATAATAAAAAATAAATAACTTATAAAATGGGACATTTATTAAATTCAGGTGAAGTCGGAAATATCGGCTTAGAACACCTAAAACAAATTCGTGGCAAAACCATTTCTAAATGGAATTCATTAGGATTCCTTGAAGGATTGAAAGGTCACGTCAAAGAGAACATTGCACAGTTATACGAAAACCAAGCTTCTTCATTATTGAATGAAGCTACAGATGCTGGATCATCTGGGTCTTTTGAAACTGTTGTTTTCCCTATCGTGAGAAGGGTATTCTCAAAACTTTTGGCTAACGATATTGTATCGGTACAAGCGATGAACATGCCAATCGGAAAACTTTTTTACTTTGTACCAAAAACAACTGGAAGGAATCATGCCCCTCTTAACGGACCGGCTATTTCTTGTCAAGAAGAACTCTTTTCAGGTTGTACTAATGTAGATTCAGTATTTTTAGCAAAATCATTATATGATGTATTCTATAATGATGGCTTATTTGATGCATCTAAAGGAACTGCATCTGCTGGTGCATCTCCACATATTACTACTGCTATTATCATTAGTGCTAATGGTGAAAATGTAGAAGTTGATTTTGACGATCCAGCACTTGTTGGTGCAGATGGTTCAATTCGAAGTGTTAACGTTTGTATATCAGGATTCAGTACTGACGGTGCTGGTAGAATGATTGGTGCAGATGGTAACGAAATGGATACTGAAACTTTCTTAGCGTCTTTACATATTGTAAATGGTGTAACTGACATACTAGATTGTGACGGTACGGTAATTATTCCTGCAGGTGGTGATATACCATTTAACTTAGTAGCACAAACTTATGGTAAAGGTATCGTTAATTATGGCGATATTTGTGAGCCAGATGGTTGTCTATTAGTTCAATTGGATCTTACTCATCCAGCATGTGTTAGTTGTGACGCAGGTACTTTCGATGGTTACATTGGAGCTTGTACAGGTACAACTGGTATATCAGGAATAACAATTGATGCAGGTTGGTTACAATATGCAACTCTTGAATACGCAACTGAAATGGGAGAAGTTTCTTTCGAACTTGATGAAGTTGTTGTTGCGGTGACAGAGAGAAAGTTGAGAGCAACTTGGTCTCCTGAACTAGCGCAAGACGTTAGTGCATTCCATAACATTGATGCTGAAGCTGAATTAACGGCTTTACTTTCTGAGCAAGTAGCTGCTGAAATCGATAGGGAAATCCTTAGAGATTTGAGAGTAGGTGCAGCTTGGTCTTTGAGATGGGATTATAATGGATGGAAACGAGCCGCTGCTGGTGGAGGTTTCAACGCTTACACTCAGAAAGAGTGGAATCAAACGTTGATTACTAAAATCAATCAGCTTTCAGCTCAAATCCATAAATCAACTCTAAGAGGTGGAGCAAACTTCGTAGTAGTATCTTCTGAGGTATCAGCAATTTTTGATGACTTAGAATACTTCCACGTATCAAATGCGGCACCAGAGCAGGATCAATACAACATGGGTATTGAGAAAGTAGGTTCATTAGGAGGAAGATATACTGTATATCGTGATCCTTACGCACCAGCTAACTCAGTAATTGTTGGACATAAAGGAAAATCGTTATTGGATACTGGGTACATTTACGCACCTTACGTACCATTACAATTGACTCCAACGTTGCAAAACCCATTCAACTTTGCACCAACTAAGGGTATCATGACTAGATACGCTAAGAAAATGGTTAATAACCGTTTCTATGGTACATTGACAGTTGATGGTGTTGTTACATTCAACATTAATGAATTGAGATAGTATTTTCTCAACGACTTTAATAAAATTAAAAAGGGTAGATGTATTTCTACCCTTTTTTTTTGTTTTATAAGATATTTATTATTAAATTAGCTCCTATATGCGAATTAAGAAAAAAGATGTAATATTAGAGGCAGCATTATTAGATGTATCACCCGATTTTACACCCACAGAGCGTAGATTAATAAGGGTACTTAAAAAGAAATATGGAGAAGGAGGAACTTCTTCAGATTTTGATAGGTTTGAGGCTGCATCATGGTTAATAGAAACTATGAATATACCTTATGACCAAGCTTACGATCTTACACTCACTTATTGGTGGAATGGAGATACTCTTTTTGATGAATATAAACCAACTCGAAAAAATGAAAATAGAGGGTACGTTTTTTATAGGATGATGAATAAGTTGATAGATGAATATATTAAAAACCGAGGTGATAAAATTGCTGATGTTGAACTTACTTGGGAAGACCCACAACATTGGTTTAGTGAAGATGGTGCTTTTGTTGCACTTAGTGACGTAACTCTTTGGGATGGTTATCGTGGTTTTACTTTATACATACCTTTACCAGGAACCTATGTCGATAGATTTAGTGTTCCATATACAGTAAGAAATAGTGCCACTATAATGGTTTATATAAATTTAAATGATATTCCTGAAAGAGAAGATGTAGAAAGAAGTAATAAATACATTCATTTAACGATAGCCTATAAAGAAGATGAGACCTATAGTAGTAGTGGTAGAATTATGTTGGTAGATAAAGATATAGAAATACCAAAAAGTTTAACAAAGGAAAGTGTTTATAAAGTATTCACTGATGTTATTAAATTAGCTTTAGAAAAAATCGAAGAACAAGTTTTTGTTATACCCCATTACCAAGAAGAAAAACCTTCTGAAACTACCTAAACCCCCATATTTTCCTAAATCCTTTGTTTAAGACTATTTCATTGTCTTATATATATTATATATAAGACTACCCTAAAACACCACCAGGACGTCTAAAATCAATGTAATTCATCAACCTGGTTGACGACTTCAAACTGCATTTGATCAATGTAGTGAATAACTTCTTGATTGGAAGTTAATTTAATATCTATAAAATATCTATTGGGTATCATCCAAGAAGTATCTAAAATAAAATAGTTTTTAAGATATGCTCTATTTATGGGTTGCCATTCTATTACATTTACTTGGGTAGAACCTTCTCTAACCCATAATCTATATTCTAATCCGTCAATTACTTTACTCTCATTAACAGTAAAAGGTAATCGTGCAGAAACCATAATTTTTCTTTTATCTCCTCTTTTAACTTTCTCATCTCTTTTAACCCCACTTAAAGAAAGTGCATATTGGATTGGTAATGCTTCATTATTACCTATTTGATAATATTCGGTATCATCTTTTATTTCAAAATCTAATTCTACATCTGATAAACTTATTCCATTTACATTCAGGTCTCCCCAAACATCAAAATATAATACGCCGTCTTCTGCCGTATCAGGTACAAATACTTCGGCATAATATATACCTGTGGTTGCTTGTATAGTTTGAGCAGTAGTAATGGCGGAAAATACATTTCCTTCATTATCATAAATGGTAACACTTGGATTATTATCTAAATTAGTTGGCTCACTTCCTACATTACTATAAAGATATAATTTATTAACTTTATTTTTATAGAAATTTTTTCTATCATCTTTTATAAATTCACTATTAATAGTTTGTAAAAAGGGTTGGTAATAAGTTTGTGTATGTCTGGTAAAGAATCCTACATATTGTGCCGGTTTAGTTATTATTTCTTCTAGGGGTTGTACAAATGCAACACCATAACCAAAATTTGTGGTTCCTCCCGTTATTAAATCATTAACTTCACTAGTTAAATCCATTTCAATATTTTCATTACCTTTATCAAAATGTTGGGTGGCTACTGTTATACCTGAAGGTGATCCACTATATACTCCTTCTTCATTCCAATCATCTAAAGTTTCCGCATATATCCAGTTACTTGCACCTTCTATAAAGGTAATATTATTATCACTTTGTAAAGGAGGAACTACAGGTAACGAATAGTCATACCCGGTTCCTTCATCCCATGTTTGTCCGGTAATTCTGAAACATATTAAATCAAAAGAAGAGGTTCGTTGTTTTTCATCCAAGAGTTTTTGACCTTGTAAATCAGTATTAAAGTAAGAACTATTACACATTCTTAAAGTATGAGTTATATTAGATAAGTTTCCGAATTCTCCATTATTATAACGATTTTGAAGGTCTACTATATCAAAATAGAGTAAATATCTACTATAACTCGTATGGTTAAGACTACCACCATAATATAGCTCGGCAATCGGATTTCTACCCGTATTAATTTCTTTATCCTTTTGGATGGTATTATTCTTATCTATGTATGTTCTTACTACCATTTTCTTTTTATATAAATATACTAATTACTGTTAATATTATGGTTTAATATCTTATTTAAATCAAATCTTAATATATCAGTTTTTGTGGGTCCAGGATCCGGTGGCATTCCATGATAAGGGTGGAGATGTAAATTAACAAAATTCTTCACTAATTGAAGGAATTCTACTAATGTATCCCCATATACTAAAGGGTGAGCCCCATTATTAATTATTTCTTGTTCCTCATCACTTATAAGACTTTTAGGATTAGATAATTCAAATGTATGTTCTCCATTATGACTAAGTAAGTTAATCTTATCTGCGACCATATTAATTACACTTGATTTTTTTTCATCATTAGGAACTAATTTAACCTCAGTTATAGTTTCTTTAACTTCTGTGGGGGTGGTTGAGTATACTGCGGTTTTAGCCCCTTCGTTATAGTTGGGAAATGATTTTAAAAGGTCGGTTGCATTTGAGTTGATTCTCCACTCAGTTCCTTTCATACCATGAATTATAACTTGTGCCGTACTAAGTGCTAAATCTCTAGAAAATTGCCCATTAAATGATTGGGTGACTGGGGGCTGCGACAATCCGAGGAGGGATTTTGTTGTTGTTATAGTAAATTTAGTTTTTTTAACATCAGTTTCACTATATCGTGATTTAGGTAGATTACTGGGTAGGGGTGTAATACCATTACCTCCTGGATCAGTAACATAAGTAATAATTTCTACATTAATAATAGTATTAATTTTAGGGGGTATTTCTTTTATTATTTCTTTTTGTTCATATTCTCTTTTTAATTTTTCTCCCCCATACTTCAATTGGACATACCCTAATCCCGGATTAAATTTATTATTTGCACCTTCTTGAAATTTTCCGGCTCGTAACCATATTTCTCTATCTTTTTGTATTATATCAGTATTATATCTTCCTTGTAAAACTATATCTTCTTTATTACCATATGCACCTTCTTCTATATTAGGATCTTTTAATTGTGTCCACCCATCTGGTAAAATAGCATTAGATTGTTCGGCAGGATCATACGCAAGTCTAGTAGGTTGACTAATAATCGGACCAATCCAGAATCTTTTATTGTGGAATTTACTCGTAGGGTTACCTTCTTGATCTTCATATTGAAAAACAAATACCGACTCCCCTACTTCAGGCATTATAGAAAGGTATTTTGGTAATAAAGGTACACAATCTATAAGGTTATCATCGGACTCTAATTTATCAATCCCTGGAATATTAACTTTTATGATTCCCGCACTTTTAGGGTCTATATTATAAACTACTTTTCCAATTCTAATTATGGGTATGGTGCGCCTATTGGTACTATTTTGATAATATTCATTCACTATTCTTCTCCTTTATATCGTTTATTAAGTATACTATTTCCGTATTCATGTTCTTTCTCTATTTCATTTAAATGTTCCATTAATTTTAATATTTTATCTTTTAAGGAAATATGTTCGTGATTTAAAGATAATAAATTTTCGTGTATCTTTTTATTAGAGATATTATTCCAATCTATTTTTTTAATTTCTTCCATCTTATCTAATTATACCCTCAGTTTTAACAATATCAACAGTCATTCCTTGAACCACAATTGGACCTCCTACATTTCCACCACTAGCAGTTACATTAGTACCTGGAGGGCCGGCGGTTTCTATTTTTGCTTCTGTTAATAAGGCTTTCACTATTTCTTCTACTCTAATAGTTTCCATAATTAAATCTATATTCGCCCCACCACTAGGATAAGGAGTAATGGGAACACCTAATTCTTTTTTTCTTTGTATTATTCTAGATGCAATATCTATGGCGCTTAAACCACTTCTAAATTTAGTACCGGCTAATATTTGACCTTTAGGAATTTGTTTTAATGGAATTTTTGGGTCCAACGAATTACTTAAAATTCCTGAAATTGCTTTTATTGATCCTGTTATTTCTTCATTTGCCATAATTTCTATTTTTTAGTTTTAACATAATTTACCTCTATTACCTTTACCTTGTAAATCTATATTATTTAATTTATTTTGAACCTTATTTGCAAATCCTTTTGCTTTGTCCACCCCATCTTTACTTACATTCCCCATTGCTTTGTTTACATCTTCTAATTTATCACTTACAAATCCAGGTAATAAGCTCGCTTTGGATAACTTACTAAACGCATTTTTTTCTTTAAGTTTAGCCGTAATTGCACATTGTATTAATTGCCTTAAAGCTTTTATTATTAATGGTAAAAGAAATTCATATATTAACTTTCTAATCAAATCTCTTAATATTTCACGTATAAGACATTCAAATTGTTTTAAAATATCTTTTATACTAGCATCATTAACTATTTTACCAGTAACTAAAAAATTCATTGTTTGAAATAACATTAATAATTTAGGCATTAATACGAGTTTAGCCAATGCTACCTGCAATCCGGTAATAAATTCGGAGAAAAATTCATTTATGGCAAAATCTCTTTCATGTGCCGGAACATATAATGACATCTCCTCCGTTATATTATTAATGGCCCCACTATAAACATTTATTCTTTCATTTAATTGTGTTGCTTGCTTTATATCGGCATTGAATTTAGATAAATTATTAAATGCAACCTTACTTCTTTTTTTCTGACAACATTTTTGGAATTGTAGTGATCCAAGTTGTTTATTTTTAACTTTATTTTTAATTTGTACCATTTGTTCGGGAGCAAATGTATAAAAACTATCATCCGTCTCTATATCGGGATTGTCAATTCCTATATTAATATAATCTTCTATAGCAGTTTCTAATTCAACAATATTAGTAACACATTCTTCAGGTAATTGTATTTCGTTAGTTATAGTACCAAATATCAATTCTATAGTATTAGGAATTAATACATCAGCATCAAATAAAGGGGTTTGTGCGTTAAGATAATCATTAATAAAATTTATAGTATTTTTATTTTGGTGATAATAAGAATCATCTATATACATTGTAAACACCATGGGGATAGGGTCCGCATCTTGAGGACCCCCTGTATTAGTTTGGGTAATGAATGCCGTTGGATCATCTTCTTTATAGGAAAACCACGCAATAGGTTGTCCTGTTATCGGATCGGCCCATAATCTGGGGGCATTAGGAGGATTATTATTATCTTGTATAACTTGCCATAAAAAAGTATTCATATCATTATCAATATCCCCATCATAAACTAACTTACCTACCGAACTGCTTGGGTTAACATTAAAAATACATGTAAGATCTATTTTATTTAAAGGTATATTTATTCCTTTACCTAGACTCCCAGTGCCAGGAATGGGTTGGTTATTACCATCAAGGGTATAGGTACTAGGGTCAGTTTTAAATAACCAGTGGGGAATAGTTGTGGTGGTTTTACAGGCATAACACTTTTTTAACCATCTTTTTAAATTTATATTTAAATCTTTTTCTAAAGGTCTAACTGCATTTACTAACCACGCAATTAATTGAGCTTTCATCTCATCATAATTAAGCCCTCTAATAACGGCCAAAATATCCTTTAAAAAATCAATTACCGCTTGACTAGGATTTATGGAAGGTAAGGAGGGGATAGAGGAAGGTATATTAAAAGGTAAATCACACTGTATTTTTTTTAAAGAAATAAGCTCCATGAGCTTAATTTTTAACTTACTTAATGCATCACTGGGGCTACATATAATATTTTTTAATCCTTCACCCATATGTATTAATCTAATTCATATTCTGTATTAGTGGCATCCCTTTTTTCTTTAAAAAGGTCTCGCAGCGTTTCTTTATCTTCATCACTTATAGAATCGTTTTGTGGTATTTTTTCTTTAGTAGAATTATTAGAAACTATTTGATTCTGTAGTTTAGCTAATGCTAATTTTTTATCTATAGTATTTTCAATAATTTTTAAAGTATCATTATTAACTTTACCAATTAATGATTCATCATTAACATCATCTATTTCCGCCCTGTTTTTTCTTTCAGTTAATTCTTTACGTGCAGTGTTCATTACATTTACACAATCATTATAAATTTCTTGCATAAATTCTTGTAGGCTATCTTTATTAAGATTTATTTTAGTTTTTTTTGGTCTACCCATGGCATACTTCTTTAACTATAAATATAAAAAATGATATTTTTTTATATTAAACCTTTATCTATTTTAATGTTCTTAAGAGCAATATAAATCTTTTTATATCGTCTCATCGATACTCTAATATCTTTTGTGGTTAATCCAGATATTTCTCTAATATAAGATAGAATCAAATTTTTGTTGTATTTATTACCACTTTCTACCTGTTCGAATATGGTTTCCCAGTTATCTAATACGGCAATTAGTGCATCACCCACTAACTTTTCATTTTCAGTAATCTTACCATGTTGAGTTTCTGCCTTTATATTCGCCGAAATCTCTTGTATAAATTCATCTAAACTAGTTTTATCACTATCAGGAATAGTATATTGATAGTCGTCCATTTCTTCTACCGTCTTATAGACATCTTCATAAGAAAGATCAGATTTCATTCTTTTATCGGCTTTTAATAATTGACCTAATAGATAATTTTTACAAATTGTACCAAAATATGAATAGGCTTTTTTTCCTTTTTCGGGACGAAATTTACTCATTTTCATCGCTAAAAAAGATAAGGTGTCCGCATGAACATCCTCAAAGGTATAATCTTTTCTATAGAGCTTATACCTTCTTATAATGGATTCGATCATTTTATTTAAGGGTGCCCTTAAATAATCATTATAAATTTTATTTCTGACATCATAATCTTCAGTAGTTAAAAATCTTACTACCGCCTCTTCTTGGTCTGGACCAAAATAAAGGTTGGTAGTTCGTTTCCTTCCCCTTTTTTTAGGTTCATCAGACATTTATACTGTTTCTAACTCATATATTATTTCTCTATCCTCAGTGAAAAAATATTCTTTTTTTGCTTTATTAACCCAAAACCTACTTTCCATAACATCAAGTGTATCTCTATAGTGAATAAATAATGAATTATCTCTTCCGTTTGTATGTTTATAACCTAATTTTGGTATAACCATAATAGGTACAGAAAGATAACTCATCCTTAATAAAAATTCATAAGTGAAAGTTAATTTCATATTACTTTTAAGTCCTCCATTTTCTTCAAATAGAGATTTATTAACAACCATCCCGTCAAAATTGAAATTATGTAATTTTTGTAAAGTATTATTGTCAACAAATCCCATTTCTTCTGAAACATTTTTTCCCCATACATTTTCATTGGAGAAAGAAATGAATTGCCCTTCTTGGTTACACTCAAATATAATTGGGAGAAATACTCCAACTTCCGGATACGCATCAATGTATTTGACGCTATTTTTAATCCATATTTGTGATAATTCATCATCAAATTCTAAAAAAGTAAAGTATTTAGTTTTACATTCCGATACCCCATAATTAATTTGAGAAGCAAAGTCAAACTTACCTGTTTTATTTTCTACAACCTTTGTAATTTCTTTAAGGGATCCAAAATCAAATTTATCTAAAAATGTTTTTAATTTTTTATCTTTGGATCTTACAATTATTAATTCATCTGGTAAAGTTTTTTGGGTAGCAACACTTTCAATTGCTTTAGGTAGATAATCTTTTAAACTATCTTGTAATTCATGTATTGGTAAAATAACCGTTATATTGGTAGACATAATATTGTTTTTTTTATCTTATTATTTATGATTGTGCTGGCACATTTTCTAATTCTTTTTCTTTATTTTCTTTAAGGGTGTATAATTCTACTATTCTACGAGAAAAAATATTACTATATGCACTTTCAATATTAGATACTAATTGGGTTTGTGTATATTGAGTTTTATATTCTTCCATATTTTTCACTATATTTTCCGGTAAAGAATCTTCTAAATATAATCCTACCATAGTGGCAATAATATCCGGCAATGCATTTAGGTTAGTTGTCCATACACCATTATCTTTTAAATTTAAATTTCCATTCTTATCTAACTCACCCATCCATTCAGGTACCATTCTAGGAATTTTACCGATAACGGGGGTATTACATTTCATAGATTCAATGGGGAAGGTTCCAAAACTAGCTAATTCATCTACCCATACACCTAAAAAGGATTTAGATAATTCTGATGCGAACTCTTTTCTAGGTAATCCAGACATATCTCTAAAAGAAACAAATTGGTAATGAGGATATTTTTGGAAAAATACTTTAACTATTTTTAATATTTCTCGTTTATCTCTTGAACTAATAGATACTGTAGGTATCTTTGGTTTTTCATTTTCTTTAAAATAATCAGGTATAGATACTGGAACAATCTCCGTAGATAAATTTCTAAAAATAGATTCAATATATAATTTTAAATTATTATTAGTAGTAATTACATCATTAATCCCAAATGATCCCCAATTTTCCCCAATTTCTAACATTTCAAAAACATATTCAAAAGATTGTAAGAATACTATTCTTTTACATGGGAAAGTACTAGTTTGTTTCATTATACTGGCAAATGCTTCAGGGATAACCACAAAATCTGCGGGTCCTACTTGTAATTGTTGATCCTCTATGGAAACGTGCGGAAGATTCGCATATTCTTCTCCTAACCATTCAGCAATTCCCATTCCATTTTCATCTTCACGTAATTTATAATCATTTTTATCATGAAGTATCTGCGCATTATACCCTAAATCTCTGAGTACTTTAACATGTTCATAGATATTAGCAACTCCAGCGGTAGGATTACCTTTAGTATCTAAAGTGAAAAAATAGATACCAAAATCTTTATTTTCTATCTTTTCTATTGCAGTAGAAAGATTTGTTATTTGTTCATTCATTTTTATTTTTTTTTAATGTTTGTTATAATTCTTTTAGAATACCTTTTAATATTAAAGTATTATATGATAATTTAAAGGGTAGTGATAAAGAATTTAAACCCATGATACCCATTTTGTCATCTATTACATCATTAGTGCTTAATAATGTATTAATTAAATCTCTATACATTTCATATTTAGTAACATCTATTTTCATACCATCAGGTAATTTTTCATCTATTTCGTGGGGTTCTTTAAAATTTATTTCCCCTTTCGAATCTACATTTACCATGTATTCGTGCTCTACTTGTACTGCGGAAGCTAAGGCATCAATATCAAAATATAATTCCTTACCCCCGATTTCCAATAATATATTATCCATAATGTTTTTTTTTAGAAATGTAAAATATAAATACTGTTAAGTAAATATTTTTCTTATTTTATATCTTCAAATTCTATAGTTTCCGTACCTAATATTTTTTCTAAGAATTTTTTATCGTCAATTAGTTCTTTTAAATCCACTATAGTAAAATCAGCAAAATTATCTTTATTATATCCATTAATTACTTTAATGGATATTTTACCTTTTGGTTTTATATCTAATATGTATGGATTTGCGGTAATTAAAATATCTACATGTTCCCATTTTTGATCATATTCTCTAACAAAAATAATATTATTAATTTTTGCCGATAATTTAGATAAAAAGAATAGTGTAGATGGTTTACTATTATTTAATTCTCTACTAATAACAATAGGTATATGCCCCATATCCTCAATTATATTATGTAATTGATTTAAATGTTCAACACTATTTAATTTAGTTTCTCCCGCATGCCCAAATATTTCTAATGCCGCATCTACATACATAAATTTATTTAATTCTGTGGTACCACCACTGAATTCAAAATGGTCTAATAAATTTAATGTGGTAATATTTCTTTCCGGGAGAGACTCATCCTCGTTAACAGGAAAATATTTATCATATACCAATTCAAATTTAGTTATAAAATCTCTTACTACCCCATCTAGGGATATCCCTATTTTCATTTTATTCTCCATTATCTAACCTATCAAAAGTTTCTTCTATTATTCTTATAATGGGGTTTCTTACAACATCATTAGGATCTCTTAATTCAACACAACCAAAATGATTAATATCTTTAAATTTATCTATTACTACTTCTAATGCAGAATCATTTTTATTTCTAATATCTTTTTGTTTAACATCCCCAAGAATAATCATTTTAGAATCATTACCAATTCTAGTCATTAAAGTTCTAATATTATCCATCGATATATTTTGTGCTTCATCTATTATGATAATAGAATTATCTATACTTCTACCCCTTGCAAAGGCAATAGGTAATACTTCTATTAACCCAAAACCCCTTAAACGATTAGTTCTACTTTTCCCAATTAGTTTTCTAAAATTATCCATAAAAGAATCTATATAAGGTTCCATTTTTTCTTCTAATGATCCTTTTAAGAAACCGATTTCTTCATTTTTTAATGTAGTAACAGATTTTATTAAAACAATTCTTTTATATTTGGCAGGATTTTTACTTTTAAGTAATTTCAATGCTTGCGCACAAGATAAAAAAGTTTTACCAGTACCTGGAAGACCACTACAAATGGTTATTTCATTTTGTTTTATAGAATTGATTAATTTTTTTTGGTTTTCCGTCTTACATTTAATATTAACATTTAATGTACTTACTAAAACGCTTTCTTGTTGATTAGATTTCTCTAAAAAATTTTCTAATTCTTGTAAATCCTCTTCAGGAATTTCTTTAAATTTTCTTCTTCCCACTAATTAATATTTTTTTTCTAAAACCATTTTTTTAATACGTATTTGTTCATCCCAGTAGTCGATCATTTCATCTAACATTGCCTCAAACGTATATTGGGGTTTCCATTTTAATATTTCTCTACACTTAGTAGAGTCACCCTTTAAATATTTTAATTCTTCTGGCCTTAGAAATTTGGGGTTTTGTACTACATATTCTTCATAATTTAAATTTAATTGAGTAAATACATAATTTACCATTTCACGTACCGAATGAGTTTTCATAGTAGAAACCACAAAATCATCGGCAATTTCATGATTAAGTATTTTATGCATTGCTTTAACATAGTCTTTGGAGTGTCCCCAGTCGCGATAGGCATCCATATTACCTAATTCTAATTTATCTTTTAATCCATATTTTATCTCTAATGCGGTTTTAACTACTTTATTAGTAACAAAATTAGATCCCCTTCTAGGAGATTCATGATTAAATAATATACCATTAGTTACATGTAAACCATAGGCTCGTCTATAATTTCTAACAATAGAATAACCGAATAATTTGGCACATCCATAAGGACTCACTGGAGTCATGGGTGTAGTTTCTCTTTGAAACCCATCATCGTCTATAGAATTACCAAACATTTCCGAGGAGCTAGCCTGATAAAATTTAGCGTCGGGACAACTTCTTCTATAGGCTTCTAATATATTTAAAACCCCTATTGCATTAGTTTGGACAGTAAATTGAGGGATGTCGAAGCTTATTCTAACATGAGATTGAGCACCAATATTATAAATTTCATCTGGTTGTATTTTATCTAATAACCTCTCTAATCCTCCTTGATCCAGTAAATCACCATAATAGGTAGTGAAATTTTCTTTTAAATGTTGTAATCTAGTATCTTGATTTTCTGGAGTGGAATTTCTTCTAATTATTCCATGGACTTCATACCCCATCGATATTAGATATTCTGATAAATAACTCCCATCTTGTCCCGCGACTCCTGTAATAAATGCTTTTTTCATATGTATTTTAATTTAATTTTACACATAAACTAATTAAAAGTAATTAGGTTATGAATTATTTTTTTATTGCCACAATTAATATTTTATAACCTAATTTTAATTCTAATATTTGAAAATTATTGTTTTTTAATAAATCTTTATAAATTTTTAGTGGCCATAAAATATGGTTTAATTTATACTCTAGTATTGTTTTACCATTTTTACTTATATGGTTATCCATACTAAAATAACTATTAAGATGATCCACTGTGGGATTAATTTTAACGGTAAATTCATCTACATTACGTATTTCCTTTTTAGGGTTATCAATCAATACTTCATTCCCATTAAAAGAATCAAATATAAAAATACCCCCTGTTTTGATTTTAGATCCACACTCCTCAAAATATTGTACCAGATCATTTAATGTCATTATATGATTTACCACATTAAAGAGAGATATAATTACATCAAAATCTTTTTCTTTTACATTATTTACTACACCATTATATAGTTTAGTATCCTTATCAAGATTAAGGGAAGCTATTTTTATCATTTCTGCAGATATATCTACACCAACCACATTATTGAATTTATTCTGTAGGTGTTGTAGGTGCATTCCGGTACCACATCCCACATCTAATAAAGAGTTGGTTTTTATTTTATATTTTTTACATAAATTAAAAATTAAATTACTTTCTTCTTCGTAATTTTTATTAATATTTATTTTATTATAATACTGGGCTAGTTTTTTGTACATATTCTTTTATTTTATTACACACATAAAAAATTTCTTCTTTTTTTATGGTAGGATAACTAGGTAAACAAATACCTTCTTTATACATTTGGTTGGAGGTGGGGGTTTTACTACATTTATTATCCGTATAAAAATTTTGTTTATTAAGGGGATAAAAAAAAGTTCTACCTTCTACCCCATTTTTATCTAAATACTTCATCAGTTCTTCGCTCCCACCTTTTATTTTTATAGCTACCCTAAAAGGTATATGATTGGATTTGGGATGGGGTGAAATTATTTGGATATCATTTATATTATCTAATTCTTTTTTATAGTGAGATAAAATATCGGCTTTTTTTGTTATGATATCCTCTAACTTTAATAACTGTGATAATCCTATAGAAGATTGTATATCAGTCATTCTAAAATTATAACCAATATCTTCATGAATAAAAGTTCCCCTGTTAATCCTTCCTTGATTGCGTAATAATTGTAATTTTCTAAATATTGTGGGGTCATTCGTACCAATAAACCCTCCTTCTCCTGTCGTTATGGTTTTATCAGCGAAAAAAGAAAAACATCCTGTCTCCCCAAAACTTCCCACATGTTTATTTTCCCATTTAACACCGATACCTTGTGCTGCATCTTCTATTATTTTTAGATTATGGGTAGTGGCGAAATTCATTACTTCATCCATATTGGCTGACATCCCATAAATATGTACCGGCATAATAGCTTTAGTTGAAGAATTAATGAGTTCTTCACAGGTAGATATATCAATCTGTAGATCTTCTTTAATATCACAAAAAACCGGAGTAGCCCCCACCATATGAACGGCATTGGCGCTCGCAATAAATGTAAAATTGGGCACTATTACTTCATCTCCTTCCTTAATC
>Ga0080013_1002208_pt1 | contig 23502 bp, 33 predicted proteins | sample ETNvirenome_6_85_FD_69236 | JGI IMG/M metagenome (GOLD analysis project Ga0080013, IMG submission 69236) | Marine viral communities from the Pacific Ocean - ETNP_6_85 (SPADES assembly) (version 2) | ecosystem: Environmental > Aquatic > Marine > Oceanic | place: Pacific Ocean | collected 2013-06-19
ACAGTTACGAATTATAACATTGTGAGCCTTCACATTTACTTGACCAGAAATATACTGGTTTTCAATAATCGTACCGTCTTGGGTGATCGTAATCCCCGCAAAACTAGAGGACATAACCCCCATCAAACATAGCATCGCCATCATTAGTTTTTTCATGTTAATCTCCCTTGATTATCCTGTAACTATCGTCCTCAAAGTGTTGAGTAGAAAACTCAAACAATTCACTATCTTTCAAAGCCAGCATACTGTGCCTTAAGAGGGGTACTATTTCAAATGTATCCCCTGGCATTAGAATTTCTTCAGCAGCATCATCTAAGGAATCTCCAAAACTGTATTGAAGTAACATCATTCCTGACTGTAAATAAAAAGTCTCGCTTTTAAGCTTGTGATAGTGATATGAGCAGCATTTACCCTTTTCAAAGAATAGCAGCTTCCCACAATATTTCTCATCATTATGGAGCCACATTTCATAGCCCCACCCCTTCTGGTGATATTCAGGTTTCATGTTGTATTATAGTCTTGTTTGGTACACCCATCAGGATTCGAACCTGAAATCTACAGATTAGAAGTCTGTTGCATTATCCAATTATGCTATGGGTGCTTATTTTTTATAGTATATTAAAGCAAGTCGCTTTCTGTTTCTGAATACCCAGCTATACATAATAAATTTCCTTTGTTTGGTAGGACGAGCGGGATTCGAACCCGCACTTGACAGATTTTAAGTCTGTTGCCTCTGCCATTGGGCTACCGTCCCTAGTGCTTCCTCTCTGATTTGGGAACCCACGGTGTATATTCGTACCCCTCATGTAAAACTCTGTAATTAAAATATCTGCTTTCTTTTGCAGTTTTTCTATTATGACAGTTGGCACACAAAACGTCACATTTAGAAATCTCTTCTTTCATCCTATCTAAAGCATATTTTCTAACACAGCCATCAGATATATTGAAAACCTTGGATTCTCTTTCTCTATGGTCGAATTCTAAAACAAGAGGATCTGTTTCTCCACACTCCCTACAAGGATTTTTTAATACATATTCAAGAACAAAGTTTTGATTTCTTTCTCTACGATGTTGCGAGTTCATACACACCTCGTCCTTATGTTTTAGATAATGCTCATGATTTTTAATTTTAGCACATTCTTTACAATTAGATTGAACCCCCTTCGGTCTATCCGAACGTCGATTGAACATATCTAAAGTCTTCTCTTTTTTACACGTATAGCATATTTGATATTCTACAAACTCAAACTCTTCCTGTTGCTTATTAGTCATAATTAATAATCCTCTGTCTGGTGGGGGATCGGAGAATCGAACTCCGTACTAATGCTTTATAAGAACACTACTCTGACCAATGAGTTAATCCCCCAGGGTCTACAATTAGGATCTGTGTTCTGACAGCTTGCGTTTCCACAAGCTAATCCTAAAGGGACTTGATAACTCAAGGAGCTACCAATATAATAGCTCATAGCTACTTCTTTTCAAGGTCTTTCGGGGGATAATATTGCTCAACCTCAATCTCTAAACTCTTTAATAGATAGAAACCAGAGTCCTCCCTATACTTATTGGCGTATATTACCTTAGTTATGCCAGCTTGAGCAATCAGCTTACTGCATTCCATGCACGGGCTATGCGTACAATAGATAGTGGCTCCTTCACAGGACATAGGAACCTTAGCTATCTTCATTAGACAATTACTTTCTGCGTGTAACACATGGGGTAATGTCTTACCATCTGAATCTTCACACTCGTTATTAAACCTAGCAGGGGCACCATTGAATCCGTATGACAATATGTTATCATCCTTCACCAACACACACCCTACCTTCATCTTCTCCGCAAAAGACATTTCAGCTATTCTCTTAGCTATGTCTATATAAAGAGCTTCATATCTCTTCACTTTTTTAGATTTGAACATGATATAAAACTCCCCACCATTTCTGATGGGGAGCGGTAGCGAAGTTCAACAGCACGAAAGGCGTAAGAGCCTCAACACTATTGATCTTTTTTAGGTGCTTTCTTCTTCTTCTTTGCTGTTTTCTTCGCTGCTGGCTTAACCTCTTCCACAGGGGCTGCTGCTGCTGCTCTTTGCTTCGCTAAAATTGCATTTCTTCTTCCTATCGGCATATTATTTCTCCATTTCTACAATGTAGGGTTTGTTATCTTTTATTTTACAGGTATAGTAATTCCCAGACTTAGGAAGTACTTCATCGAGGACCGCATTAGCTACCAATATTGCTATATTGTTTTTAATGTACTTAGCCAAGTGCCTTCCTCCATACTCTTCCGAATACCCATTTTCAATCAGGTAATTAAGTAACTCTTTAGTCTTCTTAACAGGTACTCCATTAAGCTCTAACTTAGCTACTTTAATTAGCTCCTCTTTATTTAGTTGATTAAAGAGTATAATCTTATCAATTCTATTTAAAAACTCTGGGCTGAAGGACTTCTTAATACTTTCCCTAATACCGTCCTTAGACTCATCGTAGGTAATCTTTTCCTTACTGAACCCCATCCTGGAGCTTCCTATTCTACCCTCTGCCATCCCCTTATTGGATGTAAAAATAAAGATAGATTTTGAAAAATCCAGGACTTTTCCATTGGAATCAGTAATCTTCCCTTCATCCATGAGGTTCAATAAGAAATCATAGAACTTAGGGTGAGCCTTCTCAATCTCATCAAACAGGAAGATCCAGCTATTAGATTTTTCTGCCTTCTCAGTAAGAACACTCTTCTCCGTGTGACCAATATATCCTGGGGGAGATCCAATAAGCTTGGCATATTCATGTGCGCTAGAGTACTCACCACAGTTAACTTTAAAGAATCTGTCTTTATAGTAGACATCACTCAAGACCTTTGCTAGTCTAGTCTTACCATTTCCAGTTGGACCGACGAAGAACAATGTACTGAAGTCTGCTAGACCCGTTACCATAAGCTTGATAGCATCCACCGTAGCCTTTACAGCCTCACTCTGACCTATTACAAGCTTGTTGAGAGAAGCCTCTAGCTTCTGAAGGTCTTTTACTGTTCTGGGCATTGTAGGAGTATTTACTTTCTTACTAGTAGATGGTGAGGGAGCATTTTGCTCCTGTTCATCCAACCCAAGCATAACTTTTTTAAGGTACTCTGACCAATCTTCTTTCATTCTAAAAGTATTCAGCTTCGATAGCATCATGTCCAAGTCTAAAGTATTGTATACTGCTAAAATAGCATAATACAAATCCATCACATACCTATCAATCAGTTCCTTCTCTGGCAGGGACTGACCTGTACTAAAAACTACATCCACTATTCTTTGTAGTAATTCAGGCCACTCCTCAACAACATGAGAACATATATCTTTCCTAAACTCTGAAGCAGTTATATTCTTTTGCCTCTTAAGTCTTTGAAAGATCTTGTTAGAGAGTGCTACTTCCTCTTCTGGGGCTAGTACCTTAAGGTCCACTATCTCATCCAGAAACGGACAGTACATTCTATACGGGTTTTCGTTCATTACTCTTCCTTGCGAAGGAGGTCGTAAATGTTCTCGTTATCTGATTTGCCTGTAGTCTTCTCTTTCTTAACCTGAATGTCTTCAAACTTAAGTAAAGCATTGATAGCATCTACAGTCTTGCTATGTGTTGATTGTAAGACTTTAAGAAGCGCACCCATTTGTGTCTTAGCCACATTATCTTGTGGGTTCTCATCTGCTAGTTGTCTAAAGAATCTATACGCTTCTAGAGTTAATTCTCTATCCTCTTTAGCATCTTCAATGAGACCTTTAGCGATCTTCTTAACTCTGTTCCCATCAATTGGGCTGTGCTTTAATCTGTATTCTCTTGGCATTATTTAAATCCCCATAAATCTTTATTAATATAAGTGAACATGAGTTCTTCCCATGTTTCCATTCCTCCCCACACCAATCCTAACTCCTGTCCCCACTCAGTATCATAGCCTAGGAGTCGTCTGATAGGTGGACTAAACTCATCTTGCTTCTTGAAATACTCAAGAAGATCATTACCTTCCCAACTTAAAGGTATGTTACCTAGTAGTGAGTCCGTTAACCCGTTCTCTGTATTCATGCTCTGCATTCTCCCTGTCTGATGCTGTTCTACTAACTTGATTAAAATAAACGGTGTCCATTTTCTTTCTAAGGAAAATACCGCTTAAGTCCCATGTTGGACTCATGCCCAATAAAGATGTGACTAAATTCAGACTACCTGAGATCACCTCCAAAAACGAAAACATAATTCTCTGAAAATAGTTAAGCTTCATACCCAATCATCATCCTCTTCATAATTATCTAATTCTGGGAACTCATAACCTATTTGGGATAAGGCAGTTCTAATCTTACCTTCCTGAGGAAATTGAAAGGCTACAGACTCCTCCTCTTCAAACCATACCAAAGAGGCAGCATCATTATCCATGTATTCAATATCACTAATAAGGTTATAAACTATAAACTTATCAATGTACTCTTTTAGATTTGTAGATGTAAAAGTGCGATCACTTTTAATTATATTCTTTAGAAATCTAAACTGGTAACGATAAATGTATTTCCCAACATCTAAAAAGATCTTGTGGTGTGAGCTATCCATGAAATATCCTCCTACTGTATATAGGGTATTATTCGTTATCTTTTGTGGGAAAAAGCTCACCAAAAGCTTCTTCTCTGCTTAAACCCCTCTCTTTTTGGTCTTTATTCATACGAAAACGCTTCCCAGTCTTACTGGTGTAGTCTTCAATATTTTCATAAATAACCTCTGGTTTCTTGTCATCGAAGTGTTTTTCCATACTTTCATTAAACACCTCGTCCAAAATACCTTCCAAAATATCATACAAATCTTTATCTTTTTCCATTATATTCCTACTATCTCCCTTAGTTCAGAAAATTTATCGTCTGTTAGAAACTTATCCATAAATGTTTTGTTTTGAAACTTCATGTCCTTGTAGGTGTACCATGCCTTCTGCTGCGTCACATGACCATCTAATACTAGCTGGGGGAGCAATCCATACAAGGGATTCAGCCCTTTATCGTAGATCAACTCAAATTCACACTCCCTAAAGGGAACGGAAACTTTATTCTTGGTGTTCTTACATCTTCCCCGAATACCTATGATCTGCTTATTACTATCCAGTATTCTCTCAGATTTAGCAGAAAGAGTTTTAATATTGACCCCAAGGTAATACTCTAAGGACTTACCCCCTGCTGCTGCGGTTGTGTTGTCTCCAAACATTACACCAACCTTATTTCTTATCTGGTTGATGACCACAAGAGCAACCTTTTCTTGACGAAGAATGGGGTTGATCTTTCTCAAACAAGCTCCAGTAGCCTTCGCTCTAATAGCACCGTCCATAGGATTACCATCATACTTATCTGCTCCCTCTGCCTCAAATTCTGCTTTGGATGGGGAGACAGCAATACTGTCATAAGCTACGACAATGGGAGTGTCCTGATCTACTTCACGAATGCTCTTGATGGTGGTTTCAATATAATGAAAACAATCCTCAACAGTTTGTGGGATAGCGTAAACTAATTTCTCAGCATCAACTCCAAGCATCTCTGCAAATTCAGAACTGTAGGCATTTTCACTATCAACTAAAATAGTATAGTAACCTTTCTTCTGAGCCTCTATTAATGTATGAGTTATGAAAATAGTCTTAGCAGTACTTGCTTCTCCGTGGATTTGTGTTATCATACCAATAGGGATGCCCTTCTGGTAGTCTCCACTAATAATTTTATTGAGAGCGTAAGTTCCTGTTGGAACATTACCCAAGTCTAATGTTTGCTCTGATAAGAGCCCTGCTTTTTGTAGTCTTTCTAATACTTCTGCGTTCATACCCATACCCTTATTATAGCTCGAAAGCCTGAAAAATCCATGTCAAATTTGACTTTTAGAGTAGGTCTGTTAGGTTTGGTTTGAAGAAGTCTGGACCCTTAAGAACTTTACCATCCTCTCGGTAGATTGGTTTACCATCCTCTCCAAGCTTACTCATGTTGCTCTCATGCACTCTGGCGAATGCCTCGTCAAAGTCCCAACCGAACTCCACAAACATCCCTAGAACGACATACACAAGGTCACAAGCCTCCTTCATCACCTCGTCCAGATACGGTGCAGTCATAAGCTCTTTATACTCCTCCTGGATAAGCTCTCGTCTAAGAATAATAGACTTACCATCCTCTTCAGATATCTCTCGTTCATCATTGTAACCACTCACGGTTCCAATGGGTAATCCATACGCTAAGTTAAATTCTTTTACTTTGTTGATCATTATTATTTTCCTCTCTTACTATCATTTCGTATCCAAAATTTTTAAAATCTTCTTTAAAATACTCATTAATCCGTTTCAACATGTCAGCAGTAAATAAAGACATAGAAAATTTAGATGAATATCCTTGTTGATTGCGATGTGATAACTTATTATTTATACCAAGTGATGTACATAATGCAGAAAAGTCTTCCTGTAAATGCTCAAATCTAATTATACAATTTATATCTTTAATTTTTCTACAAGTAACCATGCTTGAAATAGTATTCATAAGAGTTGGGTGTCCGTGGTCTAAAACATCTCTAAGTATAGAATCTTTACGATACGGATAATGTAATACAAAAGTAGAAAAAGATACCTCATGTAAACATCCCCATTTTTTCTTAAAAAAATTATACTGACTCCATACCCGTGTATAAGGATTTCTAGTAAGTAATATAATAGCATGAGTATCTAAACACTCATTTAAACACTTGTGGCCGTCCCTAAAAATAGGTACATCTTCCCTAATTAATGCATCTAAAATAGACACCCCACCAGTTTTGGTGGGGTGTACTAAAACATACGGAAAAGAATTTTTATCCATCAACGCTGGAGAATCTTGTATTTTTATAGGATTAAGGTTGTGGTCGAATATTTGGAGCTTTGACATGGTTATTTAGGAGTAGTAACTCCTCTCCTTTGCACCACTTCTGTAGCGTAATTATTGGCTTCTTTAATGGCTACCTCAATATCTTTACTCTTCAAATAAGAATATACTAGACCAGCTAAGAATGTATCACCAGCACCCGCAACATCTTTAATGTTAACTTTATCTACAGGGAAAGTTTTTCCTTTAAAGAAACATCCGTCAGGACCGTGTGTAGATATAAGTTTATGAGATATTTTTTCCGCTAAACTCGATGGTATATTATACCTGCTCTCGTAAGTATTCAATTTTATATATGAAATATTTGATACCCACTCCCCTAGCCTCTTCTTAGTATCTAAAAAGGTAAGGGGGTGATGATCAGCTATGTATGCAATATCCTCTTCCAATAGTACACCCTTATCATAATCAGATATAACAATAGCAGAATAAGAATCATAATCTATTTCAGACACATCTACTCTTTCAAAAGCTTCATCGTTATGGTCAACTCTTATAAACATATGATTTGCACGATCATCTACATATCTAACCTTATTTACTTTTTTCCACTGTGGAGAAGATAGAAGATCAATCCTTTCCTCTGGTAAGCTTAGGCTACTGAGATTCATGAACACATTACCCGCCATACCTAAGTTTACTGACTCAGATTTTGGTAGAAAGACAGGAACGGGTGCTTCGGGAGACATTCTATCACAGTCTCCATATACAAAAGTGTCATAACAACACTCCCCAACAACTAATATATTTTTCATATGTTACAATAGGGGTGAAAGAAAGAGTCTACAATTGGATACCCCTTTAATAACTCTTTAATACCGTCCTCCAAACCAAATAGTGGTTTCCATCCCAAAGATTCAATTTTATCATTAGAAACTAAGTAGTCTCTCTTATCAGGATCTTCTTTAATGTCATCTACCTGAATAGATAAGGGAGTAAATTTTTCTATAGCCTTAGCCAACTCTAACTTAGTTAGATTAGCATCTGACAATCCTATATTATATGCTTCCCCTCCCATCACCTCATAGTTCTTTATACCCTTTATGAAAGCAGTAGCAACATCTTTCACATGGATATAGTTTCTTCTAAAGTTGTGTTCAAATAAAACAATGTACTTATCTTTATAAGCTTTATAAACAAAATCATTTACTAATAAATCCATACGCATACGAGGAGAAATTCCAAACACAGTTGCTAGTCTAAGGGATACTCCCCCTTCATCCAACACCATCTCCTCTGCCATACACTTAGTAACTCCATAGTAGCTAACAGGATTAAGAGGAGTCTCTTCAGTACAGTATTCATCCCTTTCCCCAACACCGTAACCACTATTTGTATTTGGATAAATTATCTTCGCACTACTCTTCTTGTGTTTAATAATAGTTTTAATCTGACCAACATTTATATCGTAAGCACTTGTCTTATCCTGCTCACACGCAGGGAACCCAACCACAGCAGCTAAAGGAATAATTATATCAGCATCCTTAACCACTTTGGATAACTCCTCCTCATTCCGTACATCCCCCTTTACGAAGGTGAATCTATCATCATTACAATAATTTAAAAGAGGTGTTTGTCTGTACATCAAGTTATCATATACAGTTAAGTTGTTAAACTCCAAATAGGGTAGTCTGGAAGCTATCTCCTTAGCTCCCCTCATTAAAGTATCTACCAAGGTAGTCCCTAAATATCCTGCTCCACCAGTAATCAATATATTTGTCATAGTTTCACCAACTTATCTCCCAATCCTTAAAATCAGCCGCAAGACAATCTATCTTATAATCCTTTCTTCCTCCTGCAACCTCTTGAATCTTATTCTTCGCAGTATTTCTAATACCATTCAACCCATGCGTAAGCTCTAGATTGTTTCCGTCTTTTATACCCTTTCTATAGTTGGTCTCATTGTGCCATATGTGCAGGTTCATCTGGGCTAATACCACTACGGACCTAATTAGATTAGCATCCAACCCAAGTAATTCTATATCATGTAATATATCTTTAATCTCTTCTGCGTACTCCTCTTTATGCTCAACAATAAAAACCTCTTTAAGTTGTGCGATTGAGAGCCTGTCAACTAACTCAGAAAGAGTGGGTAAATATTTTCTTTCGCTCATACGCTCTTCGCCTCCATATTTTTTTCCCAATTGTGAACGCTATCAAAATAACTACAAACAACAAACTTTATCTTAGTCTTCTGACTATCTGTTAAATAGTGATGAGTACCTATATGAATACCGTAATCTCCAACATACTCAGAGTTAGGGAAATCGCCCAGTTCATACCCCATAAAGTTATAGGCATCATGCTGAGTTGGGATGCACCCAAAGTTACGCTTCCATTCGATGTTAGCTCTATCCAAGAAAGAGGTTAACCCATTCAGATTTCCTTTATCTTTTAGCGTAATAGAAAATCCATGAGGACACACTACCATACCATCAGGCTCCTCAGAAAACCATGCATATTTTTTATAAGGCTCAGTAGCTTTAATGAGATCTAAAAGAAAATCATGTCTACCATTAAAGGTGTCCCAAAAATTATCAATGCCCTCCAACCCAATAGATGCTTCCAAATCATTCATCTTAGAGTTATACCCTATCCTTACATGATTAAAATACTTACTACCTTCTATCCTACCATGAGATCTAGTACTTCCTACAGACTCCGCTACAAGAGGGCAGTCTGTGGAGACCATACCTCCCTCCCCACAATTAATTAAATGGGCCGTATAGAAACTAAACGCTGCGCCATCAGATAGAGTTCCTATAAATTTGCCCTTATACTTTGCCCCATGTGCCTCACAAGCATCCTCAAATACGAGTAGCCCATGATCCTCTGCTATATCATTAATTTTATCCATATCACACGGTCTTCCCATAGTATGGACTACTAATATAGCTCTGGTCTTATCTGTTATAGCCTCCTCTATCTTAGAAGGATCTATGTTAAGAGTTTCCTTCTCAACATCCACGAAAACAGGAGTGAGTCCCGCAGCTAATACAGCATTAGAAGTGGCTATAAAACTAAGAGCAGGTACTATAACTTCATCGCCCCTCTTAGCTCCTCTATCGTACACAGAAGATATAAGATTTATTACAGCGTCTGTACCAGAACTCACTGCTTTATTATATGCATAGTTAAAGATATGGCCCCAAGTCTCTTCAAACTCAGCTACTTTGGGTCCAGCAGAAGCCCAATCAGTATCCACACAATTAAGCAGGTTCTTCCTGGTTATCTCACCTAAACGCAACTCTCCAAAATTTATTTTACTCATTTATAATCCTAAATCTTTTGTCCCACACCTCTGGGGTAGCCTTCCAATTATCATAGTCTATCTTTACTCTGTTTGATTGATCTTCATTATACATTGAATCCCATATAGGACGATCATTTTCATGATAGGCTCTATGAATGGGGATATGTTCCTTACTATCGGGAGTCCAGGAACACTTAAGAACTTCTCCAGGTGACAAGTATAACTTACCACCATCATTCTGTAATCTAAAAGCTAAATCATGACAACACATATTTAAATGTTCATACCTACAGTCCCATCCACCCAACTCTCTGAAGTAATCTAGGTTATACATACCAACTGGTGCTATATAATAGCCTGTTCCCACCCCAGGCAACCGTAAATCCTTATGAGTTTCTGCCATCCAATACTCATCCCCAGGCAAAGGATTTCCTTCACTATATCGCATAATTATGCCATCTTTACGAGATTTAGTTTTTAACAAATCTAAACTTTCTTTCAATGCGTTAGGGAGAAATACTCCATCGTCTGACCCCCATGTAAAATACTCCCCAGAAGCATATGTAACTGCTCTTTGAGTGGTGGGGGCTGGTGCCCTAAAGTCTTGTAAAAATGTAAAGTTAGGGGCTACATTTAACTCTGGTGGATAATCCTCTGGTCCCGCGCCAGGGCCAGATATTATCATTTCCCAAGAATAATCTCCAACAGATTCTATTACAGAATTATATAAAGCAACCCAATTTTGTTTTCGTATCCCAGGCAATACTATAGAAAGATCATATTTCATTTTACAGCCTCCACATTTAAACTTAGCAGTACACCCTTATCTTTATCCATGTGAGGTAGGTAAGCCTGACTGTAATCATCCACATAATAATGCTCGGTATCTCTCCAATCATACCGATCTATAGAAGTAAATCCTATGGAAGATAAAGTTTTCTCTAAACTAGTAAAATCCCACCCACATAAATGATAATCAGTATCATAATTTTGTCCTCCCCAAAAAAAACTTGATAGTATTTGTAGATCTTTAGTCTTTAAATAGTAAGAACATACAGCCCCTATGTCTGGTACAGCTAATCGCAAAACCCCACCCTTTTTTAGTTTTTTATACCAGTGCTTTAATATATTTTCACTTGTTTCAAAATCAAAATGCTCTAGTATATGGCTTGCGTAGATTAAGTCTACCGAAGAATTCTCTATACGCATTGTATCCAGGTTAGTAACATCCCCCACCAGATCTGGGTCTACTTCCTCTCTGGAATCAATATTAATAAACCCATGTATCTTTCTCTCGCTACACCCTAAGTTTAGTTTAGGCATATCGTTTCTCTTCCTCCTGTAACATATGGTCTATCATAGTCTCAAAAGTATAAGTTCTGTCTATATTCATCACGCTCTGTAACTTGGATACATCACCCTTTAAACAATCTAATTCTTGTGGCCTAAAATACCTCTCATCTTGGGTTATATATTTTTTATAATCCATGCCTAAAGAAGTAAAGGTATACTCACAAAACTCCCTTACAGTATGAGAGGTTCCAGTAGCACATATAAAATCATCAGGCGTATCCAACTGAAGAATACCCCACATAATCTTAACATAATCTTCCGCATGACCCCAATCTCTTGAGGCATCTAAATTACCTAACGCTAAGGTCTCCTGCAATCCGTGCTTAATTCTTAATGCCCCTCTTATAATTTTATTAGTGACAAAACTGGTTCCCCTGCGAGGAGATTCGTGATTAAATAATATACCATTAGAAGCAAAAATATTATATGAGTTCCTATAACATTTAATTAAGTTAAAAGCACATAGTTTAGCACACCCATACGGACTTACAGGACTCATGGGAGTAGTTTCTCTTTGGAACCCATCCTCATCAATTGAATTACCAAACATCTCTGAACTACTAGCTTGATACAATTTAATTTTTGGATTTATATGACGGATAAGCTCTAATAGGTTTAAGGTTCCTGTTACTATAGTGTCAGTAGTGTACTTGGGCTGATCAAAACTTACTCTAACATGGCTCTGAGCGGCTAAGTTATAAATCTCATCAGGTTGTACTTTTAAAATAACCTTTAGTAAAGAAGCCATATCACACATATCAGCATGATACAAATTATTCTTAATCTCTTCGTATATAGAAGATAGTCTAGAAGTCTGGTTTTCTGGGATAGAATTTCTCTTTAGTGTTCCATGCACTTCATACCCTTTAGATAATAGAAACTCTGCTAAATAAGATCCGTCCTGTCCATTAATTCCTGTAATTAATGCTACCTTCATTACATTCTCACATTGGGGTAATTATCCAAGAACCACTCAACAGTGTTACCTATAGCCTCTTCTATATTAGTAAAAGAGAAATTAGGTAAGCTAGTCTTAAACACTTCTTTATCTGTCTTCCTTAAATACTGGCCGTCTAACCCATCGTTCTCATACTTTACATTGTCGTACCCAAAGCTATTACAAATATAGTTTACCATATCTCTAATGGTAAAAACTTCATCACCAGAGATAATTACTTTCTGTGGAGGCTCCTCTATTTCTAAGAGACCCATAACAGCCCGTGCTACATCCCCCGCATATAAGAACTCTCTTCCTGCTCTCCCATTACCCCAAACAGACATAGGTGCATTCTCTTGTCTAGCTAACAAGCACTTATGTATAAGGGAAGGTATAACATGACCGTCTTTCAAATTAAAGTTATCATGCTCTCCAAATATATTTCCAGGTATCACTGAAAAGTAATTAGTCCCATACTGAGAGTTGTAAGCTTCAATTTGTATATCAACCATCCTCTTCGCATAAGCATAGGATCTATGTGCTGGGTAAGGTTCGCCATCATGAAGAACTCTCTCTTGTATAAAGGAGGCATGTTCAGGGAAAGAACACACAGACCCAAAGGCTACTAATTTTTTAACCCCATTTATATACGCAGAATGAATGACATTAGTGTTCATTAATATATTATCTGTATACTGTTGCGCGGGTGAGTTAAGATTTCTTCCTATACCACCAACCCTAGCAGCCGCATGTATAACTGCATCAGGTTGAGTCTCCTCAACGAAATTATTAGTTTCTAACTGATTTGTTAGATCAATTTCAGAATGCAAACATGGAATAAACTCATGTTCTGTTTTACCGTCTTCTTTTAATTGTAGGAAAGCTTTTCCTACTAACCCATTGGATCCTGTTAATAAAATTTTCATAATTTCACCTTATAAATGTGCTATCAATTGCATCATAATCTAGGGATTCTTTTCCTAGATAAATATTGTCCTTAATAAAAGTTTTTAGATCATCATTCTTACAGAAGTGATTCTCATCAAATTGCTCTGGGTCGTGTAACATTACTTCAGTTATCTCTTCATACCCAAATCCAGCCTCTATACCTTTCGGATCGTTGATAATATCAACCATACTTCTAGGACTTCTAAACAGATGTTGCCAAGGAATTTCTGGTCTAGGGAATCCTAAGCTTGGACCATCCATTGATATTTGATGATGTACTACTACATCTTTCGACACTATAAACTGTTTCCTTATAGCGGCACATAAGAAAGAGAATGTAGACTCGGTGCAGTAAGATGCGAAGATGTCTGGTATTATATTACCATAGGTCTGTAATATATCATTCGAAAACAATTGTACATGAAGATTAATAGTTTTTCCTACTGGAATTACTTTGTCACTACCAGAGAAGAAGTCTGGGCTAGGATACTGACCAAACCACTCAAGTATACCAGAATCTGTGTCTGTAAGGGCAGCGGTCATGGCATGAGAACCACTAACATGTAAGCTATATAAATTTCGTACATCATCCGCAGAATTAAATATACACCCAGAATCAATATATAAGTAATCTTCAAATTCTCCAAAAGATTTAATACCTTCTCTTACAGAGTGATTAAATGTTACATTTACAGGAAGAGTTTCATCTATAAAATTATAAGATAATTTGTCTCCAAAAGTATCTCTCAGAGAATTTCTATCTTCTTCTGAGTTCATGCAACTGGAAATTATCACACGCATTCCTTCTTGATTTTGGGCCAATAGATTATTTATTGCCAATTTATAGAATTCTGTGTTATCTCTACCCGATAAACCACAAGTATTAAACACAGCTAATATTTTATTTTTCTCCATAATAGTCTCCATACTCCACTATAAGTGTAGATTTTCCGTCCTCTCTGGTGTACGCTTCCTGATAAGCAGGGAAGATATCCTCAGGCTCCTCCAGACGCACTACATGGACATTAGAGAGCATTTGAGTGAAGGCATCCGTATAGTCCCCTGTGTGCTGTAGCTGTGGATTAAGGGGCCTTACAGAGCCTACACCAGTCCGTATAATAGCCCTTGGTTCATACTCCCCATGTGAGTAATCGGGCAACGCATCTAAATGATTTACAAGTTGGTTTACAGCGCAAAAAAGAAAATTCCACCTAGGGTAGATACTAATGGGAACTTTGCCCCTAACAGCTAATCCAGTAGTTATACCCATCTGCATCTCCTCACTAACAGGCATCTCTACGAGTTTAGATTTGTCTACATCTGCTAAAGTATTCGTCATAGCAGTACCAGGATAACCTACTGCCTGTCCTAGAAAAATAGTATCAGGCTGCTCACCTAGCCATGTCATAGAACGCTTCAACTCATCAAAATATTTACCCATAATTACACCAAAGTATTATAACTCATACCGCGATCTCCCTTAAAATAATCTGTTAGTTTTCTCAAAATTTTTATATCATGTTCGTCATTATTACTATTCGTAGTATCTACCTCTGGTCTTTTCAATTTCATAAATAATCCAGGATCTACTATAAGAGATGTTCCATATTTCTTTGTGAAAAAATATCCAAGCCAATGATCCACCCAATGATGTTTAAAGGATTCATTAAAAATAACACCATCAGTTATATCCAATACTCCTCTGTCAAACATAGGGAAGGGTATAACGAAATACTTCTCCCAAGGATACACCCATTGCTCTACTTTTGATTGCAAAAAACCTTTAACTGCTAATAAAGAAGATTTATTTATATTATAAGGAGACTCTGTTTTAGATTTAAAAATAGGTGTTGGGTCTTCTAGAAGAAAATGGTCATCAGCAGTGACCAGTATTATATCCCCCTTGGATTGCCGTACCCCCTCGTTATAGTTTTTAACTGAAGTTTCTAGATCGGTATGAATGTAATTAACATTACCAACCCAATCATTAGTGTATTCTCTATTAGAGGCAAATACGATTTCGTAATCACCGCACACTTTGTCTATCTGAGCAAAAGTTTCATTTAAGTATTCGTAATCCTCGTTTATCGAAGTTATAATTATAGAAAGCATTTAGAATTGCACCCTCTGTCCTGCTCCTGCGTGTGGATACTTATCCAGATTATACTTATAGTATGTTATCTTATCAGAAGAACACTCCTCGTAAGTTAAAGTGTCGCTCCCCCAAGTAGCTCTAGTGTCAGTACACACAGACTTACCGTTGTCTTCAATAATAAAATGTATAGGTAGATCATGATTCACTGAATACTTAATACACTCATGCGCTACTCCAGTCTCGGAAGTCATGTCCCCCATGAAACAAAATACTCTACCATAATCTAGTTTATGGCTATCTCTAGCTCGTTTAATATCCAATGCTATACCTACTGCTATAGGAAGAACTCCTGTAACTATACCTGAACATAATATTTTGTACTCTTTAAAACACAGAGAAATAGATCTTCCCTCTAAAATAGCTTCCTTCAATTCCTCAGGAGGAACTCCTTTCAGCAAGCACTGATAGTGGCTTCTCCAAGAACATAGTACCCAATCATTCTTCCCTATAGCATACTTTCTAAAGATACGAATAATATCTTCTTCATTATCATTATAAAGATGCACAGGAGCTTTTATCTTAGCTGAATTAAACTCCTCTGCAATATCATCTTCAAAGGCTATTAGCTCTTCTTTAGTGTAGTGCTTCATACTGCATGCTCCCTCTTCAATACATGCTGCTTCATTTTATTAATACCTTCAACCGTCTCATCACCAAATTTACTACGCATATAATCCAAGTACTTATCGTCATTAAAGTATTCATGAAAAGCTTTATCTCTATATGACAGGACTTCCCCACCAGAAACATAATTAGTATCTAGCGGGAGAGTCTCGTAGGCATGTTGAGAGTAGCCCACCCAGGAAGGGGGTAAAGTCTTTCCTTCTGCTACAGCCATCTCATGCAGTTTAGATCCTGGATAAGCCATAGCAGAATAAATGTTTAGCATTTCACATTGTAATTCTTTGGCTAGTGATAATGTCTCTTGCATGGTATCATAATTATCTTCAGGTAGCCCCAAAATGAAATTACCTATGACATTTATGCCTTCATCCTTAATCTCTTGAACTACCTGTCTAATATTTACATCCTCAAACTTTCCTTTAACCACATCTCTTCTCACTGTTGTATTAGCAGACTCAATACCTAAAGCTAACCAGTTCACGCCAGCCTTGCGTAGAGTTTCTAAATATTTTTTCTTAACAGTATCAATTCGGGAGTATGCCCAGATATTAAACTTGTGGCCCCTCTTAATTATAAGATCACACACTGTCATGAAATGCTTTGGTTTTAATACAAATAGTTCGTCAGCAATCTTTACATTTGTAATGCCCATATCAGCTATCTTATCAAACTGTTTAAGTATAAACTCAGGACTCCAATGCCTAAATACAGGCTTTCCAAAAGGAGCATTAATCATACAAAAGGTACACTTATAAGGACAACCCAAGCTAGTATATAAAGATGCGAAAGGTTGTCTCTCATTATCATTACTCCAACTATGCCAGTTAGAAGTTCTGTAGTTCTCCATAGGCAAGCCCGCCCAATCCATACCAGGAAGATCCTCATCTAGATTTGTTATAAGAGGGGCTTGATCTGTGTGTCTTACTTCTGCTCTAAAGGCATCATACCACCAAAGCCCTGGAATCCTATTATACTTCTTATATTCGGTAGGCCCATGCTTTAGTAGCCAATGAAGGGTCTCTAGTCCTTCCCCCTGACATACCAGGGAACCCCAGTCGTCTAGAAGAGTTCTCTTTGGTAATGCTGATGGGTGGGCTCCAACATAGATACGAGGGAGATCCTTTATCTTTCTCATAGTATTTATAGCACCCATCATATTTTGGGTAGACGCAGAGGGCTGTTGACCGTATACCACTACTGCAACTAACCTTGGGTTCATCGCATGAATCCTATCCCCTGCCTCTTCATAGGTAAGACCTAAAGCCTCACAGTCTAATACCTCACAAGAATGTCCCCTATGTTGTAGGGCTTTACTTAGCATACTAGCCCAAATAGGAGGCTCTATAGCTGAAAAAGTATCACTAAGCTCCTGGTATATTTGATTAGATGCATTGGGATGCACTAATACGATATCTAAATTACTTGTCATTTTCTATAAACCTTTTAATCTTATCAACAGCTTCTAAAACTTCGCTCCTATGTTCATTGTAAAGAGAAGGTACATTATCATCTAAGAATTTCTGTCTATTTTCTGCGTATGTAGTATCATAGTTCGCTTTTCCAACGGTTGGATGCATATGTTCATTTATAAATGGGAGAGCAAACTTTCTACCTGTTTTATCTGCAATATCGTTAAGCCAAGTGTCTGCATAATCACAGGAGAAGTAAGGTGGGGAAAGATACCCTACCACATCTACCCATTGTCTAGTAAGTATAGGGTGGGTGGCAAAGTCTGGGGCATGTTGTGTAGTTACCAGATCATTTCCATAAAACAAGCCTACTCCGTCTGAAACTTTTTTTACTGCCTCTATCAAAATAGTATCCCAACCCTCAGTCCTAAACACTATATCATCAGCACCAAAAAATAAAATAAACTCAGTCGTCATAGGGTACAGTTTGTTAACCATTTCAGACATTATTATCCTAGGTCCCACTAAATACTTTATGTTACACGCACCTCTTTTCTGAAGGGACTTCACCATTCGCAAGGTATCAAAATCATCGTCATCTATATAAAAATAAACAGTTACATGTTCTTTTAATTCTATAGTACTGTTAATAGAATCAACTAATCTTTTAACATTAGCAGCCCTCTTTCTAGAAGGAACTAATAGTGCTATTGAGTAATCTCTAATACTTTTTTCCATTTATCTAAAATCTCTTCTTTCTCTAATATAATCTGATTATTTCTGGGTCCATCAAACGGGATTCCAGCAAGAGTACACTCAGCTTCTACCAGCCCGTATGTTTCTCGTATGGAGGAGTGATATACTTTAGATATTCTACCATACATAATATTCTTATTATCTTCATAAGGCATCAATATAACTTTATTATCTTTAACTAACTTCTCTATACGCTGATTATAATATAGGACATCAGTTACCATACCAAACAAAAGAACCTTGTCGTAACCATCTTTGAGAGCCTTCTCTATAGATAAATGAGGTTGTTTATGCTGGTCTATACTACCTATAACTCCCGCTACATTATTTTCTGGGTCAGTCCACTTTACTTTCTCTACTATAGGAGGTATTATAACATAGGGATGAGTTACTGAGTGCCACTCTCTCTGAGACTCACTCACATATTGAATCACATCGTATTGAGAGAGGTTAATAGTTTTTAGGGGGAATAAGTTAGTCTCATGACAACTTAGTATATGTTTTTTTGCGGGGAACTTGACATTTTTCCATTTATGATAATTTATAAAATGGCTTATTAGAATATCATTAGAGCTTACTTTAGAATCATCAAGCATCCCTGCTTTACACTTATCTAAATGCCATGGGTTGGGTCCATAGAAAGTACAATCAATACCATTATCATTTAACAAATTAGTTAATGATATATGATGCGTTGTACTACCCCCCGCATTAGACCAACCACTAAGTATCTTTATCTTCATCATTCTTTAAGGGTAAGGGGTCTGGGGCCTTTCGACCGGGCCTGGGTTGGACCCACTTTCTGGGTAAGGGGTCTGGGGTGGAGCGATCAGGACCAGTGGCATTCTTTTTCTGGCTCATAGCAAACTCTAAAATATCTAATCTATTGTAGGCTACCTTATTTAAATCAAACAGGTGTTCTGTTATAGCATGTAAATTCTCTCCCATCTCTTTCATCTTCTTGGGATTCTTTATTAGATGAGTAAGCACCTTAACCCACTCAGATTTAGGAGCATCAGGAGGAATTAAATAACCAGTAATCCCATTTGTAATAGTATCTGAGTAACATCCAACATCTGTAGCTACAAGAGGAACTTTATACCTCCCACACTCCGCTACTTTAATATCAGATTTACTATCATTAAACTCGTTATTCTGTAGAGGAGCTATAGCTAGATCAATATTGCTATACATCACACCATACTGTTCTGCTGGAAGTGCTTGGAATATATCCCAATTTTGGGCACCCTTAAATCCCCGTAATAATGTTTTCTGGTAGTTATCCCATACTTGTTGTTGCCAATCTTCTTTAGGGTTTGGCACACTGGGGTCTAACGGAGGTCTACCATAAAATCCCCAATGGACCCTTTCCTTACCTGCTTTTTGATTAACGAGAAATGGCACTCCTGCAAACTCTTTAACATCAGCCTCATGATGGATGCCTCCTACCCAACCCACACGAACTAGATTCTTTCTAATGGGCTGCCTAGGGGAATTCCAGGCAGGAAGTTTATAGTCTATAGCATTTTTTATTACAGCCAATGTATGAGAACAATAAGGAGCTATTCTATTGGCAAATTTAGCCTGGGTAACTGTCACTAAATCAGCATTACTATAGATATACTTCGTGAGGTTTTCTAAATCATTATCTACATAAGTTTTTTTAAGTCTGTGGTCATCATAAATATTAGTTAAAAGGTCATCAGTATCATACCATGTGAACTTACCAAACTCTTTTGCCAATCCAATAATCCTTATAGTAGCTGGTCCCCCAAAATTAGATAGATTCTGTGTGAATACCACATCACTCCACTTCATATCTACATACCCATTAGTCCCATCAGTCTTCTTTTCCATGTCCACTTCAAGAGGGTTTTCATTATACCTAAACTCAATTAGGTTAGGGAACTGCTCCTGTATCTTCTCAAAGGGGTTCCACGCTCTATAAAAACTGCATCCCCCCTTATTGGCTGGGGCTACAAGGACTCTAAGTTTTCTGCCTAATCCAGGCCACTCAGTAGCCTTATTCCATTTCTCTAAAGTATCCGTAGGGACTATATGTTCTTGCATCATGATAATAAAAATAGGGGGAGCAACATGCTCCCCCTATAATAGCCTACTTTACAGAACTACTCTTCGTCTTTTACAAGTTCTAGTTCGGGGGTTTCCACCTCATCCTCTAGACCTAAAAGATCTTTAAGCTCTGCAATCTTATCTTCGATCTCTTCTTTTTGGGCCTTAGCACCATCAAGTTGAGTTTGGTTTTGCTCAATAAATTGAGTAACATTATTTAAATTACTTTCATAACCCTCTAACATGGTAGCCAGAAAACCTTCGACGTTCTTATCAAGTTCCATTATGCTTCCTCCTCTTCCCACTCTTCTTCTTCCTCAAAAGCAGTTTTTGAAGTGTCAGACGAGTGCGACATACCTAGAGCAGACGCAAGACTACCCACAGCACCACCAATATCCATGTTCTTATCCGTAGGGATAATGGATTTCAGAGCTTTTCCGTAGTGCTTACGCTTACGCTTACTAAAGAGAGTAACCATACCCTCCCACGCAGCAAGCCCAGGAATAAAAGCCTTAGCAATACCAAAACCAGCATCAATTGCGCCTCCCATGTCGTCACCGTCCATAGGACCAGTAGCAACATAAGCAGCATCAGCTTTCAACTGATCTTTGGTAGCCATAACAAGCGAAGTCCCCTCGGGGATCTTTGCTTTCACCGAATCAGGAAGTTGATCGAAGGGAATAATAGCTCCCTCCTGTCCTTCCTCAAGCTGATCTGCGGTAGTGAACACCGTGCCTTCCCCGAAGAAATTTTCAAGAACAGCACATGAGGAAAACCCCACCGCAATAACAGCAGTAATTAAAAATGTAATAAGAATATCTCTCATATATTAACCTTTCAATCTGTTAAGATAGTCGTCATCGGAAACTTCCGTGCTAGGACTATCGACAGGATCTCTCTCAGGAGTTCCTTTTCCAATTAGAAGAGTCTCAGCAACTTGCTTGAATGTATCATACTCCTCCAATTTTACAAGAGAGTGGATATCATGAAGTTCATCCATCCACTCCGCAATCTGTTTCTTAGTTCCCGCAGCAGTAGCCTTGGGACGGAAAGCAGACTGATCGTACTTGGGCCATTGACCATCCATTACCTTACTCAACTTGAAGTCATGACCTTCATCGAGGTCAGTAACATCACCATAATCCTCATCGAGGATGGTAGAAATAATCTTCTTGAAGAGGATAACCCCAACAGAGAAGATCTTAACCTCGTCAGTCTCCCTATTAACTACATTCATGTAGTAACGGGCACGGGGTTTAATCTGACGAGCAAGGTTCTCGTCGTTATACGGCTCTTTCCACAGAGCATAGTAAGCATCACAGATAGGACAAGCCTCTCCATGAACCTTACGGCAGTGGAAGTTACGGGTTTGGCCCCCCCCAGTGGGTACACGATGGATAGCAGTCTCCGCATAAAATAGTTTGTCCTCATCACTAGAAGGGAGAACACGAATCACACTATTCCCCTCAGGGATAGCATAAAATTTGTTGATGAAGTCTCCTGAGCTAGAAGATTTTTTACCGCCTTCCATCTTGGCGTATTGTTCCCGAATCTTATCAAAGTCTAATGTCATTAGTTTTCTCCGTTAGTTAGTTAGTTAGGAATAAATCCCTTTTTCAGTTCTTTGGTTTGCACTTAGTTGAACAAGCATATCCTTTTTGTGCGAAAGGGCTTGCATTAGACTCTTAAGGAGTCCTAGTTTATATTTATTATCAGCCAGTTTTAAAGTTATGTTAATACACGACTCATCAGAATTAATAAAGCTATCCAATATAGCTCCAGTAGGTCTAGTGTTAGAAGACTTGCATTCTTCTTGTCCCCTTATCCTAGCACTAGCTTGGCATTGGGTCAACTCTATCTCAAGAATTTCACAATCTTTTTTTGCATTTTCACATAACCCTGAGTAGTATGAGAATCTATGTGCTTGCTTCAAAAGTTCCCCCTCAATATTCAAGGGGTTAATAACAGTTAAATCATCTGAGAGATCAATATATAGATCCCAGGTCAGATTTTCGTAGGCTAAGAGAAGATCAGTTGCTTTCGTCATTGCTATAGTCGTTGGTTGTGAGTTCGGACATACTTAAAGTATTATAGTCGATTGAAACACCAGTTACAAATCTAGTTTTACCATTTCTGGATTTCATTACATAGCACCGCATTCGTTCCTCATCAAACTCCTCTTCAGACTGATTAAGAGATACTGCGTAGTCTACAGTTCTAAACTTTCCATAGGAATCACCCAGTTCAGCATCAGTAATAACATTAACTCTAGCTCCCTGTCGATTGGTTTGGGTCGCAGTCCACACAAGCATCTTATGCTCCACAGCAAGCCCTCTAAGCTCACGCGCAAGAATCTCTTGGACTTGGTACTCTGGGCCTTCTCGGTTGCAGCCTAGAAGCTCTAGGTAGTCTACAATAAGAAGGTCAGGAATAAATCCTTCAAAGTTCTGTAGCTGGGACAGGAGGGATCTAATCGTGGAGACAGTAGCAACCCCAGTAGGAAACTCTTTGATAATTAAGTTACCCCCAGGGAATTTATTCTTAAATACCTCTAGCCTTTCCAGTAGAACTTTTTGCTTAATAGATAGCTTCCTCTGGTTAATCAGGGTCATAACAGAGTCGAACCTCTGAGCGATCTTATCCTCACTCATTTCAAGAGATACATATAAAACTTTACGCCCCTCCATCAAAGAGTGTACGCCCTGATTGACCAAGAACACAGATTTACCAACTCCAGGAGGAGCAACAACCATAGCAAGTTCTTTAGCAGACAGTCCACCTTCAAGCTCTCTATTAAGAGTAGGTAGGATAGTACGGTAACGATCTTCATTATTACGATCTAAAATCCTAACCCAACGAGCAGTAATAGAATCGAAATAGTTCTGACCAAGATCAACATTTCTATTAACTGTAAGAGCAGCCCTCACTGCTTCTTCTACCTGCTCATAACTATCGTTCTGGATGAACCCAATAGATTGGGTAATAGCATCCTTCATCGCCTCCTTACGAGCAAAGTTTTCAATCTCATCCAAGAAGAACTCTTCGTTACCAATAGAAGAGGTATCAAGCCTGTTAATAAGTGTAAGTTCATCTGTATAG
>Ga0080013_1002210_pt1 | contig 23499 bp, 15 predicted proteins | sample ETNvirenome_6_85_FD_69236 | JGI IMG/M metagenome (GOLD analysis project Ga0080013, IMG submission 69236) | Marine viral communities from the Pacific Ocean - ETNP_6_85 (SPADES assembly) (version 2) | ecosystem: Environmental > Aquatic > Marine > Oceanic | place: Pacific Ocean | collected 2013-06-19
CTTCAGATGGTCGCTGGTGGATACTCGGGAAACGCTGATACGGGGTGATACTCCGTGCCATCGTTTATCTCGGTTAGATTACCAGCAGCAGGGCCTTGGCCCGCAATGGTTCGCATCAACAATGCGGCTGGATACGCGGCAGGTCATACTGCGGCAATGGTCGTAGATGACTATTTGCCCGCTGCCGCGACCGCAGCATCAGTAATTCCCGATGGGATGGAAATCTGGGCAAAGAACGCAGTACAAGGTAACGCTGTTCAGTTCTTGGGTATCCAAACCGGCGCAGGTGCAACAGCATCACGTGTCGCAGCCGGATTGAATTTCGCCGTTGCAGATAACGATGAATTGTATGTTGTGGACCCAGCAAATCTAGCATTTGCATTGGCTAGCGGTAGAGGACTTGTCATTGCTGACCCAGCAACTTTTGGTGCAGATTTATCTGAAGATGGTCGCGGTAATATCATATGGTATTTCCATGATATAGCATGATGGTGATTAAATGACAGGTCTATCTCTCAAAGATATTGACCGTATGAATAAACATGGATGGTCGAAAACCCAAGAACTCAAACCAGCCGAAGAAGGCATTGCATGGGAAGACCATTCTGTAAAGCAACAGAACACCCGTAATCGTCAGATTGCTGATGTATTGGATATTGGTGCTGGCACACGGTGTAAGCACTGTGGTATGCTACACTTTTGTTGGATGGCACAGTGTGGCGCGTGTGGTCTAGATATGGATTACAACCTCGGTAAGGTCGAGGTGGTCCGATGATTCCAATAAGGGGGGCATGATGTGAATGCCCACAGTGTTTCAACCCGGTGAACGCGCACCACAACCCATTGACTCAGATGCAGTCATCTATACGACGGCACAGAAGGTCGGTGAACTACTACAGATTCCACCAGCAGACCCGGTGGATTTGACATTGAGTGCATCAGCGACAGATACAGAAATTGAGATTTCACCTATTGATTTTCGGAATACCGGATTTGAAGTAGGGGATGTCATTGAGATTGAAAGTGACGCATCACTGGTTGAAACACGCACCATTACAAATATCAATTTGAACACTGGTAAGGTTCGATTGGTATTCACAGGTGGATTATCGTATGCACACACTACAGCGACCAATGCTACAGTGCGTAATACTGCGATATTTACCAACGGCAAACTACGTGGTGTATCACGTGACCATGTTGATGCCTTGATTGTGCGCCATCAAGACCGCATAGACAATATCTGTAACAACTCATGGCGACCTATGTTACAGGTCGCTGAATACAAGGTTTTCGACACATACAAACCATACCGACGCCGATACTATACAGATTATGTCGGAACCACACCACTCTTATTCCGCAATGTTCAACAGATTCTACGATTAGAGGTCTGGCAAGGTAACGATTACAAGGAATTAGCAGGTGCTGAAGTCCGATTGAAAATCCTTGACCATTCAGCATTGGCTAGTGATGGTGTGTATCTATGCCCCGGTGGTGGTGGCATATTCACTTTGAATGTAGGTGCAGATAGTGATACATGGAATACGTCATTCGATAATGGGACAACTGCACAACAACTAGCAGACCTCATCAATAAGGATGGGCGCAGGAATAAAAATGCTGTAGCATCATCTACCAACTACACATTGGAAGATTCGTATGCGTCAGGTGGTACAGCACAGGCAAAGGTTCACAATGAATTCTTGGCATCAGCCAATGCCGATTACGGTAATGCACGTGTCAAAATCAGCAGTATGCGACGAGCGCAAGGTGGAACAGAATGCACTATTGCGGCATCAGACCTGACAAACATTGAGTTCAGTCAGCATGGTAATGCTACAACAACCTCAACCAGTGTCGCAGGGGCTGTCGTGAATGTCGCATCTACGGCTGATTTCAAATCGTATGGACTCATTATGGTAGGTAGTGGCACATCGGTTGAGGTCTTATCCTATACGGGTAAAACCGTAACGTCGTTCACAGGATGCGCCAACGTCAAAGGGACGCCATTGACGACGCTTAACACAGGTGGAACGACAGCATTTCAATACTGTTTCGCAATTGACTTCCAAGGTTCAACCGCCACAGGTGACGAAGGCCGATTGAAGGATTGGTGGTTCGACCCTGAAATGGGCATTATCTATTTCAACAATTCATACCCATTCTTTGAATGGAATGCCATTAAAGTGACGTATGTGTATGGCGAGCGGTACGTCGAAAAGGCCATTGAGGACATCGTAACCAAGTTGGTTGCTATGGACTTGATTACGGCTGATGACCGTTCAGTTCTAATTCCCGAAGGAACCACCAACATTGACCTAGGTTCCAAGTACCAACTATTCAAGCAGCAAGTTGCCGAGACCTTGCCACGATATGTGGAGGTGGTTACACTTGACTGATATTTTCAAAGACATTCCATATTGGATGAAACAATGTCCTTCGTGTGATGGTAGTGGTGACGCAATAGAAGGTAAGGATGGCCCAGATGATGAAGACTGTCCTCAATGTAATGGTGGTGGAATCGTAGAAAAGGGATTCATTGCCCCAATTGACCACGCATGGGCCTTGTTGAAGAACTTCCCTGATGATTGGCAATCTATTCGGAATCCTAATATTATTGCAGATTACACCTATGATAATTTTGATTCTGTGTGTGATGCCTGTAAATCACTCGGTCAAGAAGAATCATGTACTGGCCCAGAATGGTCCCATGATGGATACCGTGATGGTGTCCATGATAATGGTGTAGACGAACCAACAGTTATGTCATTCTGCCATCATGCTAGAGAGCAAGCATTAGAAGAACAGAATGTAAAATACAATCATCCAGAAGGTTTCTCAGATACATGGGTTGAAGAAATGAACTCCCTCGACCCTGAGCATGAAATGTATTATGGGTGATACCATGACTAATCCAATTGACCACGCATGGGCCTTGTTGTTCAAAGAAGATATGCATTTCAACGATGAGCAATTTACAGAGGCTGCAAACTTATTTCAAGATAATAATTCGGCTGAACAAGACCTTGCTGCATTAGTTAGATTAGTCCGTTGGTATGCTCATTTTATTGTTGAAGATGCAGAGCATCCATTATTGAGTTTTGTTGATGAGATATCTGAAAGGCATGGTGGTATTTGATGATGCACCCAATTGACCACGCATGGGCCTTGTTGAAGGCTGCACTTCCAGAAGGAGTAACTCTACGTTTTGACCCAAGATGGTATGATAATGAGCGAATAGGTGAACATGAAACTAAGTGTCCTATCTGTGGCACTGAAGACATCAATGATTTTTTCACGCCTGAAAATCAAGAACAATGGGATATGGATGAGTACGATTATCCAGAAGGTCATCCATTATGCTATTGGTGTTGGAAAGACTGGATGAAGCACCCTAAAAATCAAGAGGCACTTGAAGGACGATGGGGAAGATGAATCCAATTGACTACGCATGGGCTGTGATGAAAGCCAATGAAGTGACGGTTGATGGTGTCACATATGTGCCTCAACAAGGTGGCACACAACAAGGTGGCGCACAACAGGGACAGCCACAGGAAGAGGAGGCACAACAAACATTTTTTCCACGATTTGATGTGAGTGGGCTACAGCAAGACTGGCAGAATCGTGACGAGAGTGGCGGTGGTCTGATGGGTGCGGCCAAAAATTTAGGTCGTAGAGCATGGCAAGGTATGAAAGATTCATCTATAGGACAATCGTTAGGGCAACAAAAAAATATGTTTGACCGTAATGTTGGCATCAAAGATAAGTGGAATAATATGCTACAAGGGCGAGAAGCAGAACAGCAACAACTAGCCGGACCTAACCCTGCAGCAGATTCTCCATTAGATACTGAACAGCAACAACCATCTTCTTTTCTTAATTTAGCGGGAGATGACGACGACCGTGACGCATGGTGATTGAATATGATGGGCAAAGACACAATCGAGAATATGCGAGCCAGTATTATTGAGCAAAGAGATGAAGGATTATTGATTGACCCAGAACAACTTGAAATTTTATACATACGGGAATGTGAAGCCCAATCTGAATTATACGATGATGAAACTGGTGGTAAGGTCTGGTCATATGACAATGGTAATATCGTAGATGAAAATGGAAATAGCGCCCCTGCAGATATACAAACTGCTATCCGCTTACGGGTCAAACAACGTAGTGCGAACGAAAGCCATAAGGCAGATAAGATGTTGCGACAACTAGATAGGATGGAGGACTTGGCGTGACCGCAACGTGGCTAGAAAGCATTCCGCTATTGGAAAGCCTGTTTAACGCAGGTTGGAATCGTGCCAACACAGGCCAACGTAAGCCGGTGATTGCTGATATTACAACGGTGGACCCCGGACGTGGGAAGCGTTTGGACATCCAACGACAGGATGCTGTGTTGTTCTATGAAACTGCACACAACGAAGAACAACCTGAATTGCTATATGACTTTGTGAACACTCGTATCAACGTCACAGTGGACATCAGAACTACAATGAGTCGCGTTCAATTACAGAATATGGAGAATGAGGTGCGACGTATCATCCATGCCAACCGTCGAGGTGATGGTGTGAACTTTGATAGACTCATCTACAAGACCAGAACTGACCTGTCTGACCGCACAAAAAAGTTGTGGCGATACACATTTCAGGTTGAAATAGTCACATTCGCAGAATTGATACCATGAAAACACTGATTAACTGAGAGAGTATCGGAGGTAGTGAAGCATATGCCATCAACAGTGTATAAGGGCGACCTGAGCGAGGTCACATTTGGTAAAGAAAGTGGATTCACTATGGTATCTGCTACTAGTGCGAACCATGCAACAGGGTATCCTCAAGGAGGTATTTGGACAGCATCAGCCGGAACAGGTGACACAACAGTATTGACATTCACTGGAACTCATTCAGCAGCCGCAAATACCCAACTTCATGCTGGAATTCTCAAGTATCCAGATGGTATGTTGATTGGGGCAAACCTTACATTTCATGCAACCGGCAACTTCGCAACTGATGATTACGCTACATCTGGTCAAGTATTCACCATTGTAAAACATCTAGTGGATACTACAACCAAACTCACAATTTCTCCTGCGGTGAAAAATGCTACCGCAGTATCCAATAACAGCGATGGTTTGCACATCCATACGTTGGGTGTCCCAGCACCAGATATAGGAATGACGTATCACGCCAATGCAAGTACTAGCGATGAAGCAGTATTGGCTGACCAATTCATAGGTCTGGCTGCAACAGTCACACTACCTGACCTCAAGAATACCATTGAGCGACAACACGTTGTTGGTATTGGTCGTGATGTGGTCGTACAGGTGGCTGGTAAGCAAACAACCGAAGGTGGAACCATTGAGGTTATGATGAATAATCCACGATGGCTATACTACGGATTGGGTGGTTCGGCTGTGAAAGATACAAGCACAGGTTCAATCGCAAATCCTACATTGGATGCTGCGTCAGGTGTTGGAGATTCAGTAATTATACTGAATGCAGCCACTAGTATTGCAGTGGGCGATTATGTCATGATTGAAGATACTAGTCCATATCAAATTCCAAGCGATAATCCAGCAACGGCTACCACTACTGGTAGTGGTAACACATGGCCGGATAGCACCGCTGCAACCGGATTCAAGTTCGTTGAAACCAATGAAGTGCGTCGTATTGTAGGGTTCCAAGATGGTACATTAAAAGTTCTATGGTTAGATTCACCTTTGGAATTCGGCCATGCATCTGGTAAGACCTGTCGTATTATGCGATATGATACTGCATCAGCAAATGGTAGTCCTGATGTGAACAAGGATACCTTAGCCATTACCAATCCATACACACACGTCATGTATAGTTCATGGAATCTTCCATCATTCTGTATAGAACACAGCATTCGCAATCGTGATGTTGGAGCATATCTAGGTGAAACAGGTGCGGCTAACTTACCGGGTTCAGCGTCAGACGCCAAGACCTTGACACGTCTATTCCGAGGATGCAAAGTGAAGGACTGGTCACTGAGCGCCGATGCTGATTCCCAAGTCAAGTTCACCGCCAACTTCGATGCACTGTCCGTGTACACAGATACCGGACGCTTAGAATCGTCAAATAAAGGTGACAGATATACAGCACATCGTATGTTTGAAAATACAGCAAACAGTGTGGTGAATCGTAAGGTTGCAGGTATCGCACCTTACACACAGAAGCCATACCTGTTCTACAATGGAACCATCAAGGCATTCGGTCAAACGATTGCCCGCGCCACGAAATTCACATTGAATGGTAAGAACAATGTCACACAACATTGGGTCATTGGTGGTACAGATTCCAACATTTACAGCACCACAAGCACAGGTGAGGCACAAGTTCCATTCGCAGGGTCACGACTCCCGAAACTAGCCGTTGAGGGTAAAACCGAATACGATTTGGAATTGGAAATTATCATTGATGACCCACTTCTATGGCACGAACTACGCAATGCAGTCGAGCGAGATTGGACTGCACCCGTAGAACTCACCCTAACCAAGCAGGGAACGGGTGCAACACGTGAATCTATTATCATTACAGTTGAAGATTACATCATGGAAACAGGGCCAATCCCTGTGCCAGAAGATAAGGGTGTCATCAGAACTGCTGCTAAACTAATGTGCAAACACGTTAAGGTGGAAACCACTGGAACACTCATAGGATTGTGATACAATGGCACGATTCAGTATGCATCCCAACGACCCAGACCGCAAAGCACGTCAATTAGAGATGGCACAGATTGACATTGTACCGCTCAAAGACCCTGTAGGTGAGGTCTTTGACCCTGAAGCATCCAAACCAACGGATGACCCATTCCCCGAAGAACTGCAAGACTACAGTTCTCTAACCGTACCAGAATTGAAAGTATTGTGCGCCGAGCGCGGCGTGGCAGTATCTGGTATCAAAACCGAACTCATTGAGCGATTGAATCTCGATGATGCATCCGATTCCATTGTGGCCCCCGTTGAAGAAGCGGCAGTCATAGAGGAAGAGACGGTCCCTGAGGAATCAGCAGCCGTCGAAGAAACCGTAGAAGGTGAAGTAAGTGAGTCAGGAGGAGAGAACAGTGGCGACCCCACTGAATGAAAATAGGCAAGGCGAACAGATAATCGCAGACAAAACGGCACTACTAGTGAAAGGTGGTGTTACTGAACACACAATTCGTGTGGACCCAGATAACGAGTCAATCGTTATGAAAGTGAATGTCCGTGAATTATCGTTCATAGATATGCAGAAGGCAATTAAGTCGTTCGTATCCATTGAAATGGATGGCGGCATTGATATTGACCTCGCTGGATATTGGCGACACATGATGGAAACGTGCATTATAAGCACTGAACCATCACTATCCGTGGTCGAGATGTTAGGTCTCAGCCAATTTGCAGGGCAGCAATTAACGGCTGTTCTCCCACAACCACAGGACCTATTAGCAGGCCCTTTGGACGATGGCAGCAACGAGTAGAAGAGACATACCGTTCGATGAAAACCCCTGCCAGTTCCGATATCTCATTCATGATGGATTCATCAGTCTACTTTGTTGCTAAGCATTACGGGTTGAGCATACCCGAAGTGCGCGCTATGACTGAACAAGAATTTGAAGATTCATTTGCGTTTGGTGTTGCCGCTGAACGAATTAAAGCCGATGAAATGGAGAAGGCGACCAAAGATGCCAAAAGCGGTACTAAGGTAGGGCCTAGTGAGGGGCAACCCTTCCCGTATGAATGAGGTGTGTGAATGGCAGATACATCCAAGAAAACGGCACAGGGTATTGGCGAAGTACAAAAGCAATTGAATGCTCAAGAAGTTGCTCTTGGTCTAGTGGAAAAACAGACCATTAAATGGCACAAAGCGATAGTGAATACACCTATTTTAAAACAAGCCATACAGTTGAAACGATTTGTTGGAGGCATCATGGGAACGCATCGCGCTACTGGTCTAGCAGCGAAAGGTCAGAAAGATAGTAATAAAGGGGCGCAAGAGAGCCTATCCACATTTCAACAATTGTGGGTATCTATGACCGCATATGGAAAAGCCGCCGAGTTCTCTGCAAAAGGAACTAGCACATTGGGTAAGGCATTCATGAGTTTGATTGGAAGTGTATTATTCATTTTCGGCATTCTAATGTTGCTTGTCCTAGGTCTGGGTATCGTGGCTGCAACAATGGGAGATGTGAATAGTCCATTGGCTCTATGGCTATCAGACTTCCCATTATTGGGTGATATATTGACAGGGTTTCAGATTATCCTGACAGGTGAAGATGGTGAAAGTGGACTGGCTGGTGCAGTGAGTGTATTCAAAGTAGCAATGTTGGCCGCAGGTGTATCACTGGTCTTATTTGGTGCGCCTGTGGCTATTGTTGTAGGCACTTTGGTTGCGATGGTGGGTATATTCCGATGGGTCCAAGGGCAAACGGATAGTACATTCCTTGCTGTCTTAGCGGCATTGACTATTGCTTTCGTAGGTCTATGGGCATTACTGACATTGATTGGTGGTTCAGTCGCATCATTCTTCGCAGCATTCATGCTACCATTTGCTTTGATAGTGGCAGGTATTGGTCTATTCTGGGCAGCATTGACAGGTAAAATTCATTGGGGATGGGGTATCCTTGGTGCAATTCTGACAGCAATTGGAGTGTGGTTATTGGCGGGTGTTATAGGATTTGGTACTATTGCATTCATGCCTGTCCTCCTTGTTGTTGCCGCTGTTGCCGCTGTCGTCGCTGTAGTTTATTTCTTCTGGGATGAAATCGTGTGGTTCCTAGGTCTGCTATGGGATTTGGGCGCATGGGTCTTGGGTGGTATTATCGGTGCTGTAGCATGGGTACTAGGTCTGCTATGGGATATTGTGTATAACGTCACGAAGTTCTTTGTCATTGTCACATTGGTTATCCTTTCACCTATCTTATGGATATTCGTACAACTATGGAAAATACCAGTTGCTATATTCAAACTAGCGTGGTCAATTATCGGTGTTGTTATAGGGCCAGCACTGTGGCTAGGAAAGAAAATTTGGGCTGGAATCAAATGGGTGCTAAGCATACCCAAAATGATTCTATCAGGTATCAGAAATGCAATTACGAACATAAGCAATGCGATTAAATCATTCTGGAATCGTAAGATTGCAGCCATCCTTCCTAGAGTGACACTTCCAGATTGGATGCCTATTGTAGGAGGTATGAGTTTCGGACCATTCCCACCATACATGGCAAAAGGTGGTGTTGTAACTGGACCTAGGAGTGGGTATCCAGCCACATTACACGGCACTGAAGCCGTTGTCCCACTACCTGACGGACGCTCTATACCTGTTGATATGAAAGGTGGTGGTGTTGGTGGTGGTCACACATTCAATATCTATGTGGATGCATCTGGTATTGCTATACTGGACCGCGCTCAAAAGGATAAATTCGCCAAGGAGATTGGTATATCCGTAAGAGAAGCAATTGAAAGAGACAATCCATTCAAACGATTTGGGAGTCCTATCTAGGTGATGTAAATGTCAGTTCCAATTCGTCTTGTTCAACGCAACGGCAAACTCATATCTCTAGATGCTACCCAAATACAGTTCAAATTTGCACGTGGCACAACGGCTATTCCTATGCCTATATTGGGTGAACGATATGCTGCAGACCTGAATATCGTGACTACTAGTATTGATGTGGATGTCATCTTACGTGATGACGATTGTTCAGCAAGTGAAGTATCAGAACAACCAGCAAAAGCATTCATTGATTTCGCTAAGCCCAATGTACGCGACAACAATACGATAGGTGCAGGTTCGTATTTCTATGGTGACGGTGGAGATGTCACTATTGGTCAAAGTGGTGGAAAAGACATCACCAACAAGGAGTTCCAATTGAAATCTACGTTCTTGAAACAATCAGGTGCTGACCCCATCATCATCAAGTTCATTGATACAGGCACATTGGGCGCTGCAACATACAGTTCTGGAACGGTCAGTATTAGTTTGAACCACGCCAACCTCAAACACGCATCTACGCCAGCCCCATCATCTGGTTCATTTCAGAGCATTGCACATGAGGTTGCTACATACCTCACCAATGCATTGAACAATTCGGCCAACATTGGTATCACTACCACAAGCACAGGAAGTACAGGTCTCAGCCATGCATTCACAGCCACACTAAGTGCAGGTACATACAGCGAAACACTGGGTATGACACGTGTGGATATTCAACAAGATGAGGTAGGGACCAATGGGAATAGCGGCACACCTGTGTTCTGGGACATGACCTCATCTGGTTCAGTCAATACATTGGCTGTGGTCCCACCATCATTTCAGACATTCCGTGGTGGTGAAAACAATACGTGTAAATCTGCAGGTGACAAAGTGCAAGACCTGATTGCCAATGTATCGAATAGCAACGTCATGGGTGCAGTAGGTCAGGCATTACAAATGGATGCCAACCAAGACAAAAAGGCTGCTCTTAGTACCGATTTCAATAAACTGGACCCTACGGCTGGGGCTACAGATGACTACATCGTGGGTATTCAAATTCCGTATAATTCATTGATTCAATCTACAGATACTACCAGTATGACACCCCGTAATTTTCTCATTGTGACAGGTTTGAGTCCAGCCAATAATCAAGGCTCGCTCGCCAATAAATTGCCAGCATCTACAACATTTGATTCTGAAAATGTGTACTCAGGTATTCGAGGTACTGTGACTACATTCTCGGCTGCATATCAGGCTGGCGATACATTCTATTCTGGCAAACTTTCATTCTCACCAATTGATATGATTGTAGGATTGTGATAATATGACATTGATTGGAAAGAGTAGCAATGCATTATTCTTCAATGGTGTATCTGATGGTGTGTTAATTCCACAAGCACCATTTGCCAAAACAGGCAAACAAACAGCATTGGGTAAATCGTATGACCCCACACTGGGTGGTCAAACTCAGAATATCAATACCAAAATCAGTAAAGCCAGCAAGTCATTCAGTGTGGAAGCATGGGTAGTTCCAGATTGTGGCGGTGTGATTGCATCTAAAGAAGGTGTGTTTGAATTACGAATTGGAGATGTTAGTACACCCGGCCCTGCTCAATTTACAGTCCACACCTTTGATGAAGATGTTGGAGAGCAATCTGTCACGGCTACTACAGCCGCCCCTGTTATCGTTTCTCGCGTTCATAATGGATGGGATGGGGTTGTGTATCCCACAGACTCATCTGTGGCCCTACACGGCACGTATAACCGCTTCAATACGGGTAAAACGGATGAGACAGCACTCAATCGCCATTCACGTGAACTGATTTACATTGTAGGTGTGTTCACAGGCCAACAAGTCAAACTGTATGTCAATGGTGAAATGGTAGCATCTGAAAAATTGAATCGAGAAACACGAAGCGCACATTCGTCTGCCAATCTATACATTGGTGGTAAAGGTGGTGAATATCGTGGCACAATTGAAGGTGTGCATTGGCGACGTGGGTTCGCTGAAAGCAATGTTGTGCCGGGTCCACTATTACCCACGGCAGATACGATTGGGTTATGGCGATTTGAAGAACCAATTGAAGTTCCATCGTTGTCATTGAATCTCAAATCCGCTGCATCAGTCGGTGCTACAGATAGTGGAAGCGCACTGACTGTATCTAATGCACATGGCAAAGCATTGATTGAATATATCACAGGGTCCACACCTACGGTAACGACAACATTAGACCTTGATTCCTCCACATATAGCAATGGAAAATATCAGATTACAACAGCCGGTGTGCTACAGAAACCTGACCATCTTCCTATCAATCTACTAATCAATCCCACAGGTGTGGATGAAAAGACCGGCACAGCATACCAAACAAGCCCCCCAGAACGAGTCAGATTGAAGCAAGTGGTATGGAATGCCGATGGCACTACAGACAGTACCCTGACGGTGTATAGCATCCATCTTGATTTTACCAATAGTACTACTACAGGTCTGCGTGGATTACTACACGCTCACGCAGCCAATGATACTACCAATCAACTTGCGAAAGGGTCCACTATGGCAATTATCAATTCAGACCTATTGATTGATTCTGGCAGTGGGCTACCCCTACGCGCACCCGGTCAAGGCACACAAGTCATTGACCGCACAGGGCAAATGGTGATTGATGAGGCTGGTGGAAATCATGGATTCATTTTCAATACACAGATGGCAACAGATACAACGACTAATCCATTCGCATTCAATTGGAATGCGACGGGATTACCTGTTGGATTTCAAGCAGGACATACTGGCCGACATAAATTCACACACGTTAGTGGACACCCATACCTACGCCATCTTCCTCAAACAGTAGAGGAGAAAGTGGAGCGCAACCTAGATGGTGACAGTGATTCGTTCATGGCATTCTTTGATGGTGCATCTATGGGATTGCGACAGCAAGTACCACTTGGTTCCATTATGGATGTACACCGACAAGCATTCATTGGGTCAGCCATCAATACTGAATCAACTAGCAATGTAGTACAGGCTGTTGAAAATGGAATGGCTGGGGCAGGTGCATCTACACAACGACAAATGATAGCCATTGGAGGTTCAGGTTTTGACCCTACACCATTTCTATTGAAAGGTCATGCGTTTCTTGGTGAAGATGGAACCCTAGATACCTACGATATGCACCTGACACCTGAAGATACACCACGTGTAGCAGTATTGGAATGTGCAATGGGTAGTGATACCGCACCGTATGTAGAGATTCACTACAATGCAATTGATTTGACAGGTAATCGGATTCAATATGCTGCGACGGGAACTGCTACATCGGCAACTCACGCCACCGTTATTTCATTATCAGCAGGTGGAACGAAAGCATTTGGACCGCATGGTGGAACCTTTGATGCATACTATCTCATTTGTGACGGAGTTCGTGCTAAGGCATCTACTGGAACTAACGTGACCATCTCTCATGGTGGAAACACTTTGACAATTGGGAGTGCGGCTGATGCTGGATTCCAAAGCAAACTTGGTGTAGGTGCGGTGATATATCGAGAACTGACAGGAGCAGCATTGTGTGTCACCAAGACCGTTCCCGATGCATCATCTATCATCAGTGGGTCACAGGTCATTGATTACATCCATACTGCATTGGCTTCCGGTGCTACACTTCATGCCCCCGGTGGCATGATTACGATTAGCGATGACGCATTGGGTTCAGGAAGTACAGCATTCAAGAGTCATCGTATGGTAGGTGATAATACAGGCGGCACAACCTTTGAAATGGATTTAGACAACAGTTTGCTTCCGGCTAATCATGTCCCTCAATCTGCCACAGATGAACCACAATCTCCACCTATGGGTATCATAGCATCACACGTTTTGAATACAGAACATTCGCCTGTGTATCACAAATTGGTTATCCAGAACTCAAAGGCTGGGACATCAGATGCTGCCGCTGATAATTCAACAGACCCGGCAGTAACCCAAGCACCTGATACATTCAGATTGATGCCGATTAAAGAGGCGGCGACCAATGCAAATGGTGTGTTCGATACCCCAGCAACGAATCATCGCACCAATCTGTTTGAGATGTTTGATGTCATAGACAATTGGCCCGTTGGTAAGAATCACGTATTGATTATTCAACCTTCAGATAGACTACGTACCATGCAATTGACTAAGTTTGCTAGTGAATCCACACAAGAAAATGACCCGAATTTCTTGAGTGTGGAATTCCTACAATGTCGTGGACGTGTCAAAGACTTCCGTGAAAAATTAGATGATAGAGGGCGTCAAATCATCTTGCGAGGAATTGGATTAGTACAAGATATCAAGGATGCTGATGCATCTTTACTCGGTGATGGTTCACCAGATTCTCACGGTGTGAAAGAGATTGTGCCGGGTGGTCCGGTGGTCGCTGTATCATTGGGTGGTCCCGGTCAAGGTGCAATAGATACCAAGCCTACATTTGACCCATCTCCGATGGCACGTATTGGATGGAATACACGCAGACCTTGTGCTGCAATCATTAACGCTGTTGATGTATCTTCAACGCCAAGAACTGTCACATTGAGTCCATACAATAACAATTCAAAACATCTTGCTAGTTGGGGGCATATCTGTTTCCCTGCAAGTGGTGGGTCTAGTGGTAACAATCACGCTCGCATCTATTTGAGAACTGGTGCATCAGCCGCATATTATGACATCGTAGCAGGTGAGATTCTCTTTGATACAACCGATACGAACATGGTCGGATGGTTCGCTAACGCTGATGGGTCTTTGGAAAGTACATTCGCTGCGTGGGTGACAACGAATGGCCTTAACACTGGAGCAGCCGTATTCACTGACCCTTACATTGGAGAAGATACAATGGCCGAAGATGGCACAACTGTTCAAGACCGAATGTTTCAAAAATTGAGTAGTGTTACCCATGATTATCAATTAGGCACACAGTATGCTTCTACACGTGCATTGGTTGAGATTCCCTTATTTCCTCATCAATTCTTTGAAGATGGTGACAAAGGTATCTTCCCCGGTCCTGACAACAGTATGAAACTAACATTGGATGCTACCATGACTGCTCATACATGGAATCCGAAACCTGTAGGTCGTCGGATATGTGAGGGCAGTACCGCAACAGACCCTATAGTGTTGGGACCATACGCTCGTAATTGGACAGTGGATGCATTACGTGATACATCTATTGTATCTGCCTCATTCGTAGCAACAGCAGGAAGTGTACCAGCACATTGGTTGTTTGAGGTGGAGGATGCATCCATCTTCCCACAGGCTTTAGAAGGTAAAATTACTGCGGCTAGTAATTCAGGATTGGGTCGTGCTGGTGTATCGAAAGGTGGCACAGTATCACGAACACGTCGATTCTTCTTATCTGATGGTACTTGGGCCATCTATGACTTGGTGGACTATACCAACAATACTCTCCGAGTAACAGATTTATTGTCAGGTAATGGTATCAGAACAGCAGATTCTGCTGGACATACGACTGATGAGAAAATAGGTCAGAACAATGCTATGGGTTTCATCATGAGTCAAGTAGGTGAAAGAGCGTACACTCCAACGCAAGGCGTACAAGGTATGTCACCATCTCAAATGCAATTCGATGAGGTAATCAATATCACATCACCTGATATGATAGGCAAACGTATCTCACCCACCATACATATCTTTGATGGTAACATACCACATATCAATGATGGTGTCGGATATTCATTTGCTGAATCTCAATCGTTCACATCACCATTCTACTTTGATTCGTCTAGTGTATTGACACAAGGTAGCGGTTTAGATTACGGACTCAAACAATATGTGAGCGCCGTTGAGTTCAAGGCGGGGCCAGAAGAAAACCCACATACTGGTAAATTACAAACAGGTGCATGGCGAGGCAAAGTTGTTAGTTACAAGGGCAATGTATTGATAGTGGACAATGCAGAAAACTTCCCACCTGTTGGCGCAATGCTACGATTTGGAACTACAGGTGTGTTAGATTGGAAGGTGCGAAATGAACGAACAGGTCTAGAACTTCAAGTGAATTACGCTGCGTATTCTACATCTGGCAATGACAATACATTCACAGCCAAGGTCTGGTCAAGTAGTGCAACTGCTGTACTAGGCACACACTTTGATATTGGCGATGAATTCGTGGTGATGTCTTTAGAGGTGAATCCCAATACAAGTGGTTATGCTACGGCATGGCCGAAGGTAATGCACGATGCTGTACTGAATAAAGAATGGTTGGGACCGTATGCATCTGGTGGCCTACGCAATGGTGACACTGTATGGATGAATATGCATTACACCAACCCTCATGCAACAGATGGGATATTCTGTAAGAGTCGTGGTGTGACAAATGATTGGGAAGTTCATTCCATGTTCAATCAAGGTCTTGGTCAATTCGACCTACGTTCACGTAATAGTATTCCAATGGAGAACTTCTTGATTGGGAATACGTGTCGTGAAACTGCACAGAACTATATTCAACACGTGAACAAAACCATCGAAAAGAACTTGGAACAATTGGGTTCAACTGCGCGAACTGTTGCTTTCCTTGACCCATACTTATGCACTGATGACCATGCACGTGTTCTATTGTATGATGTTCAAGCAGACCGGGAGTGTGTAGCATTCCATGACCTGTATATGCAAGTCCAGACATCTCCTGATGCAGTCAAGATTGAGAACATGGACGCAGCGAATGGGTTCATATCTCAACAACGCGATATGGATATTTCAGATTGGTTGAAAACAGGTCAAGACCAAGATTATCCGCATGACCATACTGACCATGTGAAGATACGTGGCGACCACGGTAAGTCGTCTTACATTGAGGGTGCATATGGTCATACTGATGCTGCATCAATGAATGTAGAACGATTGACTCAAGATGATACAGAAACAGCAATAGCGAGATGGGCTATCCGAGATAACTTCAATCGGAACTATGAGGAGTATGTGAAACAAGGTAATTGTGTGGACCGTATTGCTGTTGGTCGCACACAAGACGGGTCGTGTTGCTTTTCAGAAGCCGAATTATGGTTCGCTCAAGGTATTACAGATGAAAAGGAAGCCCTTGCATTTTGGGCTAATCAAAGTATCACTGGGCCTACAGGCACTGCAGTGACATCTACTTCAATAGGTGCAACTGCAGGAACTGGTAGTCAAACATTCAATGATGCTACAACAGCATTGGAATTCAATGGACGCACATTAGATACACCTGATGGTACACGCACCATATCAGCATTCTTGTGTCTGAAGGGTATTCGTGCTACTGATTCAACAACTACTGATGCACGATTAACCAATCTGCCGCATTGGAAGCAAATGGATTTCACACGTCGGTTAGCGATTGACCTTGGTGAAATCGGTGTGAAAGAAGGTGTCACGAGTATTGAAGCAGCGGCTCAAGAAATGGTTCGTCTTATCAATCAAGCCGGTGCAAAGAAAGGACGGTCAAATCTACGACGACCAGTTGACCAATTTGCTGGTTCAACTATTGCACAAGATGATGCTGCGTATTCACATATCAAAGCCGATTATGCGGTAACAGGTTCGACACATGACCCTGCATCATTTTGGGATGACTCAGCATTTGCATCATATGACCGTGGTTCACATATGGGTTATCTTCGCGCACACATAGGGCGTGTTATCGAGGACCGTAATGGTGTAGAAGGTTACACTATCGTCATTCATTCTACTATCCCCGGTGCAACAGGACGGAACTTCTGTGTATGGATGGACAATTCAAAAGGGCAATCACATTACAATCCAAAATTCTTAGTAGGTCATGGTGGCAGATTCAACTCATTCTTCTGCCAACCAAATGAAACAGCAGGTGAAAATATGCATCCAGCACCTATGCCTATCAATAAGCATGGGCGACCATTTGCACCTATCACTACACTACAACAGTTTGTTAGTACAGGTGTGCCATCTACAGATGATGGGACATTGAATCGGGCAATTCCCCCTGCTCCATTTTCATCCCAGTCGCAAGAAGGTTCGCCACCCATAGGCCCTCCGTCTTACGGCGCAGCAGGTGGCGGTACGGATTCAAATAGTGTCACTATAGAAAGTGTCAGCCCAACAGAAATGACAGTTGTAGAAGGTTTAGGAATAGGTTCAAGGGCATATGCTCAAATGAACTTCGGTGGATTGGTAGCATCTGGCATTCCCGGTTGGACACCAGACCTTGGAACATGGGGATTCGGTGACGGAACAGATAGCCGAGCGCACAAGATTTACACATCATCTGCTACCACTCAACAAGATTACACTATCCACGTTCCAAATGAAGACAGATTAGATATTGGGCGCAATGGGCAAATCTATGGTATCCAATTTGAGGACCATCTAAAACGCAAGCATACCATTCGTATGCTATACAAACAGTTCCTCAAACCATTCAACAATGAAAATACTAATCTCCCATCTACGATTGAAAATGAAGTTGTCATATGGATGGACGACAGAGATGTATCATTTGGTGGATTTACAATTGGTCGTGCTATGAAAGGTGCAGGTGACATTGGTAATCGAATCAAGACCGGGGGTACATGGAAGGTGAATACAAATGCTGCTCATACTGCATTAACTGAACGCAAACTTACCTACACTGATGCAATTACAGATGTCCCATATTGTGGAGGCCGATGGAATGGTGTACCAGCACCAATGGCTGCATATGCCGTGACCTTAGACAGACCTACAGGGACTTCATTGAGTCTGCGTCACAATCAAGGTGATACATATGCGTGGAACAAACTCAATGGTGGTATCTGGCACGACTTACCAGCCGAAGGTGACGTGTTAGGATTCTTAGGATTCCCCAAAACAAACGGTGTGCTTCAATTGACATTACCAGAAGGGCATTCAGGTGCTGATGCTACTGACATTGCCGAAACAGGATACATGATTTCATACACGCACCGAACTGAAAATACCAAGTTCGGACCTCACACATTCCACGGTTGTGTGGGCATTCCAACTGCATTGAGTGGATGGGGTGACACTACCATTGGACCGGACACATACGAAGTGGCGGAATCACCTGCGTGTATATCTGCCAGACCTAACTGGACAACATTGGTTACGGACGAACTCATTGCAGCCGCAGTAGAATTTGCATTGACAATGGATGACCCTAATTCAGATAAGATAGAGCATTCATCATTTGATTGCACAAGTATGCTAGCGGCTGATGGTCGCACCTTTGGTGAATGGGGTGTTAGTCCAACAGCCATTCGAGTGAAGGCATATTCTGATGATAACGAACTGCCTTCATTGAAGACACTATTCAATGTGCATCGAGGTAAGGATTACGGAATACTACACGCTCATGCTCACGCACCGCAAGACACTATTGATGGTGCTGCTGTTCATGCAGATTGTGGTGGTGTGACTCCGGCCAACAATGCAAAATTGTGGTACAATGAGGTATATCCATTAGGCCTGACAGAAGGAACGAATTCAACACAGGCTTTTGCTTCACCAAGAGGCGTGACCAATACCGCATTAGGGGATAATATGGCAGTGCCATGTGGCTATGTACCACGCACTGTATTGCATATATCTACTCAGTATCGTGGAACCAATGCTAACACAGTATCTCCATTGGTAGTTGACTCACGTAATATCCCAATCAATACAGATATATGGCAACAGAACCTACGTGGTGAGCGGTATAAGTTCTGGGCTGGCGACCATATCCTACCAATGATTAACAATGGTCGTGTGGAATTATTCAATAGTTCATCTAATGACGCTGCATTACCCGCAGGTACATTCACCAATGCGTCTCATAATGATGATGATGGTGCTGGTAAATGGGCCATCAGATTAACAACTGCCGATTCTGGTGGTGGTGCTTCTGCTACGGAGATTCAAGAACTATTCCAATTCGGCCCAGTGGGTCGCATTAAGAATGAATGGATGGGGGGGATAACCGCTGGCGCACATGGCGACCATTTACCATTTGATGAAGCCGAAGATGCATCCTATGTTGAACCATATACCATGTGGTGTAGTTCATATGATTGGGCAGTATTGACTCCGAAGGCATCACAGAGATATCCTAAGGATACTTCTGGCGCAGGAGCGAATAACAAGTTCGATGTTGGATATCTGAATGGTAAAATCCAATGGGTGCATCAGTTTGCTCGCATCAATATATTGGATGATTTATCCATTCCAAGTACTGCACTCACCGCTAATGAAAGTGAAGAGTTCACCGCTCGCTGTGATGGAACTATTGCAGCCAGTGAAATCATTTACCTACAACGTCGCATAAATCCTGCATTTGAAGGCATTCGCACATCTGGTTCTTACGCCAAGGCTAATCCAATCACTTACTTCCGAGGTGCGCGTGATGGTGCAGACCACGCAGTACCGTTGTACTTTGGTGGTGGGTTCAGTGGGGCTGTATTGGACATCAACGACGGCACAGATAATGACTACACCGAGTTCTACACACACCCATACTCAGCAGGTCCAACAGGATGTGCAGGGATACAGAACGCCAATGAAATCATGGGGTCGCATTGCATCTTAGATACTACTGCCATGCTCGCCATGTTCCCCGGCACAGCGTATCTTGACCAACACAAAGGACAGGCCAATCCCCCATTCCAAAATGAGCATTTACAGTTGTCACCCGATATGGCACTGACAGATAGTCTTGTTCCGATTGCTACCGCAGGTGGTCGAGGTCCAGATGGCACAACAGGAAGTGCGGGATACATTCAAAATAGTGAAACAGTTGTTCAAACACAACCATCACCTATCATCTTGAGATTCGCGCATCCATTTGCACGATACGAAGATGTGCAAGATGATGCTAAGAAAACTCAAACAACCTATGTCATCTTCGGTCCCGGTCAATCAGTGCCAACATTCCTACAATCCAACTACACCATTTCACCGGCTCCTGCAACCTACATTGAGCCATCAGTTGCCATTTCAGTGGGTTGTTTGTACAATCAGATGCTATTCCAAGAAGCCGGTGCTGACCGACAAAATCTACATCCAGTAGGTGCAGGGCGATACATTCCAGCATATCCATATGCACCGATGGCGTCGTCCACGTTAGCATACTATGGGACACCTGCCTATGCATATCTACCTAATGGTGTGGATTTAGGCAAAGGGACAACATGGAGTACCGGAACCAAAACAACCACCAAACATGGATGGACGGCTAAGGTTGGATGGTTGCCACCTACTGAAGATTACCAAGCGACCAATGTGACCAATTGGCAAGGTAAGGATAATTGGGAACCTGCTCAAGGCGACCCCAACATAGGTCAGTACAATCAATATGCCAGATATGGATTACATTTGAGTGGGCATTTCAATCGTAACGACTATGGTGAAGACCCCAACAAAACTCCTGCATCAGGTGTATGGTCATATGGTTCAACGGGATATGCACATCCATTATCTCCACTACCTCAAACATTGTATCAAGGTAATGCTAACGCAGATTTAGGTCGTCCGGCAGGTCCAACTGAAGATGCCATGAATACTGATTCAATAAGTGGCAGACAGATTTTCACGGCTACCGCCAAGGACTATGCATGGCATATGGATGGTGGACATCCACCCGGTGGCAACTTCCTTGATGACCGAGTAGTACGTAATCCACAGAACTTTGGTGTGTACGCCTACCCATTCCAACAAATGACAGATGGTTCGTTCACACCTCCTGTGTATCGTATTGGTGACAATGCATCTATGTTCCGTATCGGTGCGCCCATGCTCAAACAGTTGTCTACTGATTACGCATACACTCAAGACAATCACAGCACAGGTGTCGAAGGTCATGTGGACCGTGACATCATCGTAGTGGATGCTACACGTGTGCAGAACGCAGAAGAACTCGCCACCATAATGTCGTGCGCTATCAATGAATGGCCCGGAACAGGTGCGCTCAAAGCATTGGGTGGTACGTTCCTACCATCATTCCAAAGCGCTCACAAACAAGACCGTTATTCATGGGTCGAACTACCAATGGACCCCACAGTAGGGAACAGTGGATATAATGGGCGCACTGACCATTTGACATATCAAGCAACTGATTATGCTGTGACGGGTACAGCACACTATGTGCATAAAGACCATTTCAGTATTGGCATAGCGAATCTCAATCCATATACTGGAGGTGCTAGCACAAACTTCATTCCATATGAATTGCCGGTTACAGGTAGCGCACGTCTATTCTTAGACAATGATACGAATGCGTCTGTTCTGCGATACCATGATACGAATACAGTATTAGATGCTAAGCCAGATATGCATGACCGAGGATTCTACTTCTTCTATGCTGGTGTATCCAATTCAGATGATACTGCATTGAAAGCCACTGGCGCACATCGTTCATTCTATCTTGCACAAAACTATCGCACAGGTCTGCGATTGCCAGAAGACCCTACGTTAGATAATACTATTCGTAATTATGACCCAACGGGTTCTGGTATCGCACAAGTTCCCGGTATGAAGTATCTAGAATGTGCCATCCATGCTATTGGTGCTGTATATCCCGGCCCTCCATTGACAGGATTCCCACGTATCATGGTGTGGACTAAGACAGGTAATCATCGGTGGAATAATGGTGGGTTCAATCAAGCGAATGAAGCCAAGACAAATACAGACCGAGTTAGATTGGGATTAGATACTTCAACAAGTCTTATCTTCCATGCATTGGCTTGCACTCATGTGCATTTCAATGGATTACATGACGCTGTGGACCGCACACGACCCATTGGTGCAGTAGGATGGGCTGGCAACCAATACTCAATGCTCAACAGCATGGGATATTGGGAACCATCATTGGGTGTATTTGCTGTTCCACGAGGTCTTGGTGCATGGCATCCAAATCTATCATTCAATCCATATGGGCATCAAATGAATTGCCATGATAGCAATTTCATGGGACCATATCAAGCCGCTGGAATTTTCGCAGATACAGCCAACGCTCCAAACTATGCGGTCGTAGGTAGCATCACGGCTGCTACTGATGCATCTGGGCATTGGTCATATTCAAATGGATGGTCGAGCAAATATGACAAAGCAAAAGGAACACATGACAATCACTATGTAGTCATCACACATGAGAGTGAACTACCATTGATTGCACGTGCAGACCATTTGGGAATACAAGGTGTTGGTGATTTACTATCTGGTATATGGACAACAGCAACAAAGGGTGAAGCATCTCCACCCGGTTTGGATGCAAGTGGCGACCTGCAACCCCTAACGAGTGTTGGAACCACAGCATGGGCAGCAGATATTCATGGCCCATCACGATACATAGCACCGGCTAATGGTGGGCCATATGTTGAGGCACAAGTGCCAGCCAACCTCGCCAATCCAACGACAAACAATACGAATAGAACCAATATGCAATGGGGTGTCAAAGTAGATGGTGCTGATGACCTCATCATGGCAGACTCATGTGCTGCACCAACAGGTGATTTGTTTGTAGGGACAGAATGGATAGGTAATGCCTATGCTTACTATTCTGATGTCGCTGGTATCGGTGGTGTAAGAACAAATCCATATCCCGGTATATTCGATGCTGATATACAACCACACAGACATTGGCATGACCCCACAGAAGGAAGACTTGGTGCGCGTAACTTCACAGTTGAACACGTGGTATGGAAACGTATGGACGGTGGTAATCTATCACTACCTGCACCAAACGCAAGAGGTATGGGAGCCATACCTTGGACGTGGCGTAAAGCACACGGTGGCACAGTTTACAAGACTGGCGAAACAGTATATGGTAATTGTAGATTCTCATTTGAAACGACCAACAGTGCTATGCTACCTGTCCTACAAGCCCAAGAACTATCTCATCCACAACTTGCAGAATTATACCCGTATGAAGTTGGGAACGCTATGATGATTCCCAACGAAGAGATACAATTTGAAGCCATCACTGTAATAGATGATACAGGACAGGAGCATCGCATTGAAGGTGGCTCACCATTCGGTACAATCATT
>Ga0080013_1001241_pt2 | contig 23498 bp, 24 predicted proteins | sample ETNvirenome_6_85_FD_69236 | JGI IMG/M metagenome (GOLD analysis project Ga0080013, IMG submission 69236) | Marine viral communities from the Pacific Ocean - ETNP_6_85 (SPADES assembly) (version 2) | ecosystem: Environmental > Aquatic > Marine > Oceanic | place: Pacific Ocean | collected 2013-06-19
TCGCCGAGATCATCTTCACCAACATCAAAATCTGGTTCTAAATCAATGCCAACTTCTTTTGCAATTGGAAACAGCTCTTCGAATTCAACTTGAGCTAGTTCCCCCCCCTCTTCTTCCGCTTCAAACAACAGAGATTCCAACATGCCAGACTCGTTAACACCAAACGCCTTCTTGACGCGATCGTCTCCGAAGAAGTTTGTGATCAACACGTCACCGTTAGCACCGAATCTCTCCTTACCAAGCGCAGCAAGTTTTTCGATATTGGGAAACGTAAGCACGTTGTCTTGTGCTTCTTCAGCAGCTTGAGCAACTTCATCTGCAGCGTCTGCGGGTTCTGTTCCTTCTTCTTTTGAACTCTCCCCGAATTGATTCAGCGCCGCAGTAACAATGGCCCGTTGGAATTGAGGTAAATCTTCCATTTTTCTTTTGCCAGCGACCACATCAACGAACGCTTGTGCATTGGCTTTTCCCACAGCATCAACCAACTCTGCGCCGATTGACGTCAGACCTGCCCTATCGTCCTTAAGGTCCTGAGTTTGCGGTGTTGTTGGTGTTGGTGCAGTAGTGGTCGTACCCAGCTCACGTCCCAAACCTCCCAGGTACTGCGTGTCTTGAGACGCTTCGGTGCTTGCCGCTGCTCCAGCACCGGACTTCTTTGCCTTGGTACCGAGCGACATGACATTACCAAACGAAAGTGCTAGCATGTCCTTCGTAAACTGTGCAGCCTTCAATTTCGGATACTGTTTGAAACCGGGCATCCGCAACCCAAATACATCCATGGCCTTGTTAAGCCAACCCGGAGGCTCTGCCGGTGCTTTGTACGATCGTTTTATGCCAGCAACGATGGCTCCGATCGAAGGCATGTCGACGGCCGCTTCGTGTTCCGTCATAAACTCTTTAATGCTAAGGGAGTTAAAGTCGACTTTGATCTGATCCGTGTCCGATTTCGCCATTACTTCCTTAACAAATGACAACGTTCCTAATTCCGTTGCAAGCAGGGTCGTTGCACTAAAGATGCTCTGGCGCGCCGAGTTAATGGCGTCGATCGCGATGGCTGCTTGCGAGACTTTTTTAGCGATGCCTTTTTTGCTACCTAGAAGACTCAAGCCGGCGATCATCCTCTCTGACGGTAAAACACCCTCGATCGCTTTGATCAGCTTCTGGGTACCCGACATTTTGCTGAGAGCACTGTCGGGCTCATCACCACCTAGAAACTTTTTCAGCTCCTTGAGATCTTTCCTTGCATCAGCAACTTGCCCACCCAGTTTTTTCATGTCATCATCACCCAATGCCTCGAATAACACGGGTAACGAAGACTTAGATTCCAAAAACAAAGATACGTCATCCGTCATTGCATACAACGCACGTGCAACAACGCTTTCTAAAAACACTTTATCCTGTTGATTCATAACATCTGCCTCTGAAACAATAAATATCAAGTTTAACTGTATTTACGAAACTCAATATTGGCATCGTGAAATATCTTCAGCCCAGAAACATCTCGATACTCTTCATCGTATATTACTTCGTCGATACCACCATTGACAATCGCCTTAACACACGCACGACATGGTGACATCGTAACATACATTCTCTTACGCTTGGGGTTATTGTAATCCAACTTTATCAACGCGTTGATTTCCGCGTGTATCATGCCCGAGTGCCCTGGTTCTAGTGACTCAGCTTCATTTGGGCCCCCTGAATAATTACCATTGTAACCAATTGAAAGTACCTGAGTGTTGTCATCAGACACTACTACAGCACCTACCTGGTGTCGTGGATCGTAAGAGCGTTGAGCAACAAGATGAGCAAAGCTCATCCATATTTCATCCCACTCAGGTCTCATCTGCATCATCAAGCTCCTTTCCGTACGCGTCCCAACCCGGGTGTTTGTGACGTGCAAACAGTTCAAGATAAGGGCCATGACTTCTCGATTCTACAAGATCATACATTTGTGCCGGTTTTGAACTGTGTTGTGTAGGCTTCACTAAATCACGCCCTATGAGTGTTGAAACATTGTTGACATTAGTTTTATTTGAGAAGCCCCTCCCCTTAACCGCGAAGAGGCACAATTCATGCTGCCCACGAAAGTATCTTCCCAAACCGAAACGAGATTTTGCCCACACCAGATTTGTGATATACCTGAAGCCTAGGTGTTCGATAATCCTCAATGCCTCTGGTAGGTGGTTGTTTGCAGCCCACAGATAAAGGTGTGCATCATCAGCAACCTTCCCATCAAGAAGTTGTGCCATCACACTTTTAATCTCATGTTCCTTCATGATATCATAATGCTTGTCTGCACCACGTTTTGATTTACCACCGCCTCGTTGATACCAAGGTGGATCAGCAACAATTGTAGAATACTTTTTCATCTAAGATCCTCGTTTTTTGAGTAAAGCCAAGTGTGTACCACACCACCAATAACGACAAGGGTTATCAACACGACTAGCGCCGTTTGGTCTTTTACCTGGTATTATTGCTCTAGATGCGATTACATCATAATCAATTTCTGCAAAAGCTTTTTTGGTTCCTCTACGAACCCCGCCCTGTGCCCAATCGTCAATGACAGCTATGAAGATATCGGCGAAGGCTGGTTCGTAATATTTGAAAGCCTTATATTGAGACTCTGCTGAGTGCTCACCATCATAAAAATAGATGTCTATCTTGGGCAGCTTAGATAAATCAAACTGAAAACAATCTGCTTCGTGAAGTTGAATCTTGTCTTTTGTGTTTGGCAAAAACATATTCATGTTTTTTTGAAGTTCATCTTTTGGATGTGGATAAGTTCCATGGGTACCCGCATCTCCCGGCACAAATTCGCTAAAATTATCGATGGCATGAACTTCATTTAAAACGGCTTCGTTTCCATAAACCGATGATATTAAAGTTGACCCCTTGAATACACCTATCTCAAGATAGTTGGCACCGGTGCTATAGCTACATAAATTGTTCATTAAGTGTCTGAAACAAACTCCCGAAAACCCCAATAACCTTTCATTTATTTCGATGGGTGAAGGGTGCATTAGAGAATAATCCGTCATTGTGATGGGTAGTTTTGATTTTCCTTCTAATGCTCCAAGAATCGAAGCGTCTAAGTGTTCTAGCATCGTATTCGTAACATCACTGGAGCTAGTGAATGGAAATTGAAGCCTGACGTTGCTCATGTGATGTAATTGAGTATTATCATGATCAAACAAAGGCGGGTCGTCTAAAACAAATTCAGAATTTCTCATTGTCAAAAACCTCTTCAATGTGTTTACCTTCTGGCAACGAAAAACCCGCGGCCTTTTTGTGTCCACCACCACCAAATCTTTTTGCAATCTCACTCACGTCTATCGTATCATGAAAAGATCGCAACGAAACTTTTGTCATACGATCTGCGTGATCCCAATACCAGATAACAGCAAAGTCACAGTCTGGTGCAAGACGAGCGCCGATCTCAGACATCCAATGTGGTGAATTTACTACCAACACGTTTTTACCATCAAACAGACGGGGTTGCGCGCCTTCACTCACTTTCTTTACGACAGTTTTACTGTAAGCAAGAATAAAACTTCCACGCTTCACAGCATCATCAAAAACAGAATCATCTTCGAATTTTGAGTACTCTTCAAACTCAAACGGAACCATGTCAAAGGCGGCAGAAAACTCCTTGCTATATGGATGTTCCCATTTCCACAAATCTCGATCTTCGATGTACTGAATAAACTTCGGTGCTTCTTTACCTGGATGAAAGAAATTCCATGCTAACATTGCACCGCTGTGGCTCATATCAAAGAGCGTGTTGGAAATATCGTGTAGTTCCACCATTGCAGACTTGTGATGATCGATTACCATGAGAGCTTCGGCGTCCTCGATCATTCGTTTGGTGGTCGCGTTATTAAAAGAGAAGTCAAGAATTACAACAACTTTCCCATTCACATCGGGCGGTGTTGTGCCGTGTTTACACGCATGATACTCCGCGCGGCTTCCCAAGAGCTTCCACGCGGCATACGCCGCGCCGAACCCATCATTACAATCCGCATGATAAATTACACAATCAACTGATCCTGGTTTGACTACAGACATGATAACCTTATACTTTAGGCTAATTAAATATCCTCGATTAACGCTATACTTTTCTCTGCTTTTTCGGCATTTTGATAAGCCTCGTGTTCTTCGACGGTACTGTGACGCCCATAATCATCGTGAAACCGCACGACGCCGTCACTATAAGTTCGATAGGCGATTTCCACTATCGTACTATTTTCTAGTGCCTTTATACGATAGGGACACCCAGACTGGATATTAATCGTGTCCCCAGGTAAAACTTGCATCGAATGAAACTCATAGTGTTCCTGAGGATGCTCGTTCGAATATGTTAGTAAAAGTTTACCGGACAACAAAAACAGCGTCTCATCTTTGATCTTATTGTATTTTAGACTGTTACGACAACCTTTGTTAAGACGAAGAATCTTGCCTGATATCCTACCGGTTCCACCGGTGTTCCACTGACGTTCCTCGCCCCATGGCTTCGAAACATTCTTCGAACTTGTTACCCATATACTTTTCATAGTAAGCCCCACCACTTCATCGTCGACTCGAGTCCCTCGGCAAACGATACTTGAGATCGAAACCCAAATGTTTTCGTCGCCAAAGCTGGGTCGCCGAGAGTATGCATAACATCACCCGGACGCCATGGCATATTCGCCCTCTCGTAAGGTCCAGTGGCCTTCCAGATCATTCGTAAAATTTCATTATTAGTTACCGAATGGCCCGTACAAATGTTAAACGTGCCCCCCTTCAGGTCACTCCCGTGCATTGCCGCCATGATGTTGGCGGTGGCAATGTCATCAACATAAACCATGTCGCGGCTTTGTGACCCGTCACCATCAGAGCGTAACTGTTTTCCTGCTTTAAGTGCATTACACCATGCAGCGACCGCGGTTGCGTACGCGCCTGTTCCATCATGACCTGGGCCGTACACGTTAAAGTAACGTAAAGACGCAGAGTCCAATCCATGAAACTTATAGAACATTGGCAAAAAATGATCGATCGTTAATTTCTGTAAGGCATAAGGGGAATTTGGTGACGGATGTGCTGTCTCTGCTGTGGGTTCACGACAGTTTGAATAATGATCGCCATAAACAGAACACGATGATGAAAACACAAAACGGTTAATGTTACCAACACAAGCGCTTAGTAAGGCAACCGTCTTTGTGATGTTGTTTGTCGTTGTATCGAGGGGGTTTTGAACCGAATACTCAACACGAGGATCGGCTGCACAGTGAAAAACATAACCATAGAACCCTTGAGCAATCCTGCTCAAAACAAGTGGATGAGCAAAATCACCCTCAAAAACCAAAGTGTGATTCTTGTCAAGCTCTTCAATTTCATCGGTGTTTTGGTAAATGCTAATCAAGTCCGTCGGTACAACGCGAAGTGGTGTGGATGCTAGTTTAGATAGATCCCCGCCTGACATATCGTCGACCACATCGACTCGCGTACCCTGTTCACGGAGTTTTCTTACAATCGCGCTTCCGATGAAACCGCAACCCCCGGTCACTAGGACTCTCATCTTTCCTCCTTGTATGCCATCTTTATGGGCCTCAGTTGCTCAGAAACATTATACATCAAATCTCTCATTTTTTTCTTTTCACCCAACTTTCCTGCTCTATGGGCTGCTAGTATTTGTGCCCAATCGAACCAGTACTCCTCAATGGGATCCGTGATCAGCTCAGTTAGCGCGTTCCCTATGTCGCTAACGTGCCGGCAGGATCTTAACAGCGCCTCAAACTTATACAACCTGGGTGTACATTGCTGCACTGGCATCGGACTCATGGGTCCACGCATGTAGCTCAACAACGTGCTTTCCGCAACGTTTCGTTGATCCAGGATTTCATCCAACATTTCAAAGTGTTTTTCATACACGTGTAACGAGTTTGAAACGTGGATATACGTACCCATACAAATGCCAAGCTCTAGTGCCATGAGTTCCTGCAAGAACGTGAATGCCGGAACGTCATAAGAAATACCCAAAATCAGATCGCTAGAACGCATATTAACAACAAGATCAAGCTTACCGTCACGGATAAAAAACTGTAGTCCTATTGTACAAGGAATGTCCTTGGATCCAATAATACTGTCCTCTGGCGTTCTAATGTGTAGAAATGCACGTCGGGAATCCGGATCATTTATCAACTCGTTTTTTACATACTCCCATTGATTCAGGTTATTTTGTGCGATGCGTGGATGACTCTTAAAAATCCTGGCACCGTACGCGCTATTCGCGGTCTCTCCATCATCGCTAATGTCACGCCAAAACGGAGCGTAGTTTGCTATCCACTCTGTTTTATCATCTCCACTCATGTACCACAAAGTTTCTGCAATCATATATTGAATCTTAAACCTTCGTGCAGGAACATACGGGATCCTGTGAAGTGGATTCGTTATCTCAAATCTAACACCCAGCTTTTCTTTAACTTTCATTCCTCGCGGTGACGAGATGTAATCATAGTCATCCCTAATTTCCTCCGCAAGGGAAAGATATGCAGCAGTAAAGTCTTTGAATTTACGATCAAACATTGTGTGCACACTTCATAATATCCAGTGCACGTTGAGTTGACATTTCGTAACTGCACTTTTCCCTATTGAGATTTCTCAAAGACCAAACGTCATTGAACATAATGCCCCCTCCCAAGTCTTCGTTAAAACGGGATTCCTGCTTTGCGTAATCGATTGCATCACCTAGAATCTTCTTGACATTATCAAGCTCTTCTGCAATAAAAGGGTATTCTGTTGCTTCTGCTAATGATTTATATTCATATCTGTTAATCCATACAGGTAAACAACCCAATTCAAGCAATTCACGCGCTGCTGTACCACCATAAGAATCCTGATCATATAAACCCACAGAAATATGTGAGTGCCTACCGACCCACCGATATTCATTTCTTGTTAAAGTTCCATCAAACAACTTTACGTATGGATCGCACAATTTATTAAGTTCATCATTGCTAAACTTCTGTGAAGGGTTACCCGCAATCACAATGAAATCCTGCCTCTCCTTCCATAGTTCATTACAAATCTCAAACAGGAACTTTCCACAATTGGTGTAATCTGACGACCTGCCCTTTCCTCCCACTCGGTTCGGCACAAACACAATTACTTTATCATCTGGGATTTCAAATCTAACTTCTGATTCATCAACAGGTTTTAAGATTTCATCACAAGAATAACCGTCATCCCAAGGCATAGACTTGCTTGCAATTTCATCAACCAATTCATCATTCAAATAGTTTCTTGCAGAATCCAAAAATACATTCATCGCAGATTCACATTGCCAAAAATTGTAATCAGCTTTCAAAGCTGCCTCAAGTTGTCCGTACCACAAAGATGCTTCCGTTGGGAACTTTGGACATTCTGGGTTATCAATAAAATGTGAATGCACAAAAAACTTTGGCATGTACTTCAGATCAAGATAGAACAACGCCCTAAAGTTTCTAAGGTGCATAGGGTCATTGATGTATACATGTGTGAACGGATCATCACACAGCGATAACAACTTTCGGATACCTGCAAAATCAAAGTCGTATCTGGTTGCGAGTGCATTAGGAATGATCTTGTGATGTAAACACTGAACGCGTCTGTCGTTTACGATATCAGGATTTACATTCTCTGGCTGTGTTACAAGCTGGTCGCGCTGGGGGCAGAGGATTGAAACACGAATATCGGGTTGTAATTTCAAGAGCGTACGAACCCTACCCATCACCATTTGCCATCCGCTATCTGCTTCAAGAATGAACTTTCCTCTTGTATCATAATTTGATAGTTGCGTTTGAACCAGTAAATTCATATTAGGAGATCTCCAAAAAAGCAAGAATTTCACTTACTTCCCGCTCTAAATTTTCATCATCAACATTCAAAAACATGACTTTACACTTTGATTGCTGTGCAAAATCTTCATACAAAGAATGTAATTTTTGTAACATAGGCTCAACCAACTTTTCTGGTGCATCTTCATCAACAAGACCCACATATGATGTGCGACAACAAATAATGACAGCGGCGCCCAAACTTGCATAACCTATGTCAGACTGCTGTGTAGCTGCCTCATCAGCGTCCCTGTTAAACGCCCTAGAATATACCCATTCACATGGCCACGCGCGATCTAAAATTAAAGAGTAACCTGTTTGTCTTAACAAGTCGATTGTTCGAGGATCTGCGTATCGCATTTCATTGATGAAATCATCACCGTTTCGAAACTTCCTCTTTTCAGTGTTAGCCTTAAAAAGAGGAATCTTTAACCTCGCTGACAATTCATTAGCAATTTCAGTCTTGCCACATTTATCAGGACCAACAAGTGCAATGATAGTTTGATTCATGACAGAATTTTAACCCGTTGTTGCCTGGTTGAGCAACCGAAGTCATTTTTCTCCACTTCAGCAACACACACAGAATACTTGGTGATGTTGAACTGCTTGTCCCAATTCCACATAAACATCTTTTGAGTAACGCCAGAATCACCGCTAACAGTCAACATTAAGTAGGGCTTTCCTCTTTTCGTTTTCTTTGGAATAATGTCTGTTACGATGAACCAGTAAATGTCCTTTCCGCGATATTCATCAATCGGACTCAGGCCCATCTCACCAAACCTGTTGAGCACAGATTCGGGTACGAGGTTTGATGCATTGCAGCTCCCAAGGTATTCCACCAACATCTCTGCTGCTTCAATCCTTGACCACTCACCAATGCCCATACTTTCAAGCAAGTATTGCTTGAAAAGCTTTTGTCCCTTATCTGGTTCACGCTTCGTTCGCTTTTTGATATCAGAGTTCTTGTTGACGACCACCTCTTCCATGTGCTTGTATGACTCAAACACACAGCCCTCACCCACAATACCCATGGAATCAAATGCCTTGATGCGAATAAGAGCCTGGAACGTGCGCTTGTTAAACTTGGAGTGTTTCCAGGTACCATCCTCGTTCCACAAGAGATCATTAATGGTTTCATAAGGACGATTTTCTACAATCTCCTCAATGGCGGCACCACCAATGCTCTTGCAGCTTAAGAAACTGGGCATGAATTTCTTGCCTTCCAGAATGGTCCATGACTTCTCGGCGTGGTTGATGTCAATCGGAACTGTCTTGTATCCGAGTTTCCTGATTTCATTAAACGCATTGGTGCGTTTTTTTGGATTACCAGACACTGCTTCAAGATAAGCACATAGCCACTCTTCTTCATAGTAGGTCATCAACCATGCACAGAAATAAGAGTCCATTGCATATGAGATTGCGTGTGATGCGTTAAAGCCGTAACCTGCAAAGTAGAGAATCTTATCATAAAGATCGTTGGCGACATCTTTGGGCACCCCATTAGCGATGCTACCTTTAACAAAAGATTCACGCAACCCCCTTGCCTTTTTCTTTGCAGCTTCACCGCCGGAAATTGAACGCTTCATGATTGCCTTACGAACTTTGTCACACTCTTCCAGTGGGAAACCGGCGACTTCATGAGCGAGTTGCATCACAGATTCTTGAAAAATGATCAGCCCTTTCGTCTTTTCAAGGACCTTGTTGATCGATTCATGCCCCCACTTGTATGGTTCACCTTCTGCGTGCTTGATGTAAAGCTTGTGAACGTTAGCAGCCAAGGGTCCTGGGCGATAGATCGACGTAAGTGTTGCGATATCAATGAGGTTTTTTGGCTTAGCTTGCATAAAGAGTTTTTGAGCGCCCTTTGATGTGAGCTGGAAAATACCTGCAAACCTACCCGATTGATAGACATATTCATATACCTTTTGATCATCAAAATCAAGAACATCAGGTGCAAGATTTTTTTCGTACCAATCCTTGACATCGGTAAATGCCGGGTCCTTGATACCTTCTTTTCTTTGCAAAATCAATTCAATCGTTCTTTCAATGATGCGAAGCGTCTCCAAACCCAAGAGATCAAACTTAATCCACCCAAACTCCTCAAGATGCTTAAAGTTTGTACCCTCAACCCACGGTGTTTGTGGCTTGCCTTTTGCCATGATGACGGGCATTCTTTCAGGAACACGTTCTGAAATAATCACACCGCCTGCATGACGCCCAAGAGACTTGTTTTGTTGAAACAAAACCTTAATGGGTTCACCAACCTCTGGATACTTTTCAATGAAAGATCGAAACGAAAGGCTGTGTTCCAACGCATCATCATACTTGAGAACAAATAGGTTCTTGTCTTCGCCCCTTTTGGTTGTCGCCCTCCTTACCTCTTTTTCAACAGTTCTTGTTGCTGTGTTTGCCTCATCAAACGGAATACCGTAAAAGCGCGAGACATCCTTAATCAAGGCCTTGAGCTTAAATGTGTTATAATTTGAAATCGGAATAACATTGTATTCGCCAAAACGTTCTGAAAGTAGTGTAATCAACACATCACGATCTGAAACATCAGTATCAATGTCTGGATATTCTTTACGATATTTGGATAGAAAACGTTCAAACAAGAGGTCATACTTGATTGGATCTACATCAGTTACGTGTAAAACATAATTGACCAGAGAGCCCGCCCCTGACCCGCGACCTGGACCTACTAACATGTGATCTTTTGCAAGCTTGACAATTTCATACATGGTTAGAAAGTAAAGTTCAAACTTGCGATCAATAATAACTTGGAGTTCGTACTTAAGCCTTTCAACATATTCTGGTGAATCTGCCAAACCCCTATCAAGTAATCCTTCTTTACACCTGCTGATCAGTGCCTCTGTCGCTGTGTAATCTTTGGGAATAACGTATTTCGGAAGCTTTACGCTGGTATCAGGATGGATATCACCAATCAGGTCGTGGGCTATTCCGTGAGTACGCTCAATTGCAGCCGAGACAATGCTATCATCATAAAAATCATAAGAAGAAGTGGTGTCCTTGTATGACTCCCACAATTGGTTAGCATTCTTTGGATACAATTCACACTTGAGCTCATCCTTTGATTGAGGAAGCTTAGAAGGATCAAATTCACGATAATTTAACCAGCCAAGCTTCTTATACAATTCCCTCTCACGCCAGTGATCTGGTCGAGCATAATGGCTATCGCACGTTACAACGAGTTGATTGGTTAGCCCATTACGATTTGCGAATTCCATCAGAACCCGGTTCACCAAATGTTGCGCATTAAGTTGGTTAAACTGAAGTTCAAGAAAAATGTTCTTCTCACCTACAGCATCAGCCAGCATTTCGTAGCCATTCCCAACAGAGGTAATGATCTTTTCCATCAACAGCGAATTATCAAGCAACCCAGCCTGCAGATTATCAAACTCCACCTTTTGCAGATGGGAAAACATTTCATAAGCTAAGGGACCTGCAAGACATGCGGTGGAAACAATGAGGTGATCACCTGCTGCGGCTTCTTTAAGCATCCTGTAGTCAACACGAGGGAACCTATAAAAACCTTCAAGGTAACCACGGGAGGTTAAACCAAAGAGCCTCTCAAGGCCCACAGATGTTTTTGGAAGCACCACCAGGTGATGGCGCCGTTTGATGGGATCATAAAACTTTCCAGACTTAGATTCTTCTTCGTTTTCAATAGTCAAACCAGCACCTTCAAGAGCAATGTCAACTATCTCATCATCTTGATCCGTCGTCACAATTAAGGGTGTTACAAGTTCTTCGCGTTGCTTACGTAATATGTGCAACGCCTGCGTATCTCCTGCTTTTGCCGCCTTCTTGATGTCATAATCCAGGTTCCAAGCCCGGAGGTCTGGATGCACATACATCTCACAACCAGGAATGAACTTAAAGTTTCCACCGCTGTGCCTGATTTTTTCAGCATGAAGGTAAGCATGACAAAATGCATTCATATGACCGTGATCAGTCAATGCCATGGCGTCCATTCCGTTATCACGCACAAAATCGATGTGTTCTTGTGGATACCCCAACCCATCAAATGTTGAAAACCCAGAGTGGGCATGTAAACCAACAAACCGTTTCGGCGGACTGACACTCATAAAACACTCCGATGTTCCATTATCTTAAGATTTCGTCTTATTTTCAAGACGTTCCATAATGATTTGATGTTTTCTTATGTATGAATCATAAAACTCTCGTTCATCAATTCCTAGCAGAATCAACACCGCAAAAAAGTAATTTACTGCGTCAACCATCTCTTCCAAAAAAGCTTCACGATCAAAGTTTTCATTAGTATCAGCCCGGTGAGTTTTCCAGTTCTTCAGGTGTTGGAGCGCCTCGAACAGCTCCTCCACGCCTCGTAAGGTCGTTTCTCGAAGAGCCTGCTGGTTTTCACGCACGGCAACATCAACAGGCCACGGGGGATAACTTTTGGGATCGTTTGCACGAAGTTGTTCCATAAACTCCTGTCGTAGTTCAAACATAGTCTTTAGTGCGTCTCGCATTCTTTCTCCCGAACTAGATTCTACTCACATCACTAAACGACATTTAACACCTCAAAATAATCCGTAAAGTCATATTGGCATAAATCAAGTGCAAAAACTTTGTCACCTATTAATAGTAGCGCTTCATTTGGCATCACGTCAAGCACTAAACTTACTTCTCCTGGTTGAATAAACGCACTCCATTGTGTGAAAGGCATGAGTCTTTGATTATCAATTACCTCTATCAAGGTACACGAATCAATGCAACGAATGATCGAACCCGACATAAAAAGACTAGTCATCTCCGACCTTCATATCAGAAGCAATCATTTGGGTCAATGAAGATTTAAAAATCAAAACGTACGTTAACACGGGAGATTGGGTATCTCACTCAACGTACGTTACAATTGATCCTGATGGGCAGACTAGATTACACAAGTTCAGCACTTAATCGTGTTGCTTCCTGTGCCATCTTGTTGATCGTTGCCTCAAGATTCTTTACGAAATCTGGGTGGGGATAGGCAACATTGTCCTCAACGACAAGACGTAATGTTCTAAGGTGATCCGTTACGTCAGTTCCTGATAGAATAGCTAGCTGTAAAAGGCGAGCAATTTCCGCGATTGTGGGATCTCCCAAGGTAATACTGGTATCAGACATTTTTTCTCCTTTGAGTTGTTTATTTTAGTTTAAAAACACAAGCTTGTTCATAGCTTATTTTAAACAGTGTTAAGTGATCGTAACCTTTTAAGAGTTGATGAGCGACCAGAAACAAACTCTAAAATTCCCACGGAAAACCCATGGGCGTCATCATAACATATTTCGCTATCATCCATGACCATTTTTATGCGAGTACAGTTTGTGGGTTTCTCTTTCCAGCTACATGTTGGTGACGGTTTTAACCACACGGAAAAATCGCCATCCAAGATCCAGAAAATAAGATCGTTATGAATTCCAACACCGACTATCTTACATGGTAATGATTTACAAAAATCATGATAACCTGCCGGATCGTTCTTGTGTACAATCTCGATTTTTTCCAACATCCTATTCGAGCATTTTTTTGCAAGCATTTCTGCATTTTCATATTGTTCATGCTGCATTTGAGGCATACATCTCTCGCATGTACCAATCATGATAATGGTTCAATGCATGATCCTCAGGTTCAACTTGAGCTGCTTTTCCTTTAATGAAAATCATCCATGCATCATTAGCATATTTTTCTTGGATTAAACCGTGTGGTGACTCTGGTGCAACATAATTCAAAAAAACCTCGGAAATAATAAACCTGAAGCGTTGAAGCAGATGTGCGCAACAACTCCTGGTTTGATGTTCCCTTCAGTATATCTCAAATAACTCAGATATACAGCAAAAGGAAACAAAAAGATTGCCGTATCTACGGAATGTAAGAATGAAAAAGTAACAGCAACCAAAACAGCAGCCCCCTTATCATTCCAAAAACGGGAAATCACCTTCCATAGAATGCCACGAAAAATGACTTCTTCAAAAAATGGCACTACAACGATCATCAAAAAATAGAAAATGACAATCATAAACGTTGAAGCAGACCCAAGAAATTCAGATATCGTTGCATCTGTATCGGAACTCGTTACAAATAGTTTTTGTGTATATGACATACATACATTTAACATCGTAGCTATTGCTGCTATACGTAAGTATTTCACGATAAATCCATTGCCGCCTTCAGAACTTTTTTGTCATCAAGGCCTGTACAGTCTATTTTATTAACGGTCACGTGATAGTGATTTACAGACCTAGCAAACATCTTCGTCCCCCCTACCACCGATCCATAAGTGTGTATGAGAAAGTATCTCTACCGATTTTCTGCGCCTGTTGGCGGGCCAACTTCATCATTTCGGCAAACCCAGCTTCGGAAGCATGAACCTGGCATCCTGCGGACCACTTATTTACCTGAGTACTGGAGGCCCCTGTGTTCTGGGTAGCTGCATGAATGTTGATCCCGAAGTACCCCGTAGCGATGCTGCTCGGATCGAGGTCCAGCTTGTTGTCATTGCTCGAGTCTCGGTAGACAGAGACCTCTCCAGCCCGTTGGCATAAGGCTTCATACTTACCGCCATGGAGATCAATCTTCCATGTGTCGAGGTACTGCTTAGCTACTAAGATTGCACATCCAGCAGAGTTCATAGGGTTCTCGAGCCAGTATGTTCCTGGGTCCGTAGTTCCTGGCCATCGATGAACCCGCCAAAGGTTGTTGCCATCGACATAGACACACCCAAGGGTATCGTCGAAGGAGTTAGCCATTCTGTTGGGGGACCGTATGCCGAACAGCCAGAGCCTCCACGGCTCGTCCCACACTGTGTGCCCTAGGGACTCTGCATGTTGGATAACTGATGGACGTGGGCCAGATACAGGGATCGCCTCGATTTGGGCAGAGCTATCTGCCAGCAGCTTGCCCCAGGTTCCCCTACCAACAATACCGTCAACGGTAAGGCCGTTCGCAGACTGATACCGACGAACAGACTGATCGGTACTGAAACCAAAGTCGCCATCAACTGTATCGCTATAAAAGCCGTTAGCCGCTAGTCGCTCCTGGCACAGAGTTACTTCGGCACCCTTGTCGCCCTTGCGAATTGTCTTCACCGCTACCTCCTTTGTATATCATGATCCTAATAAATTACCCACACTTTCCGTGACCGCACGCAACACAGGTGATACACCCTTCTTGATACGTAAGTGCATCTTCACTACAACTAGGACACACACCCCCACCTGGTTTCGTTCCGTCTTTGATGAACTTCTTCAACACTCGAGAAATGACCTTCGCAAACGAAAACAAGTCTGCGTCGCGATCCTTCTGTAGTTGTTCAACGACATAATTAATGGGAGCACCGTGCCTGAGCGATAGAGAGATCATACGGGTGAGGACTGCATAGTTTGGATTATCAAACACGCGCACCACATCTTTAATCGTTATCTCGTTACCGTTCTCTCCAAAAAGAAGGTCATAGATGCTATTACGAGTCTTTCTGTGGCGTTTCTTAATGCAGCCGGTGGAGTACTTGGATGGTATTTCAACAAACTCTGCAAGCCCACCCAGGACCTCATAAGGCCTGTTATCAAAGAGCCCCACAAGTATTGTCCACTTTTCGCCCTTGATTGTTGCGTGGTGGATCTCACACGGCATAATTTCCGGTCTTTTCGGTGCGGCGTGGATTGCAAACTTCATCTTAGACCGGTCTGTCTCTTTGCTTACGTTTTCGATGGGAATAAGCACACCATCACGTGATCCCTCCCTATAAACAGTGAATCCCTTGCACCCGCTTTTCCATGCCTTCATGTAAACATCAGACACAACACTCTTATCAACATCCTCTGGGAGATTGCAGGTTTTTGAGATGCCGTGACACACCCATAGCTGCGCCGCGGCTTGGATTTTTACAGATTGAATCCAGTCGATTTCAGGACTGGTCGCACCGTTGTACGGACATGTATCATCGATTTCCGTCTTACCCGTAACTTCCATCCATTTTTTTACGCCATGGTGATAGACAGTAAACTCTTGCCATCGATCCCCAAGTTCATCAATAAAGTCGACACGAGTATCAGCGCCGTGTTCAACAATTTTTTTTCTCCGATTGTAACCGATCATGTAAACCGGCTCGATTCCAGACGTGGTTTGTGTAAGACAGGAAACGGAACCAACGGGTGCCGTTGTTGTGAGCGCAATATTTCGACGACCGTGAAGAAGACGAAGTTCATTGATGTGCTTTGGTAAGGCACCCCATATGCGTTTGAGGTATGTGTTATCCTTCTCAAGATCAATGTCATAAACGGGAAAAGCGCCACGCTCCTTTGCCATAATAATCGAAGACGTAAATGCACCCACCGCATGTGTCCTATAAATCTTTTCCGTCATCTTGATTGATTCGTCGCTACCATACTTCAAGCCCAATGCCGCCAACGCATCACCAACACCCGTTGGGCCCAAACCCGTTCGTCGACCGCCGAGTGTCGCCACCTTCACCTTGTTCCAGAGTTCTATCTCAATCCTTTTGGTTTCTTCTGCTTCTGGATCACCGTTGATCTTGGCGATGATCTTGTCGATAGCTTCAATCTCGAGATCTATGAGATCGTCCATTAAGCGTTGCGCTTTGATCACAACATCATGAAAGGTATCAAAATCAAACGTGGCGTCCTGTGTGAACGGTGCTATCACAAACTTCGTTAAATTAATCACCATCAGCCTACAACTATCGTACGATGAGAGGGGTATTTCGGCACACGGATTTGTAGACACGGTTCGATAACCAACGCCCCCATAACAGTCTGCGGGTCCCTCGATTACACGATCCCAAAATAATGCGCCTGGTTCCGCGCTCTCCCACGCAGCATCCACAAACTTTTCCCAAATATCTCGTGCACCGACCTCCTTTACAACAATAGCATCTGAGACATCTGCTTCAACAGGCCATCGCAAAACGTACGGATCGTTATCCTCAACGCATTGCATAAACTCATCGTTAAAACGAATCGATATGTTCGCACCGGTAACTTTTTTTCTATCACGCTTAATGTCGATAAACGTTTCGATTTCCGGATGCCTACAATCAATTGTGATCATTAGTGCACCGCGTCGACCCCCTTGCGCTACCTCACGACACGAGTTCGAGAACCTCTCCATAAAAATCGCTAATCCATCTGTTGTACGTGCAGCGTTAGCCGTTGCTTGACCCTTTGGTCGGATTTTGCTCACGTCGAACCCAACTCCGCCTCGCCTCTTCATGATCTGGACTTGCTCTTGATCGGTGAAGAGGATGCCACCATACGAATCTTCGGGGGGTGCCACAACGAAACAATTTGAAAGACTTTGAACCTGTTGCAGATTGCCGATCCCACTCAGGGGTGAACCCTGAGCTACGATTGACCAGTTCCGGAACAAATGATAAATCTCGTCTTCACTCATCGCGTTCGGATAGCCAGACTCTACCCTTGCAAATTCGCGTGCCAGTCGTTTATGCATATCATCTGGGGTATGTTCTAATACACCACCTGCACCGTCAGGCAACGCATACTTTCCGGAAAACACATTTGCAGCTAATTCATCACCCGAAAAATACTCGGTGCTAGCTTTAAAGGCATCAATAACAGAAATACTTTGATTCATCTAATCACCGGTTCTCTTTAGTTCTTTCGTTACTTCACGCCATTTTGCCCGAAGCAACTCCTTAGCTGCACCTGCATCCTGATCTACTGCTTCATTCAAAGTTAATTCTGACTCATCTAATAACGTAATACGAGATTGTGCAGTGTTAATGATCATTGGAAATAAAATTCCGTCCCGCCCTGCACGATTCTTAGCAACGTACAGCCTGCCGTGACCTGTTGCTTTCTCCTCAGCTTTACGTGAAAGGGAGATTACAACATCAGCAACCATGGCTTTACCATATGCCTCAGACATGTTTTCCAGACCAACAATTTCTGAATTTGCAGAATCGCGATTCGCCTGACTGGCAGTCCACACAGGGATGTTTAGTTCCATAGCGAGGTTTCGTAGCTCTTCATAAACGAGCTTAAGTTCGTGACGCAAAGAATCATATGCTCGTGTAGACTTCATAATATCAGCATAATCAATCACAATCATGCTGGGCTTAAACCCTTTCAGCGAAAGCTTTTCAATGTGATTCCTGATGGTTATTACAGATGCACCACCAGTGGGATATTCTTTAATGATAAGCCGACCCATTTTGTTATCTTCATAAAATTCTAAAACCTGCTTCTTCGATGACATGAGTTTATTTATGTCGATTTTTGTGATGTTTGAATCGTACCGACGACCGACCGCGGTCTCAGTTAACTCAAATGTATAATGCAATACATTTTTTCCTATCATCAAAGCATTAGCACCCATCGCAACAAGATAGTGGGATTTTCCAACACCCGTGTTAGCAGTTATAACACCAAGCTCACCACGTCCAAGACCACCATCGAGGATGTCGGAGGAATCTAACTTTTTTAACCCTGTTGGACACGGTGCGCGGTGTAACTTGATAAACCGTGCTTCAATATCCTCCATGAAATCATGACCAATTGAGTGAGGCATACCCACAGAAACGGCAGTCTTCATGAGACTGATAACGCTATCAAACTTATCTGTTTGAATAAGTTCTACCGCTTTGTGAAGCGCGTCCTTAAACGCCTGACGCTTACAAAAATCAAGGGTCTTGTCTTTGACGTAGCCGATGTCTCCAGGATGAGGGTTTGACTTTATCCGGTGCAGAAATTCCACTATCTGATCACGCAAAATGATGTCTGTTCCCTCAGACAGATCATCCTTGATGATCGTGATTAAAAGCGCCATCGTAGGAAACGCTTTGTATTGTGCATAATACTTGAAATACAAGCGAGTCAGATACTTCAAGTAATTCAATTCAAAAAAATCAGGCAACATGACTTCATACATCTGTGCAGCCCATTCACGATCTAATAACAGACCCTGAAATATCTTTTCTTGAAATGACTTACCATAATGAGAAAAACAAGAAGCATTTCCCTCAAAATTAAGCGCCGTCTCTTGCATTTTTCACCGTTTGTTCAATAGATTCATGGGTAAGAATAATAAGCTAGGGTCAAAGTTTATCAACCCAAATTTGCGAAGACTTCTTAAAAACGCTAATTTGTCATATTTTTTTTCATTGATCTCTAAGCTTCCTTCAATTTGCTGAATTTGCGTGGCGGCTAAATTTGAAATATCAAGGCACATGAGTTTGAGGTTGCGCCTAACGATATCTTTATGTTCTGTGATGTTGTTATAGACACGTATTTTTGAGGTTTCTTTAAGCCGCTCACATTCTGTAAATATGAAATCAAGCGACACTCGTTCCTCAGACTTTAACAATGAAAACCTTTTTGACAAAGTCTTGAACCCAACGCCCTTTATTCCCTTGATGTTATCACTCGGATCACCCACAAAAGCCCGAGTTAATGCTACGTTACTGGGCCTGACATGCATTTTTTCAACAACAACGTCTTCCGTGATTAAGCGTTTCTGACCCGGTGACCAGACCTTCACCCGCTCATCGATGAGTTGATAGAAGTCTTTGTCACTTGAAACGATAACCACGTCTTGATTCTTAAACTTATATCTTGCACAATACCCTATCACATCATCTGCTTCACAATCTTTGATGTAATGCTGGTACACCGGCAAGTGTCTCAAACACCTTGTTAGAAAAGCAACCTGTCCCAAACGATTGGTGGTTGTATCTGGGATGTCATCTTCGTAATATCGATTAAACTTCTGTGGTTTCCGGCCCCGTTTGTAATCCTTGTAGATTGCTCGACGTCGAAGACTACCCCCACCTTCCCACATAATGTGAACTTCTGAAGGGTTGAATTTTCTGCACAGACTACCGAGCCCACCAAGAAACCCAACAACACCACCGGCTGCATCACCGTGTTGTGTCATAGAAGGATTTGCTGCGTAGTGACGCATAAATACGTTGAGTCCATCTATTAGCAGAACCATCATTACCCCGGTGAGACGAACTCTTCTTCCATCTCCATTGAGAGAGCGCGTATTTCTTCGTAAGATTCCACGTCGATGTTCACATCTGACTTTCTGACAAACGCACTTTCTATGAGTACATCAAAATAGCCTTTGTACTCAGGGTTCTTCAGTACTTCATCGAAATCTGTCTTATAGAATTTCTTATTATGTATCACATTACCTGAAGCTACATCCGTGACTGTAAACTTCTTCCATGCACCGGTGCCAGAAACGTCAATCTCCTCCCCGTTACAAACAATCGGATCTGCTTTACGAAGCTCATCAAACAGTTCTTCGTGTTCCACGATGCCCTTACCGAAATGTATCTGAAACTTCACAAGCCTGAATGGCGGGGCAACCTTGTTTTTGATGGTCTTTGCAGAAACGTTGATACCGACAACTTCCTTGTCTTTGTTTTCAATGGGTTTACCAGCGCCAAGCTTGATACGAACCGATGAATGAAAAGGGATCGCCTTTCCACCAGGTGTTGTTGTGGGATCACCATACATCACACCGATCTTCGTACGAATCTGGTTAAGACAAACAAACAGAACCTTTTGATTCGCAATGATGCCATTGATCTTTCGCATACCCTTAGAGATAGCTCGAGCCTGCAAGCCAATTGATTCCTTATCGTAATCGCCAATAAGTTCTGCCTTGGGAGAAGACGCAGCTACGGAATCCCAAATGATAGTAATCGGAACATCTTTCTCCATTGCCCGAGCCTTCATAATCGTGGCTTCCGTAATTGACAGCACTTCTTCTGTACAGTGTGTATCTACGTAAACAAACCTGCTCCTGATATCAACACCCAACAAACATAGGTTTTCCACGCTGGTAGCATTTTCTGTATCGATATATACCACGATACCACCCATTTGTTGGGTGCTGCGGGCGACCTGGATTGCAATATGAGACTTACCAATGGAGGGTGGGCCAAAGATTTCTACGATCCTGCCTTCCGGAAACCCACCGTCCAGTTTGTTTGCAATGATGGCGTCAAGCTGTCTAGATCCAGTGCTAATCCAGCGATGAACATGTGTTGGAGAATCATCGTGGGCCAAGTTATACGCAACTCGTTGCCCACACTCTTTGTTGAGTTGTTGAATCAATTCCGACGTAAAATCGTTTTCTCTATTTTTATTTCTTGGCATGTTTACCCTTATACAAAAATACAGCGCTTAATGACGCTGTTCACACAAGAGTTAGATTGAATACAAAAAATATTAACACGTTTGCGAGGGGGATGAATCCCCCTCGCAAACAACAGTCAAGCGTCTTTAAAAGTGCTTCAAGTCTTCGAATGCAGCGTCTAGATCCTTGTACTTTGTAGACGTAGGAGCTCCGTTATCACCCGAGCTTTTGGCACTTGTATTAGTACTATTGCTCTTGGATTCACCAAAAGGTTGTTCATCTGGAGCACCATCGTTCAACCAATCGTTGATGATCTTTTCAAGCTCATCATATGACTTGCAGCTGTACATGTCGTCAAGCTCGGGGATATTATCAATCCATTCCTTCGCCTGCTTTGGGTCCTCGCAAAGCAGTGTACTCTTAGGGCGAGGTCGAACGGAAGTCATTGCCCACTTACGACCTGGCTGCTTCACACACTCAACCTTGATATCACGTCCTTCAAGGGGATCGCTGATATCCCCATAATCCTCGTCGAGCATGATGTTAAGCAGGTCCTGATAGACCATCTTACCGAAAGACCAGAGCCTGACACCCTTATCTTCCTCACCTCGAACAATCACAGCTGCATAGCTTCGCATCTTGGGGTAAAGCTTCTTTGCAAGCTCGTACGACTCCTTTGCGCTATCACTACGCAACTTATTGATCAGTTCCTGAACCGGATCAGCATCACCGAACTGGTGTGGTGACAAAAGCCCGGGGTTGTTGCCGATGTTGTAATAAAACCAACGTTCCTTGAAGGGCTGGCCATCATTATCGGGAAAAGAGATCAGCCGAACAGATGCCGTCTCTCCCTCCTCTGGTCGCCACATCATGTTGCGACGGCTGTTATTTCCACTCAGCTGGTTTAGCTTCTTTCTAATTGCATCAAAATCAATAGCCACTTTTAATCTCCAAATTGGTAATTGCTTGTGAATAGTCTGGGTAATTCACCCAAACAAATGTAAAGTAAAATCGTTAAATGTTCAGTTTTTCTTTTTCTTTTTGGGCGGTCTTGCACCACCAAACGCATCACCCGCAGCAATGTATGCAGGTTTGCGTTTCTTTGATTCCGGATTAGGATAGTGAGGACCGGTCCCAAGCGGAGTGGTCACACCCGCGACACCGCCTGCGCTGACCTCATCCTTCGCGTCGCCCTCAAGCTCATCGTCCTCGTCAATCACTTCTTCATACGCGCCTTCAATAAGAGACCGTATAAAGAGGCGAATTATTCTATCGTCGAAGTTATTCATACGCTTCTATAACTATGCTTCACGCCGAGAAACAGCGTATTTTGCGTGCTGAATTACTCTTGCCAGTGACGGTTCATCGTGAACGTACCAGCGATTCTCTTCAAAGTGAAACCCCGGTGCTAGCTGAATTGCAAGCCACTCGTTCTGGGTAATTGTTATGCCATAATGTTGTAAAAGGTAAAGCGTTCGATGAGCAACAGTCATCTTCTGAAGACTTTCAGCATCATTGAATTTGTAATGTGCACCCAATTTATCACGATGCCAGTCGCTATCCTGAGGAATGAAGTGGTCATGCTTCAAGTCGCCGACCTTTCCCAGGTCGTGCAACAAAGCGATCTTAACAACCGAACGCTTCAACTCGGGTTGCATGTCGTACGCTTCAAGCAATTTCACAGCTTGAGATGCCACTTGCATCGATAACCTGAGCATGCCGCCAGGTTCACACCCGGCTTCACGAATTAACCTGCCGGCAGGTGTTATGATGATGCGTTCACCCAGCTCATCAAGCATGAACTTTACGTTAGTTTGCTCACCATCCTGAAATGTGGATAACAAAAGATCGCTGTATCGTTCCCAAAGCTCTTCTAGTTCCACGTATGACTCCATTTGTTAATGGTAACGATACGTGTAAATATTTACACTATTCGTTTAGATCCTGGGTTGTTTCTTTCGGTTTTCTCGACCCTGCCTTGATGGGTAGATCACAAGCCTATTTCCGACGTCTTGAACGCGTAAATCTGTACCGTTGCGCAATGCGCCTAACTTAAACGCATAAATCAACAAAATTCGCATGTACCTGGCACCGTTTTTTGCATCGAGTCCCTTAAGGTCAACAACAACGCCCTTTTTACCGTCATCATCTACCGTATCAACTTTTCCATATGATTGATTGATCACAGAGTGATTCTTTGCTCTATCTAAAAGGGACTTGATCGAGTGAATGATCGTTTCACCAGGGAAAGATTTTGTAATACCCAATTCCTTAAAAACAGCGCGGGGATCTGCTAGCTCGAGCTCTTTATGTGGTCGACCCGTAAAACTGGCAACGACCTTGTATTTTATGTTAGGCAGATCGTCTTTTGTCCCCTTTCCCACGTCCTCCCTTTCAAAAAGCATGTTATAAATCGAATCATCCGTTACGTTTAGCACTGATCTTCTCCACAGTTACGGGAAATTTTACGCTTCTGTCCCGAAAAGCTATCTCTA
>Ga0080013_1002212_pt1 | contig 23449 bp, 24 predicted proteins | sample ETNvirenome_6_85_FD_69236 | JGI IMG/M metagenome (GOLD analysis project Ga0080013, IMG submission 69236) | Marine viral communities from the Pacific Ocean - ETNP_6_85 (SPADES assembly) (version 2) | ecosystem: Environmental > Aquatic > Marine > Oceanic | place: Pacific Ocean | collected 2013-06-19
ATGAAAATAAGCAAAACAAGGCTCAAAGAGATTATCAAGGAAGAGATTAATGAGACCTTCGAAGACCGCCTAGCCCGGGCCAAAGAGATCGAGCCAGGTGTCGACTTCGAAGCAGAGGAAACATCGCTTAATAGCCCGCGGCAGGCTGGTAGGGAGTGGGCTATTAAGAATCTTCGCGTCGCCATCAACCGCGCTGCGGGAGCCGGACTGAGCAATGACGAAATCCGCAAGGTCATAGAGGATAAGATAGAGAGCGGCACCGAGCACGGACGCGTCACATCTACCGGACCTTGGGCGCCCGAGAAACTACAAGAAGAAGGGCGAACCGATCAGGGCTGGCTAGATGCTCTAAAGCAAAAGTATGGTCGCAAAGCAGCCCATTTCACAGTGAACGATATTCAAAAACTGCACCCCTCCTATAAGGGGAGCTTAAGAGACATCGCTCAGGGCCTAGGCATAAGATAATAAAAGTCAAAATAATCCTTGACACACCTTCCCCATAGTGTATACTAGTACTAGAGCTTAGGGGATAACTACGTGTACAAAATAGCGCATATTGCGGACACCCACATAAAGAATTTAAAGTTTCACTACGAGTATAAGATTGTTTTTGAGCAATTATACGAAACACTACGAAAAGAAAACGTAGACTACATCGTACACTGCGGCGACATCGCCCACACCAAGACACAGATTTCACCAGAGTTCGTCGAGCTTTGCTCCGACTTCTTCGCAAATCTAGCGAAAATCGCACCAACCTACATCATCTTGGGCAACCACGACGGCAACCTAAAGAATAGTACGCGTCAGGACGCCCTCACACCGATTGTAAAGGCCCTGAACCTACCCGACCTACATCTGCTCAAGAACGCAGGAGAAGTCCTTGTAGGGCCCGACATCGCCTTCAACGTACTTTCGGTTTTTGACGAAGATAACTGGGTAATGCCGAGTGATCCCGAGAGAGTCAACATCGCTTTGTATCACGGATCTGTATCTGGCGTCAAAACCGACACCGGCTGGGTGATGACTCACGGCGATCACGATGTGAGTATCTTCGGTGGTCACGACTTTGCGATGCTTGGAGATATCCACAAGACAAATCAGATTCTTGATGACGAAGGACGCGTGAGGTATCCGGGCTCGACGGTTCAACAGAATCACGGCGAGACAAATGATAAGGGTTTTTTGATTTGGGAGATTGAAGACAAAGATACATTTCGCGTGAGTCACCATGTTTTGCTCAACCCCAAGCCATTCGTAACAATCGAACTCACACCAAAGGGGCGAATGCCTAGAGGCACGAAGATCCCGGCTGGCGCTCGTTTACGTCTTGTGAGTAATAATAATCTGCCGCTTGATATCATGCGCAAGGCTGTCGAGGTCGCCAAGCATCGCTTCAAGCCCGAGAGCATTACGTTCTTAAATCGAGCCGCCGGCGAGCGAGGTACGGTTGAGATTGGTGCAGGATTCAAAGTAGAGAATCTGCGGGACAAAGGAGTCCAGGAAAACCTCATCCGCGGGTATCTCGCAGACTATCAGCCCAGCGAAGAAATGCTAGAGCGAGTGTTTGAGCTGAATCGGAAGTATAATTCTAAGATCGAAGAGACCGAAGAGGTCGCCCGCAATGTTAATTGGAACCTGAACCGGTTTGAGTGGGACAACCTTTTTAACTACGGAGAAGGAAACAGCGTTAACTTTGCAAATCTCAACGGCATCGTAGGTATTTTTGGAAAGAATTTTTCAGGCAAGTCGAGCATTATTGACGGGCTACTTTATACAATGTTTAATACGACCTCTAAGAACGAGCGCAAGAACTATAATATTATTAACCAGAACAAGAAAGATTGCATGGGGCGCCTAGAACTTCAAGTTGGTGAGAAGACTTATACAATTGAAAGAACATCAGAGAAATATGTGAAGAAACTAAAAGGTGAAGTCACCAATGAGGCGCGCACAAACCTTAACTTTAGCGGCCTCGATCCAATATTGGGAGAAGAAACAAGCCTCAACGGCACTACTCGCAACGAGACAGACGCGCATATTCGTAAGCGGTTTGGCACAGCAGAAGACTTCTTATTGACTTCAATGTCCAGCCAACTCGATAGCTTGTCTTTCATTAAGGAGGGTTCAACGCGTCGTAAGGAAATTCTTGCTAAGTTCTTGGATCTAGACATTTTTGAGAAGAAGTTTAAGTTGGCCCATGAAGACGGCGCTGACCTAAAAGCAATCATTCGTCGCGTCGGGGACACCGATTATGGTAATGATATAGCGTTAGCTGAGGTGCAGCACATGGAGGCCCAGAAAGCGCTGAGTAACGAAGTCACTGCCTGCGATCAGTTAAGAGAAGATTTGATTTTAACAGAAAAGGAATATGCAGCGCTCACAGTACAGATTGATTCTATTCCTGCGGAACGCCTTGATATCAAAAATCTATTGGAAAATCGTTCCTCTCTCGAAAAGAAAATTGAAAATACGGATATTAATATTGTAGAACTTAAGGAAGAGAATGCCGGGTATGAGACGAAACTAAAAGAATACGACGATTTTTTAACCACCATTGACATTGAGGACCTTTTGGCTCAAAAGCAGGAGTTTGACGAGTTCAAACAGAAATATGAAGATACCCTTAACAAGGCGCGCCTGCTGGATAACGATTATAAGTCCATGAGCAAAAAACTAGATTTGTTGGATGAGGTACCATGCAGCGACAAGTACCCCACATGTCAGTTTATTCGTGATGCTCACTTGGCCGCTGTAGAGTTACCTTCTCTAGAAGTAGAGATTGTTGATAAGATTGAAGAAGCCAAAGAATATAAAAATATGACAGTCTCAGTGAATTCCTTTGAAATGATTGAATTTATTGAGCGCTACAACGGCACTATCATTAAAAAGAATAACATCGAGATTGAAAAGCGTGACAATAAGGTCTCTATTGAGAAGTTGTACGCAAAGATTAAGAGTTTTCGTGATGCTCTCCGTTCGACAACCGAGAAGATTGCTTTGTACGAAGAGAAAAAAGATTTGATTAAGAATATCGAAAGCCTCATTAATTCCCGCGACGACGTAGAAAGAAAAACAAAAGAGATTAGAGGGGAAATCATCGAGGTTGAAGACTCGATTAATTTCCACCACAGACAACTTGGCTCGATGGAACAAAAGGTTGAGGATCTAAAAGAAAAAAAGCTAGAGCTAGATGAAATACGAGAGGAGTATGCAGCCTATGATTTGTTTCTACGGTGCACCCATTCTAACGGGATTGCTTACGATATCATTAAGAAGAGACTTCCAGTTATCAATTCAGAAGTAGCAAAGGTGCTCTCGAATATTGTAGATTTTGATGTGTCCTTTCAAGAGGACGGCCGCAAGCTTGATATCCTGATTAAGCACCCCAAGCACGAGCCGCGCCCCATTGAAATGGGCTCCGGCGCCGAGAAAACAGTGGCCGCCATGGCAATTCGTTTGGCGCTATTGTCGGTATCGTCTCTTCCTAAAGGAAATATATTTATACTTGACGAACCCGGCACGGCTCTGGACGCAGAGAACATGGAGGGTTTCATCCGAATCCTTCAGCTTATCAAGATGTATTTTAAGACTGTGATTCTGATTTCTCATGTGGATTCACTTAAAGATATCGTGGATATAGAAATTACAATCGACAAAGATGATGGCTTTGCTAAAGTTAACCAGTAGGCTCGAACCCCGGATGATTAAATCCATGAACTTGTTGAAAATAAAACTTTAGGGCGCGCTCCCTTGCGTCATCGTCGCCCACATACCAGTGCCACGCAGTAAGATTCGCAATTGCTGCAATCTGGGCCAGGGTGCTTTTAATGTCTTCTTCGATCCATTTGACTTGTTCTTCTGATGGATCGTCAATAGACAAATCCAGGTCTAGTGCAATAGAATAAAGGATATACCAGTTTTGATCATCGTAGGCTTGCTTGGCTCGAATAAAGAATCGTTCCATACGAAAAACCTCTTTAACAGAGAAGCCGCTAGCTTGAACTTTGTCTGGATGGGTATGCTCAGCAATGCGCCGAAAAAGTTTTTTAAGTTCTGTTGATTTTTTGGTGACAATGCGGGCCTCTTTTTCTGGTTCTACCTCAATTCCCGTGGCCACAAGCTCGGTGCAATCAGAAACATCAACAACGTCCTCTTCGGTTTTTGTTGGCTCTACGACCGGGTCGACGGGAGCCGGAGGCAGAGCTAGTCCATTTAACTTTTCTTTATCTTCGTCTGATAGTCGAGAAATCCATTGGCGTATTTCTTCCTGAAACTCTCGAAGAGCGTCGCTGGCCAGTTCCTGGTGGTACTCTAAGTCAGCATGCACAAACTCTGCATTTTTGAGGGTTTTTTTCAATTTGTACTTAAGTTGTTTAGACATACTTCTCCCCTCTGTCTAATTAGTGTAAAGGAGTAGAGCATGAGACATATTATAGATAAGGGGCTAGAGAAGCTGGTTTCTAGAAAGTTGCTAGCATGGGCAACGGCTACGAGCTTGTTGCTTTTTTCTGACCTGACGTCCAGTGATTGGGTAATCATTACTACAGTTTATATCGGGGGCCAGACTATCATCGATGCAGTTGCAAAGCTTAAGGGTTATAAACAATGACCTGGATAAAATTTAGAACCGGTGCAAAAAAAGCATATCTCTGGGCTAAAAAGTTTTGGTGGGTTATCGTAATAGGGTTGTTGTTTGTATGCGCAGCGCTAGTCGGCATCCTAACAAGAAATTCCGCGTATATTGCGGGCGTCATGGATTTATTGGAGGCCAAAAGAACAGCACACGACAAAGAGATGGAAACAATAACTGATATTCATAATAAGGAAACCTCTGAGAAGAATGCTCGATTAGCCGAACACCTTAAGAGACGGGCTGAGTTAGAAGAAGAGTACAAGAAGAGGGGTGAATCGCTGGATAAGGAAAAGGAAGCAGAGCTTAAAAGAATTGTGGATGAGAGCTATAATGATCCTGAGAGACTCGCTAAAGAGCTAGCAGACGCGTTTGGATTAAAATAATGTTTAAAAAGACACTGTCACTTTACTTGATGATCTTTCTAATGTGTCCTGCGCTCGTTTGGGCTGAGGATGCTGAGCCTGACTATGATCTGGTGCCCATAAAGGCCGGGGAGGCTGCTCCTTTTGATGGGGTTTTGCTTTCATTGGATGCCGCTGCAAAAATTGTTGTCGAGAAGAAATTTGAAGATGCCGAGTGCGACCTCCGTATTGGCTACGAACTCCATATGCAAGAGGAAAGGTTTCAGCTATTATTAGACTATAAAGATATTGAGATTCACGCGTGGAAGGATAAGTACGAGTCGATGATGATTCTTAAGGTTGCCGAGAACGATCGGTTGATGGACTTGGTACTCACACAGAAGCCCGGCAAAGATCCTTTTTTAGTGGCTTTAGGTTTTGGAATCGGCACCCTCACTTCTTTGGGAATATTTGCGATATCTGCCGAAATAGTTAGATGAGTAATTTTAGTGCCTATAGTTCAAGGGGGCGCTTACTGAGGTTCTTGGAGGAGAATTTAACATTTTCTGAGAATCCTAAATTTTTTACTTATCTATCTGCTGTTGTTTCAAACATAAGCGACAATGCGAGCACTCTTATTGCGTTTGATACAGTAAAGAGCGATGCTACTACCTCCTTTAATACTTCAACTTCTCAACTCGAGGTGCCAAAAGCAGGCCTATATTATTTTAATACTCAGTGTATGCTGAAAAACGTCCCGACTGACACAGCAGCAACTGGTTATTTAAAATTTGTACACCGTAATTCATCCGGCACTTCACTGGGAAACTATGTTGGCCAGTACTATACGTTTGCTGATTTCAATTCCGACGCTAATTTTCAGTATTTTAGTATGATGGCGAACGCTATTATAGAAGCTTCGGAGGGCGACACCGTAGAAGTTCAGATAGGACTATCAGGAGTAGGTGCCGATACGGTGGATATTTTCGGACACAGTAGCAACCTCGGCGCGACAGGCTTTAGAGGATTTTTAATCCCTTGACAACTAAAGACCAAGACTATATTGCCAAACTGGAGCGCGCCATTTCACAAAAGTATGGCGTCGAAACAATTGAAAATCCGCGCACCGGTTGGGACGACGCACGTGAGCAACAATACGTTTCGCAGTCGCAAGAGGAACAGCGTAAATTCTCCGACATGGCCCAAACCAACGACAAAGTAGAACAAGATGGATTTTTAATAAACAAAAAACTACTTAATAGAGATGCAAACCGGAGTTGTCCTGTTTGTAATATATATTCGTTTCGTCCTCAAGATGATTTGTATATGAATAAGTTTGAGTGTTGTCGGGCTTGTTATATCTTGTGGGTGGAAGGAAGAGAGACTCGATGGTTAGCTGGCTGGAGACCGGACAATGAAGATTAGCAAAGAAACTTTGCGACACATTATCAAGGAAGAGTTGCAAGAAGGTCTTGCTGCGTCCCGCCTCCGCGCCCAGTCGGCCCAGGAGATCGCCGATGCGTTGAAGCAGCTAGAGAAGGTTATGATTACGTTGCTCCATCAGAAACGAAATTCCGAACCCGGCACTGAGGAACACGACAGCGCCAGGAGTCACCTACAGCGCATAGCTGCTGTCGCTCGCGAATATGCCTATCGAGAGGAAATAAAATGAGAATCACCAAATCCAGACTGAAGGAAATCATTTTGGAAGAGTTGCGCGGAGACCAGACAGAGTCACCGCTGGAAGAAAGCGCACTGTTGTCGGAGAGCATGTTAGAAGTTCTGGCTCCGAAAATTATTGCTTTCATAGTTAAAAACCCCAAGTTGTTAGAAATGCTAGCGAAAGCAGTCGGCCCCATTATCGCTAAAACTATGGGGGATGAAAAAGGAGGCGCCGAAGGGGGCGCCATGGCAGACTTGGCTAGCGCCGTCAGCGGCATCACGGAGGAATAAAATAATGGCTACTGTATATGAAATCATTCAAGGCATCAATCAAGCTGCCGCTAACGCATACGACGGATCTGAGGTTGAAGTAGGTCTCTCGCGAGAAGAAGGGGACCCCATTTTAGACCGTCGAGTGATTGACGGGTTTAAGGTGAGGTTTATAGGACCCATCCTGCGCATATCCTATCAGGGGGAAGCTCGACTTCAAGATGTTAAAGATAATGGATTCGAAAATTCTATTATTGACAAGTTAAAGGGTATTGTTAAGTTTCTCAAGAAAGAGTACAAAGGAGTCACAGGAAATACTCTCGCGCTTACTAAGGTGGGCGATCATGATATCTTGGTCCAGCGACTGTCCAACTATAGAACCGACGTACAGGCTCAGTGCGACTACAAGATCGGTGGTCTTACAGATGTGGACGAAGTTAAAGAGGGGTCGGCTGATGATCGTCTTAAGGGTGCGATCAAGAGCTGGTTGGAACTTGGCCCAGGAAAGAAGCGCCCCTCGAATGATACCCGCAAGGGCAGCTAAGGGGTGACATGGGCAATGGCCTCACAAAAGAGGAGATACTCAGAGAGGTCGTAAAGGCGGGTAAAAACCCTGTTCATTTTACGACTAATTATTGCCGTATTTCTCACCCCCAAAGGGGACTTATTCCTTTTAAGGCCTACGATTATCAAAAAGAGCTTCTCAAGGATTATAATGACTATCGCTTTAATGTAATATTAAAAGCGCGCCAGCTGGGCATTTCCACAATTACCGCTGCCTATATTGGGTGGCTCATGTTATTTCATCGTGACAAGAATATTTTGGTGGTGGCCACAAAGCTGCAGACTGCCACTAACCTGGTCCGAAAAGTAAAAGCCATTATTAAAAACTTGCCTGAGTGGATGCAAATTTCTCAAATTATTGTGGATAATCGAACATCTTTCGAACTGTCCAACGGATCACAAATTAAGGCCGCCTCTACTTCGGGAGACACCGGTCGCTCCGAAGCTCTATCTCTTTTGGTTATTGACGAGGCCGCCCACGTTGAAAAGTTGGGAGACCTGTGGGCCGCCCTCTATCCCACACTATCCACCGGCGGCCGCTGTATTGCTCTTTCTACTCCAAATGGCGTAGGAAACTGGTTTCACCAAACGTGTGTAGAATCCGAAAATGGTACCAATGACTTTTACATGACCACTTTACTGTGGGATGTCCACCCCGATCGCGACAAGGTATGGTTTGAAAAAGAGACAATGAATATGTCTCGACGTCAGATCGCCCAAGAATTAGAGTGCAACTTTAATGTATCCGGTGAAACGGTTATACATCCAGACGATCTGAACTGGTACCTAGCACGCGCCATAGCTCCTGAATATCGTACCGGCTTTGATCGGAACTATTGGATTTGGAAAAAGTATGATCCAGAGAAAGCCCACCTTATTGTGGCAGACGTCGCAAGAGGTGACGGCAAAGACAACAGCGCTTTTCATATATTTGACCTAGAGGCAATGGAAGTTGTCGCGGAGTACATCGGGAAACCCAACCCCGACGACTTCGCAGATATTTTGTATAACGTTGCCGGCGAGTATGGGAATCCCATGCTTGTGATAGAAAATAACAATATCGGCTATGCAGTACTTAAAAAGCTTGCCGATAAAGGGTATCCTAACCTATACCATTCTACGAAAGGGGACCACCAATACGTTGATCCTGTAACAGCCCAGTGGCAGTCTAATACTATACTCGGCTTTACCACTTCTTCGAAGACACGACCCCTCATCGTGGCCAAGATGGAAGAGTTTATGAGAAACAAACTAATTAAGATTAACTCGAATCGCCTTTTATCGGAGATGAAGACATTTATTTGGCACAACGGTCGCCCTGAGGCGATGCGCAGCTATAATGATGATTTGGTTATGTCCTTTGCGATCGGATGTTGGGTGAGAGACACAGTGATCATACAAAGTCAGAAAAACATAGAGTATAGTAAAAGCTTTCTATCCTCTATCTCTACCTCGGACACAAAACTGTCTACAACTATTCCTGGGATGGATGGTCACAAAATCACAAAAGACACACTGAAGGGTCAGCACGCAGCTAAGTTTAATGAACAATATCTTGCGCTGATAAAAGGATAATATATGGCAAGCAAAAAAGGAAGTAACCCGAGAAATCCAGATTCTCCATTATTTAAGAGATTAACTAGATTATTCTCGGGGCCCATTGTAAACTATCGTGCCCAGATTGCACGCCAGGAGCGCAGAAATGATTTAGACAAGTACCGTTATAGATTTAAAAGTCTGAGCGGCCAGGAGTTTAAACGCGCCACAGACAATCTTTCTAAAAATTATAATCTTCTTTCGTCCCATGCGATGCGTAATCAGAATCGGGGCGAGAGGTATCAAGACTTTGATCAGATGGAGTATATGCCCGAGATTGCCTCAGCTATGGATATTTATGCTGACGAAATGACAACTTCTAATGAGTTTGATAAGCTTTTAAATGTGGATTGTCGCAACCTAGAGATCAAAACCATTCTAGAGACCCTCTTTTATGATGCCTTGAACATTGAGTTTAATGCTTTCGGCTGGGCGCGCTCCATGTGTAAGTATGGAGATTTCTTTCTTTATCTTGATATTGATGAGACAATGGGGGTTAAGTCGGTTATTGGTCTTCCCAATAGCGAAATTGAACGACTAGAGGGCCAAGACCCCACGAACCCCAATTATGTACAGTTCCAGTGGAACGGCGCAGGGATGACATTCGAAGATTGGCAGGTTGCTCACTTACGTATTCTCGGCAATGACAAATATAGTCCATATGGAACATCGGTACTAGATCCCGCGCGTAGAATCTGGCGCCAGCTTGTACTACTAGAAGATGCCATGATAGCCTATCGAGTGGTCCGCGCCCCGGAGCGACGCGTCTTTAAGATTGATGTGGGTAACATCCCACCACAAGACGTCCCACAATACATGGAAAAGGTGAAGACCGAGATGAAAAGAAACTCTCTAGTTAATGCTCAGACGGGGCGAGTTGACTTACGCTATAATCCTCTATCACTGGAGGAGGACTACTTTATTCCGATGCGCGGCGGCGTGGGCTCTGACATCATTTCCTTGCCGGGTGCGAAATCCCTGGACGATATTGAAGATGTGAAATATCTGCGCGATAAGATGTTTGCTGCACTAAAGGTGCCCCAATCTTATCTGACAAACTTAGATGGAGACAACGAAGACAAGACGACGTTGGCCCAGAAAGACATCAGGTTCGCGCGTACCATTCAGCGCCTGCAGCGCTCGTTGGTATCCGAGCTTGAAAAGATTGCGGTGGTTCATCTCTATACTCTTGGCTTCCGCGGAGAGGACCTAGTAGGATTTGAGCTTGCCCTTAACAACCCCTCTAGATTAGCAGAACTTCAGCAACTTGAATACATGCGCACCAAGTTTGATATTGCGAATGCAGTACCGGAAGGCGTCTTTAGTAAACGCTGGGTGGCGCAGAATATCCTTGGCATGTCGGACGAAGAGTTCCTACGCAATCAGCGTGAATCTTTCTACGACAAGAAATACCAGCAGGCACTGGAGGGAGTCCAGGAGCAAGCAGCTGCAGATGAAATGGGCGGCGGCATGGGCGACATGGGTGATATGGGCGACATGGGTGATATGGGTGATATGGGCGGTGAAGAAGGCGCGCCCGGCGAAGAAGGCGGCGAAGAAGGCGGCGAAGAGTCTGCCCTCCTGACGGCTCCCGCTAGACGCGAGGATGACCCCGAACATACGAGCTATTATAAGAAGGGGCGCAAGTATGAGCGGAAGGACGGGCGCCATGACTTGCGTACCGGATCTGCCAAGTTTCGAAGACATGTCCGGGCCACTGTGGCACCAGAACCACAGCGAGGCCGAAGCCGACGATCGGTTGCGGGCCACTCAGTTGGAGCGGTCGGCCTTCCAGATCTTAATGCGCTAGTCAGTCTTAAAGAGAATGATGCATCTATTTATAGTAATGACGAGGCGGTCTTACTCGAAAGCACAGTAAGTATACGTAAACTTATTAGTCAGTTAGAAAGCAAAGAGGCGGAAAAGGATGAAACACAATAAGAAACGCAACACAGCTTTTATTTATGAAACTTTAGTGAAAGAGTTTACTAAAGCCGTTGTAGACAAGAACCCTCGAAGGAAGAAGATTGTTCTTACTATTATTAAAGAACATTTTTCGAAGGGTACTCCTTTGCGCGGAGAATTGGATCTGTATAATACTCTTCTTGACACTAAAAACGTAAAGACTACTTTAGCCGAGAGACTCCTTCGGGAGACCAAATCTGCCCGGGCTATCCTAAATGAAGAAATTATTTTTGGAGCGCAGTCTCAGATTATCGCCGCCATTAATAAAAACCTTGGCCAAGAGACCTGGTCCAATTTTGTATCCAACTTTAAAACACTAGCTTCTATTAATGCGATTTTTAATCCTGCAGCTTCGGTGAAACAAAAGGTATTGTTTGAGCAGGCCATAATTGATCGTATGTCACAAAAGATTGAGTCCGCCTCGGAATCCCTCAAATCAATTGACAACCTTACTTACCACTCCTTCATCAAAAAGTTTAATGAGAAATATACATCACTTCTTCAGGAACAAAAGGATTTTTTGAATAGTTATGTTACATCTTTTGCGGATGATGGCTTTGAGCTGCGGGTTTATCTTAACGAGGAAATCAGCAGGCTGAAAAGCTTAATTAGTAAAACTGTGGATGACAGCGCTGTAGATGCTCTCATCCGCGAAAGATCTCAAGACGTTTTTAAATATCTTGATCATATTCGTCGTCGCGAGTTTGCGGCCTCCGATATTACTAAGATTCTAAAAACACAAGAATTAGTACGGGAACTAGGATTCAATGCTCACGATTAAGATTGGAGGCCCCCAAGCAACTGTCGAGCTTAATGCGCGCAAAGCTCTGGACGGGTCCCTTCTTATCATGGATCATAAAAAAATCGATATTGCGGTCATGCCCGATAAAATGAAGGTTGTTACTTTTCCCAAGACAACGGCAAGCGAGGATGTTTATGATTACCAAAATCGTTTACTCGAACTCCTGGCCGATAAGGGCGTCATCGAGCGATCGAGTATCCAGGGTGGGAATATCTTTCGTTCTCTCGAAGCCGACGTCTTTACCAACGAAGAAGTTAATCCTTTACAGGCCGCTGTTTTTGTTATTGCGGAATTTTTGCAAACAGAAGCACAGTCTGAGGCTGTGGCCGACGAGTACGAAAGAGAACTAGAAGACATGTATACTCACCCGGACGACCGGGATTCTACGGAGTACGGAGAAGTCCCACAATATGCCGAGAAGGGCGCGCTACGACCCGGGTATTATTATTACCCACTCCGCTACCGCTACTAGGATGCAGCTACTCTATTTTATACTTGCCGCTTATGGCATGACATTTATGCTCGTCTACGGTTCGATCTTTAATCACATCCGTCCTCGTTGCGGAACATATTGTGGATTGGGTAAACTATTTCACTGCACTTTATGCATGGGATTTTGGGTTGGAGTGTTTCTTTGGGGCGTAAGTCCATATACGGAACTATTTAATTTTGATTATACGATCGTTAATGCGTTCATTTGCGGCTGTATAAGTGCGGGGACCTCGTACTTTCTCAGCGCAATTGTAGATGATGAAGGAATCAGTGTAATTCACAAAGGAGGTAAAGACAATGCAGAAATGGAAACTACAGCCTGTCCGCCGATGCTGCAAGGGTAGCTGAATCTCTGTGGGGGTGAAAGCCCCCACATTAAACAAGTAGGAATAATATTATGACACGCAGAAAAAATGTAAAAAGAATTGATCCGAGATACTTCTTGAACGAGACAGTAGATCGCAATGATGATGGCTCGCCGCTTGATGAACAAAGTGGTATCGACCCAAAATTCGACCCCGCTCATCTGCAGAAGCTGGGTATGGTAGAGTGGACTCCCTCGTTCGGCGAAGGCGGAGCACCCCCCGATGGCGGCAAACCGGGCCTCGCGGCGGATAACAACGGTGTTCTCTTAGCTGTCGCCAACCCGAAGCCTGGATCCCGCAAGTATTCCTACTGGGTCCACCACGGCCGCGTCGGCAATCTGCAATCTTTAGGCTGGCAGGAAGGGAATATCTGGATACCCGAAGAGGCCGTCCGGGCTGCAGATATTGCTTTCGGACGAAACGAGACAGCGAACCGCGGAGAGCTTGAAGAGGGTTTTAAGGGCTACTTTACGAGAAAGCCGAAGCCCCACCAGTTAGTTAATAAGTTAGCGTATCTTCTTGGCGATGAGGACAGCATGAAGGCGTCCACACTCAAAGGTCTTATGTCTATGACTTTCGGCCTCAGGAGTAAGGATTTTCTAAGAGGAATATGGGTCAGCAGGAAGGACAAAGACGCCGCCCGGAAGAAGATGGAAAGGACGTTGCCAAGGACAGGGTTTTGGAAACGGATTTTTAAAGCAGACCCTGACGAACAAGACGCGTACATAGATTTGATGACCGAGTACGCGATGGACTGGCTTAAAAGCGGCCATGATAAAGCGGATATGATGCCGTTTTTAGCCAAATTGATCAAGGCCAAAGCCGGGGACGATATAGAGAAAATCCTCGACGCCGGCAAGTCCGCGGAAAAACAACGACGCGCCGACAGCGATAAGTATGCCTCCGACCAAGCTGCCGAAAAAGAAAAGAAGGTGGCAGCCTCCCGCCAGAAGGAAGCTGTTTGGGAAAAGATCTCCGATAAGGGGTATCACAGCGCTGTGGATGGAGACGACGCCGAACTGGTGGCCAACACGCTGGAAGCAGTCTATCCTGGGGGACTCGACCTGTGGATCACCATCGCGAACAATTCCTCAAGTAACAAGGATATTCGACATGGACAATGGGACGGCCACAACGCCCGAGACCGGAATTGGAAAAAGGCGCAAAAGCAGGGTCGAGAGTTGATGGCCCTTAACTGGTCCGGGATGCTTCCCTATAAGGCCGCGGAAAAAGTTAAAAGCATTATTCATGATTTTATATCTGCCCGCGCACGACCATCATACAACGATGTCGAGGATGCCGAAGAGCGTTATCAGGCCCAGGAAAAAGGCCACAAAAACTGGCAAGAAGGTCGAGAAACCTGGTCTTCTTATAAAGATGCGCAGGTTCTCTCAGAGAACTGGCGAAAGTATATGAGCGAGGATAAAAAGGAATAAACAATGCCCCATCTTCTCCGAGAGTACTATGAGCTTTGCGAAGGCGGCGTCTGTCAGGATTTACTGACAGAAGCGGAGAAGAGCTTTGTTAGAGATGGTGGTATGATGCTGACCGGCAAGTTACAAGAAGCAGACGTTCAAAATGGTAATGGTCGCGTCTACCCCCGCGGCATCATGGAGCGCGAGATTAAGAAGTATGTGAGTATCGTAGAAGATAATCGGGCACTAGGTGAGCTGGACCACCCAGAGTCTTCTATTATTAACTTAGCTAACGTGTCTCACATGGTGACTGAAGTTTGGATGGATGGCCCCCAGGTTATGGGAAAGATTAAGGTTCTTAAGACGCCGGCCGGCCAAATCCTCCGGGCTCTAGTGGAGTCAGGGGTTAAGACAGGGATCTCTTCACGCGGTATGGGATCGGTGACAGAACAACAGGGAAAGACAATCGTCGAAGATGATTTTCAACTAATTTGCTTTGATATCGTTTCAGAGCCTTCTACACCGAATGCCTTTATGTCCCTATCCGAGAATCGCTTACGCAACAAAGCGATCGAAAAAAATAATAAAATTATTAATTTACTTGATGAGATATTAGAGAGGTAAAAAGAAATGTCGGTATTAACACGTCATGATATTGAAGAGCTCGTGCGAGAAGCACTCATCGATGAGGGCCTTTGGGACAAGATTAAGGGCTTTGGGAGCAAGCTAGCTTCCGGCATAAAATCGGGCATGCCAGTTGGCGCCGCCGGCCGCGCACACCGGCCCCCCGCGCATCATGGGGCGGCAGGCGCCGACGACAAGAAAGACGACGATACGACAACACCTGAGCCGCCCACCACCACACCGCAGCCCCCAACAGGGCCGTCCCTCACAAAGGACGCCCCTCTTTCAGTAACCAAACGTCAGCCTCAACTTAAGATCGGCCCCGGCAAAAACCCCCAGCAGCAAGCCGCCGGAGGCCAAAAAGAAGCCCCTCTCGTCATGCAGATGCAGAAGATCGGGATGTCACAAACGTCCGCGCAACAAATTGCTAAGCGGATCAAAGATTACTTGGAGCAGCGAAAGATTCCTGTGGCAGAGGGAATAGACTATATTATCAATAACGGTCTTCTCGAATCGACGTTTATACTGATGGAGGCCAAAGAGCCAAGAAACAAGATCTTCAGCCAGATTGGATCAAGTATTTTTGGTCAGTTGCGGGCCCTCATGTCAGATAAGGCGTCAGATGCTTCTAAACAGAAAGCCTCGCAAATGGCATTGGCAATACAGGGGATCGCCAAATCAGGTGATCCCGAAAAGTTTAGAAAGACACTATCCCAATGGGCTGAGCGTGGAGATAAGGAGCTCCGGTCTGGCGAAAAGGGAAGTCGACCGGCAATAAAAGGCTGGGTCATCTCTGCGGATGGGAAAAAAACACTTCAGACGCTTCCTGCAGAAGACCTTCTTCAGTTTATGAAGTACCTCGGAGGTGACGACAACTTTCAAAAATATCATAAGGCAGCCCTTGAGCTTAGACAAGCCAAAGCGGCCGGGAAAGCTCAGCGCCGCGGCGACATCCGAGGGATCGGCAAGTCGGGCCGAGAAGGCGAGCCCGGCTATAAGAGTCAGGCTGCCAACAGCATCGTTGGGAAGATCATCTCCCGATTTGTGTCAGACAACCAGCAGTTGCTAGACAAGGACCCGGGCCTCCAGGCGATCTTTGATGATCCGAGGAAGTTTAATAAATTGCAAAAGTCTGTTACTAATCTTCTTGCCCGGCAGATGCAACGTCGAGGCTATGATGCTGCCGAGATTCAAAAGTTTATTGGTAAGACCCCGGGCGGCAAACCAGACCCACGCGCCAAAAAGAAAAAGAAAGGCGACATAGACGTTGGGGCCCTAGCCGGCAGCGACAAGGAGCTGAGCGCATCTGCCGGCGCAGTCTATGGCGCCATGGAAGAAATGATTGCCGAGTGCGTACAGGAGATGACAAATCTCTTAATTACCACCAATAGAATAAGTCGATGGAAGGTGTTATCGGGTGTTAAATGAAAAAGTCACAGCTAAAACAAATCCTCAAGCCTCTTATTAAAGAATGCATAAAGGAGGTGATTTTCGAAGATGGCATTCTTTCAGGAATTATTAGTGAGGTTACGAAGGGAGTAGGACAAGTACCAGCGCTGAGTGCTCCTGCACCAGATCCTCTTCGCGAGCGCATGCAGAAGAATGCATTTAATAAAGAACAATCACAGAAACTTAAATCACAAAAGAAGCAATTAATGAGTGCTATTGGAAAAGGCGCCTACAATGGAGTAAATCTTTTTGAAGGCACCTCTCCGGCCCCCGGCGAATCCAGCGTCATAGCCCAAGCAGGCGCCCTTGCGGGGGCCGAACCCGGCGATAGTGGGGTAGATATTAGTAATCTTTTTGGGTCGGTTGGGCGAAATTGGGGTGCCCATATGGCCAACGTTGCTGATAAGGAAAAGGATTAAAAGTGTTTCTATGGCTATCAATGTTAGTGTAGAGTTACGTCGCAATGAAACTCCCGAACGGTTGATTAGGCGATTTATTAAGAAAGTTAAAAACGAGAAGGTGCTTGAAACCTATCGTGAGAAAACTAGCCATTATGTGAAGCCATCCGTACAGAAAAAGAGAAAGAGAAAAAAAGCCATTCAAGCAAGAGAGAAGCTCGAAAGGCGCAAACAACAAAAAATGTTTCGATAAAGCGCACCTAAACAACTAATTAATTACGGAGAGATTTATAATGCCAACATTTCAATATAAAGCCGGACTTCACAATGTAGGTTCCTATCAGGTATCCGGCAGACCATGGGCATCCGGCAGCATCAACTGCCGTAAAGATGCCATGGCTATCGCACAGCTTGATTTTCCTACCGTCACATCCTTTGTCGTTATTTCTAATATGGACAGCGCCAACAATAACCTTCGCGTTGGATTTTCAAGTGGAGGCGTGGCGGGGACTGCGGCAGCGCAGGGGAATAACAATTACTTGGAACTCCCCCCCACTAGTGGGTCGGGACCCTTGCACCTCGAACTTAAACTGACACAGCTGTTCTTAAGCGGATCCGACAACTGCTCGGTGATCGCCGGCCTAACTGGCATTGAAAGCGGATCAATTAATACCAATCCGAATAACTCTCCAAATGGTCCTAATTGGTCTGGCTCAGCCGGTATTGGCTAATGGGAACGGCGGGGTTATGGTAGAAGATGGTATGCGACACGAATGTTACTCAATCAGGGAGGCACGTATCTTACAGACTATCTAGTTATCATGAGCAACTAAGCGGGGTAACTAAATGTCTGATCCGGTAAATAAGTGGGACCAACCTGAATCCGCGCCCCCTCCCATGTTCTTTGGGAAAAAAGAACGCGACTTAGTAAAACAGGTAAACGACGAACTCGCTGAACGCGTTGTAGGCCAAACTATAGCCTACTACCCGGTCAGTTTAGAGGACTCTAATTACCACCCCATTTATGGCGAAGCCATTGATAAAGTTACTCTCCCTCCAGTTAGGGTGTTCGCCTATGTTGAGGTTGAAAACGAACAAACCAACGAGCGATATGGGTACGAATACCAGACTAAGCTAACTGTTAACTTTAATCGAAAGCGTATCACCGAAGATCAGAATTTATTCGTTCGTATTGGAGATTTTGTACAATACGGAGAAGAGTTCTATGAAATCGTCCGAACTTATAATGATACCCGATACTACTTCGGACAAGTAGAGCACAAGTTTCAAATCTCAGCCGAATGTGTAAAAGCGCGCCGGGGCACTTTCCGTATCCGCGGAGAGATGATTCCGCAAATTGTAACAACTGCCCCAGGAACCACCGCTGCCACGACACCCGCGCCAGAACCAGCGCCGATTGTCCCTAAGGCCCCCAACAACGCTCAGTACGTGGTGCTTGAAGCTACGGATGCACTCACCCAAGAGCGAGTACTGACAGCTGGGAGCAATATTACCCTGACAGATGGCGGCGCCGGGGGCGGTCTTACTATTGCGGCTACGGGTGATTTGGCGCCATCAGGTTCGGCGCTAGTTTATAGTTCGACAGGCGTTGAAAGTTCGGGCTATCTGAAGGTGACGGGTTCCACAACTCTTCAAGGTGCCATTTCATCATCGGCCGGCGCAACCTGGGCTGGTTCTGTGTCTTCATCGGGTGATATTGCCGTCACCGGTGCCATTCATGCCACCACCTATTATGGCGATGGATCGAATTTAGCGGGTGTGGGCTCCAGTGCTTCCGGATCAGCCCGTCAATATTCTGCTACTGGACTAGAGACATCCGGCTATTTGAAGGTGACCGGGTCTACAACCTTAGCAAACTCGCTGTCTTCGTCAGCCGGAGCCGTTTGGGGGTCGTCGATCTCTTCCTCGGGCGATATGGCCTTGACGGGTGCCTTGCATGCAGCTACTTTGTATGGGGATGGCTCCGGCCTCACCGGTGTCCTTACTTCCATGTCTGGCGCCGCCCGCCAATACTCAGTTACGGGGGTGGAGACGTCGGGATACCTTAAAGTAACTGGGTCTACTACTTTAGTTGGGTCGCTTTCATCTTCGGCGGGAGCAACGTGGGCGTCGTCTCTTTCATCTTCCGGCGATGTAGCTCTTAGTGGCGCCCTCCATGCGGCTACCTTATATGGCGACGGCTCAGGCCTTACTAATCTTTCAGCCGACGGAATAGACGTCACGAGCTCAACTGGTGATCTATCATATAGAGTGGTGTTCACAGAAGATTTTCAAAGTGATGGTTCTTTGGGGCTTGGGGGCAACACGGGTCTTGTTTACAATCCCACCGATGCCGTTCTTTCTAGTTCGGCGGGAACGCAAATCGTGGGCGACTCTATTTTTGGGGGCGCACTGAGCGTTTCGGGTACGCTTACCGTGGGGGGAACCGGATCTTTTTCTTCAGTTAATGCATCTGGTACCTTGTCCGGGTCTAGCACCCTTCAAGCTGTGGGTGCCACTACTTTGGGGAGCACTCTGGCCGTGTCGGGGGCTGCGACTTTGGCGGCAACTGGCTCTTTTTCTTCTATTGTTGCTACGGGCTCTATATCGGGCTCCAGCACTTTGCAAACCGTAGGCGCCACTACGCTGGGGAGCACTCTTAATGTTTCAGGGGCTGTTACAGTAGCAGGTAGCGTGAGTTCCAGTGGTCAGGTGTATGCGGGCGATATCACTTTAGCTCCAAACGCCGGCAACGCCACGCCACAGATCCTTTTCACATCACCGGGCGGCGGCGCAGAAATTACTTCTACTGGAGCAGGTACCTTTAATCTTGTCTCGAATGCAGTGCTCGAACTCAGGGCAGGTTCTTCGTCGGATCTTCAATTGGGCGCCGACGGCCGCACCGGTGACATCGTCTTAGGCTCTGCCGGCCAACTCTCGTCTTCATATGGGGCTGCTTTTGTTCAATCTGTTTCGTCCTCCGGAGATGTGGCAGTTACAGGCAATGTTCACGCGGCATCCTATTATGGCGACGGATCCAACCTCACCGGTGTCGACGCCGTTTCGGGCTCAGCACGTCAATACTCTTCAACAGGAATGGAAACGTCCGGCTATTTGAAGGCTTCTGGTTCGGTCACCCTGGCGGGGACTGGTTCGGTGTCATCGTTAAATATGACGGGAACGTTATCTGCGTCTAGTACAGCACGTTTCGGAAGCTCCGTTTCGTCCTCTGGAGATGTAGCCGTCACAGGCAATGTTCATGCGGCAGCATATTATGGCGACGGGGCCAATTTGACCAACGTAGGGGTTTCGGGTTCGGCGCGCCATTACTCTGTTGCGGGTTTTGAAACCTCGGGATACTTGAAAGTTACAGGCTCCACAACACTCGCTGGCGCTGTTTCTTCATCGGCCGGCGCCGTCCTCGTGGGCTCTATTTCCTCCTCTGGAGACACAGCCGTCACAGGCAACGTTCATGCAGCTGCTTATTATGGCGATGGTTCAAATTTAACGGGTATTGGAGCGGCCGCTGTCTCAGGCTCCGCGCGTCATTATTCTGTAACTGGCCTTGAAACGTCTGGGTATCTACGGGTCACGGGATCTACAACTTTGGTGGGGACTGGCTCCCTTTCGTCAGTGGTGGCCACCGGTTCTATATCTGGATCCAGTACTCTACAGGCTGTGGGAGCCGTGACCTTGGGGGCGGCACTGAACGTGTCGGGTAGTTCAACGTTTGGGGGAGGTATTACATATCCTCGAAGTGCCATTACGGCCGCGACTTACACAGTATTGGTAACAGACTATTATATAGGGGTTGATCCTACATCTAACGCCGTGACCCTAACACTGCCAGTAGCCGCGGCAGCCGGAACCGGCAAAACTTATGTTATTAAAGATGAGACCGGCCAAGCCGGCGCCAACGCTATCACGATCGACGGCGATGGGTCAGAAACTATTGATGGAGTTGCGAGCTTTGATATTAACTCTCCTTATGGGGCCGCCCACTTTTACACAGATGGCTCAAATTGGTTCATCTACTAACTCTAAAAATATATGTATAAACATCTTTTCAATTAGGGGAGTTTGCGACGCGGCACACTATATGTTATAGAAGAAAAACGGGAGTGGGTACTTATATATCTTATTTTTTACTCTTTCAGATTGTGCGCATAATCATATGATTTAATGAATTTTTCACCCGTTTTGCCATAACCAAGGAGGATTTAAAGTGGCATACAAATTTCAAAAGGGCGCATTCCACGCGGATGGCCTTATATCAGGTTCGTCAACGGTAAAAGCCGTTGGGTCCCTTTCATCTTCCGGCGACATTGCCGTTACGGGAGCAATTCATGCTGCACAGCTGTATGGTGGTGGCGCCGGTATTACCGGCCTTACTGTTGCGGCAATTTCAGGTACTACTGCTCAGCTTACCACTGGCGTAGAGACATCCGGATACCTCAAAGTAACCGGGTCTACTACACTCGCCGGCAAACTTTCGAGTTCTGCCGCGGCAGAGATTGTTGGTGCATCAGTTTTTGTTGGAGCGATGAAGATGAGTGGTACGGTTCGGATGGAGTCGGGCAACTCGCTCTCCTTCAACGGTTCGTCTAACACTGCGAAGATTACCAATCAAGGGCAAAATCTAGATATTAACGCCCCCGGTGCAATTGTTTTCAATGCTGCAACGTTTGTTTCAAGTGGCGTTGGTGCTCAGTTTGTTGGCAACTCCATCTTTGGTGGAAATCTGGATGTCAGTGGTAACCTGGTTGTCGGCGATTCGACGTCTGATACTATGCAAGTCAAGGCCACAGCGGTTTTCTCTGGTCCCGAAGGACACAAGCTAGGTACGATCATTACCAATACGGAACTTACTGCCTCTAGCGACCGGTCTTATCAGATCGTGAGTGGAGGAACGAGTGGTATTACACTTACTATGCCCTCGGCTAGTAACACGAACTATTCGTATATGATTAAACGCCACTCGCTTATGAGTGGAAATGTTGTTATTACCGGTAGCGGCGGAGATGCGGCCTCACAGTTGATTGATGGAAATGCAAGCATTACTCTGTCAACTGTTGGAGCCTCTGTATTCCTGATTGCGGATGGTACTCAATGGAACATCTTCTAAGTCGAAGATAAAACTCTCTAAGATAAAACTTAGATACAAAATCTTAAGGGCGTCTATTCTTCGGAGTAGACGCTCTTTTGCATTTAAGAAGCTATTTATTGTGTACATCGGGAGACACTTTTGTGGCATATAAGGTTCAATTAGGTGCAGCACACCTCGCCGGACTCGTTTCGGGCTCATCTACAATTAGAGCGGTAGGCTCTATGTCTTCATCGGGGGACATTGCCGTAACGGGAGCCGTGCATGCAGCAACGTTGTTTGGAGATGGTGCGGGTATTACCGGTCTTACTGTTACGTCAATTTCAGGTACGACTGCACAACTGACAACGGGCCTAGAGACATCCGGTTATCTCAAAGTAACCGGGTCTACGACCTTAGCGGGTGCAGTTTCCAGTTCTGCTGGTGGTGTATTCGTCGGCTCCATTTCGTCTTCGGGCGACATTGCAATTTCGGGCGCCTATCATGGTGACGGCTCAAATCTAACAGGTATTGCTGGAAATGTTTCAGGCTCCGCGCGCCACTATTCGTCCACCGGCCTTGAAACCTCGGGCTACCTAAAAGTTTCGGGCTCGGTCACTTTCGCCGGTACTGGCTCCATGTCCGACATTAACATGTCCGGCGCCCTTTCGGGCTCTGGCGATCTTCTGTTCCAAGGAGGGGCAAATCTTGGTAGTACATTGAATGTCACTGGCGCCATCTCGGGCGCCAACCTCAGTGGGGAAGCTGGTACACTGACTTCTCTCAACCTTCAGGTCGGCGGAATTACGAATGCCGGCGCTGTCGCCGGGGGCACAACTGCTACATTCTCTAGTACGATATCCGGTTCGGGGATTCAAGGGGAAGCCGGCGTGCTGACCTCTCTCAATCTTCAGGTGGGGGGAATCACGAATGCTGGTGCTCTTGCGGGCGTAACAACGGCCACATTGAGCGGGCTGCTTTCAAGCTCGGCCGGCGCACAGGTGGTGGGCAACACAATTTTCGGGGGACAACTAGCGGTAAGTGGTGGCGCCCAATACAAAGTGACCACCGTTACCACCAATACGCACTTGACTGCCTCAACCGCCACTATGTATCAGGTGGTTAGCGGAGGCACCGCCACTATTACGATGATCTTGCCCTCGGCTAGTGTTGGCGCAAATTATCAATATGCTGTTAAGCGCCATGGACTGATGAGCGGCACTGTAACTATTACTGGCTCCGACATAGCAGACGTTATTGATGGAAATGGTGAGCTAACGCTGGAGACTGCCGGAGCCTCTGTGTTCCTTATCAGCGACGGTACCCAATGGAACATCTTCTAGGATAAACGATTATGGCATATAAGTTTGCAACAGGTTCCGTAGAGCGCGGCGACATCTATAATGAGGATGATGCACAGGGAAATACGTATTTAGACTGGAACGAGGACGCCGTAGGAGTTGTTGCTGGCGGCACTACCGTTTTTGTTGTAAGCGGCTCAACGGCGAGAGTGGGGATCGGCACAGATTCCCCCGATTATACTCTTGATGTAGAGGGGTATATAAGTGTCGGCTCGGCAGGTACTGCTTATATCATTAACAATAATGATACTGACACTCATATTAAACTTGGGGGCGGCGGCACACCCGGGGTTGATGGAATGCTCTTTACGTGCGGCGGTAAAGCCATGCTGACTCTAGACGAGAATGGTCTAGATACCGTATCAATTGGTACCTCGGGCGACGCAACCGACTTTAAGGTTATGACAACCAATACCGACTATGCTC
>Ga0080013_1002213_pt1 | contig 23440 bp, 34 predicted proteins | sample ETNvirenome_6_85_FD_69236 | JGI IMG/M metagenome (GOLD analysis project Ga0080013, IMG submission 69236) | Marine viral communities from the Pacific Ocean - ETNP_6_85 (SPADES assembly) (version 2) | ecosystem: Environmental > Aquatic > Marine > Oceanic | place: Pacific Ocean | collected 2013-06-19
CGCATTTGCGTACATGAGACTGGTGTATTTATCATCAAGATAAATCCAATAGTCCCCGTCCGATGCCTTTGTTGCTGTAAAGCCGATACCATCAGCAACAGTTGCAACGCCACTACCGTCAGTGGTGACTCGCCCGCAAATGAGCTTCAACTCACGCTCAAGCGCCTGCACATCCTTAAAATCACGATTCGCCATAACTCACCTCCTTGAGTCTGAATTATGCCAATGCGATTCGGCAATTGTACCCAGGCGCCACGCAGGCCACGTTTCCATAGAAACCGACGCGCACCTCGTAAGCATCTGCGTTATAAACACGAAGCATCTGCCCTGCGTCATCAGCATTAAGAATCTGTGGAGCTGCACCCAGAGAGTTAAGACTCCAAGTATCAAGCTGAAGCATCCATGCCACGTCTGGCTGGCAGTTGTGGTCAGGAATAACCTTCATTCGGCCACGAGGACCGTTAACCACAAGAGCGTCAAAGCCAACATCGGCATCGCTTGATGAGACTTTGTCATACTGAACCTTAGACCCAAGAGCCTTCTCAAGATTCGCATAAGACGCAAAGTCCATAAAGACATGGTCAGGAGCCCCGCCTTCTCGCGCAATTTCTGAAGCACCCCCGATAAGGGCCTCTTCAATTGGAAGAGCAGATCCATCAAACCTCACACCACCGAGCCGCGTGCTGTCCGCTGTGCGGTCAACGTTAAAAAACGCTGTTGCCGAAGGAGCTGAAGAAGGAACCCATGCTTCAAGACCCTTCATCTTAGCGTCAAGGTCGCCATACTGAACCAAGTGGTCAGTATTGGCCACTGCGGTGTCTAAAGCTCCGCTAAACGTAATAAAAGGCTGCGTTCCGCCTCGGCTTACTTTTGAAATAGTGTAAGGGCCACCTGCCCGAGCTGAACCACTAGGGGCTCCGCCAGAGTTTGCATAGAACTCAATCTTCATTCCAACTTCAAAGTTGGTAATGTCAGCAGCTTTTACGACATAGCAAAGAGCTGACCCACCATCCGGGTCTGTCCCAGCAGCATCATCACCAGCAACTGTTCCAATAGAACCAGTGCCATCGCGATACATCGCTACCGCAAGAGACCGTTTAAGGCTGTGGATTGCCCCGTCAATCTCCATTGTAGCGTATCGAACAAACGCATCCGTATTTGACGCACTGGCCCGAATTGCTTCATGTGCAATTTGAGCAAAGGAATAATCCTTAGATCGCGTCAGCAAAAACTGTCGAATTTCTGAGGTAGATGCGTTGCCTTGCCCAGAAGAGAAGTCAGCACTACGACGCTGAGGCCCCGTCACAATGATCGGGATTGGCAAGTTTTCGCCGCCAAATCTCTCATACTTGGGCATTAGCGCGAGCAAGGGATTGTTTTTGTAACTCATCTCCTTGATCCGCTGCGGTTTATAATGCTCTTTAAGAGCGCCATCGATATTATATACCGTAGGCGTTGTTGAAGCCCCTGTGCCTAAAGTCAAAGCTGCCATCGTAAGTTACCTCTTCACGAAGCCGGGTTTTCCAGCATTCGTGCAATACGCTCAAGAGACTCGTCGCGAGAAAGCAAACCAGTGCTTTTCTCCGTCTGCCCCGAAGCAAGTCCGTTAGTCAAAGTTTTGGGCCGCTCCTTAGCCCTCTTGGGCTTATCAACTGCAACTTCGGCCAAGTCTTCCTGCGACGACTCTTGTGCGCCCATGGCGCCTCTAAACTTCTCCTGCAACTTGCTGCTACCAAAGTAGCCCGACAGCGACTCCATTAAGCTCTCCTCGACCAGGTCGGCTGCTTGCTGGGCGGAAATTTCTTTACCCTGCTTATTGTAGAAGTCCCTCATGAGTTCAGGAACCATCCACTGCATATTGCCTGCACGAATTAGCTCATATTTATCTTCATTCTCGACGAAATTATTTACTTGGTCAACAAATTGTTTCCATTCGCCTTCTTCTTTTTGCTCAGCAGCAGTCTTTTTTTCACCTTCGAGCCGCTCGAGTAATTCGGAATTTTGCTTTTCAAGCAGCTCAAGTCGATGATTTAACTGAGTTTCGACCGGAAGCTCACCATTAAGGTCTTGATGCAGCAGGTCTTTTATATCCACCCCGTCTTTTTTGAGAAAAGACACTGGGTCTTTTTTTGCCAGGCCTCCACGAGACTCAAAATCCTTAATCTGAGCTTTTAATTCCTCAATTTGTGAGTCTTTATTTTTTACAGACTCTTGCTGTTGCCGAAATGCAGACTCTTTTCGAGCCAGCGCGGCAAATTGAGCTGAAAAATCCGGTGGTGGATCAGCAACTGGAGCTTCTTGTTCTGGTGCCTCTGCGGCGACTTCTTCTACTGCGGCGTCTACTGCAACTTCGTCACTCATAATATCTCCTACATTGGGGCCAGGGCTTGCTCGCCCTCAGCCATCATTGCTTCTGCTTCTAGGGTTTGGTCATCGAGACCGGGAGGTGTAGCCCCGCTGGGCATTGGCAACTCATCAGCTCCCATTTGTGGGGCCTGCTGCGCTTGCTCTGCTTGTAATTGCTGCTGCTGAGCAGCCATTTGGGCTTCCTGGGCTTCAATCTGCATCTGGGTAAGCAGATTTACGCAATCCTCGATGTATCGGCGGAGTAAATCGAGCCGCTCTTCAGGGACTCCGTTAATCTTAGCTCTTAGATAGGCTGATTGAATAACTCGAATACTTAGCTCAAGGTCGCTAAATGGCTCCGGCGGAACATAGACACCTTTTTCAAGCATCTGCTCCAGCAGCATGTGAATGTCGTCCCTAGCAGCCGTGGCGATATTGTTCACCGCTTCTAGGTCCGGATAATCCAGTAAACCTCGAGCCTCCTGCTGGGAGAGCATTCCAGCCTGTAACATCTCGATAACCTTCTGCAATTTTGCCGCAGGAGTAGTCGGGAGGAGGCTGGTCGGGTAGATCTTCATGGCGTATTGATCCTCTTCGAGGTCAATATCCTTCCACTTAATCTTCTCGATGTTCTTATCGCCCTGGCTGATAACTTCATAAGAATCACCTCGAAGGTGAACCTCACGGGCGATATCAATCATTTGGCGCGCTGCATCGAGGAAAGCCTTCTCATACTGCTGAGCAGTAAGCATAAAGCGCTCGGTTTCAATGTCTTGGAATTCTCGAAGAGCTACCCCAGACTCTAAGCCTGCCGGTTTCTTGGACTGGGCCGCGAGCTGGCTAACCCCGGTAATCTCGTAAGCTCGATTAAATAACCTGTCCAAGTGAGAGAATATTTCCCCTGAGACCGTTTTAGGCACGAAGAATTGAGGGGGAGATCCTCGGTACTCGATAACCCCCCAGGTTTCATTGTTCAAATGAGCCTTGGATATCTTCGAACCCGCCTCAACAAAGACTTTCGGCTTTGCCAGGTGCATCTGCTCCTGAATATTGTAGAGCAGCTTATTAATTTCGAGCTGTACACCAGTTAATTGCTCTGCGAGGCCTTGCCCATAGAAGCCGAGAAGGCGCTCGGTCCATCGGATAAACACGAACGGAAAGTAAGGGCGTTCGTACTCTTCGTTGACGAGTGTAGCGCCGTCAATGCAAAGGCAGTGGCGACCATCCCCGGCGTCTTCACCCGATGGCAAGTGGAACGCCTCAACGCAAATAATTTGATTTGATTCCCGGTGGCCCTCGTTATCATCCTCGGGACTCGGTGCATCGCGTATTGCATTCTTATACTCCGGGTAAAGATTTTCGAGAACATTGCGGTCAACATACTTCACCTGAAACAATTGTCGCGGCGCGCCATAGACAGACTCACGGTCATCGACCACGACCTCATCCGGAAAGACGCGCTCACACGTTATTTTCCCATCATACTCGAAAATCTTCATAATTCCGGTACCAAAAACGCAGGCGTCCAGAAATACTCGAGGCATGATGTTATAGATGTTTGTCGAGTAAAACTGGCCCTCGCAGAACTTATCGAGAAGCTTTGCCTTCCTCTGCATCCGATAATCGCCACCAGAAGTCAGGAAAGTGGCCTTCGGCTTGTTCTTGGCAATTTTCGCTGCCACGGTATCGCACATAGACTGAATCACGTTCAAAGTGACCCGGTGGCGCATCCCTGTGGACGCAGCGCGAGAATACCGAGCATGGCTCATACCCGAATGGAAATAGTTCCCGTAGAGCCGCAAATGCTTCAAATTATCGTCTTTGCGATACTCTTGGTCCTCTTTAATCGCTCCATAGAGGCCCATAATCTCCTCATGGGCGTCATCCGTGTGCGTCCACCAGTACTGCATCATCTACCCCCTGCCGAGTAAAAAAGAAGGTCTTCATCGCTCACACCCTCATCACTAGCAGTATATTCTTCAGGAATGGCACTTTCGACCAATCGCCTTTGATCAAACTCTACCTCAACTCGCCCTCCGTGTCTGCTCTCGTATATAATTCGAGTTGCACCAATAGATTCGGCGAATTCAATAGCTTCTTTTAATTCAGCGTCCATTCTTCGTCCCACCATGATTGAGTGTCTTGAATAGCAAGCGCATCCTCTTGGGATTGCCATATCTTGCCTTCTAAAGCCTCGTAAAATTCAGGAGTTCCGCGCTCCGGTGGCGCGAGCTCTGGCGTAAATGTGTAGTGCTTGCTCTCTCGCCATGCGTACAGGCAGGCATCGCTCAAGTGGTTCTCAAACCGAGCATCTTCTTTGCGCCGGTCTTCATCCCACTGGAGAAGCCTCCATTCTTCAACTACTGGCGATTCTTCTCGAACTTGGATGTGGCCACACGCCAGATCGGAGTTCATCAGCTCGATATAGCTGTCCTTATTCCGTTTTTCGGCAGCTCTAATTGGGAGAGCCCAGCGCTGGCGGAATTCCTCGACAATCGATTTACCAAGACCACCCGTATCGGCCACAATCGATGTAAAACGGTATTGCTCGTTGTAGGACTGAATCTTCTCGGCAATTTCCGATGGAAGCATTTTCGTCTTCTTGTAGCAGTCCACCACATAGAAATGGGGCAAATCCCGCGAATAAGCCCCAATCACAAAGGCAGTCGCATCCTCATAACCAAGGTCAACACCAAGGATATAATCGAAATCGTGGTCGTGGTGCGGCAGCTCGGTATAGAAATTCCTCTCGGAGCTGTACTTATAGACCAGCGAGTCGTCAGAGCGAATCCACTGGCCCTTCCACTCTCGGAGATAAACCGGGTGGTCAACACCCCAGCCCTTCTGATTCATTCGTTTGTCGAGCCATTGCTTAGCGTGCGGGATATGAGGATTGTCCAGAATCGTCCAGGCATGGTTGCTGTACCCAAAGCGAGAGTCAGTCGTCGCCTTAAAGAACATCCCAGCGCAGGCAGCATTGGGCGTACCAATCATCGCGAGAACACCGTTGTGGTCAATTAGCGCTGGCTCGAGTACTTCCTCTACCAGGGTCTCCATGTGAGGGCCAAAGCTGGCAGCTTCATCAAGAATGACGAGACGGTAAGCAGAACCACGCAACTTATCAATATCAGCCTCATCGTTTGCCCCCGTTAGAACAATCTGTCCATTATTGGGAAGAGTGCAGACCAGTTCAGAGTTATTGAACCTCATTCCGATATGGTATTTACGATTCGCCCTTTTTAACTCCGACCACATGAGCCGCTTAGCGGAGCTTCTCGTTAGGCCGATATATGCAGATAAAGAGTCCGGATACTTCGATGCGGTCTCGATGAGATAATAACAACTTGCGTAAGTCTTCCCGGCCCGGCGCGAGCAAAGCGCTGTCTTAAAGAATGCCGGGTCATTAATAAAGGCACGCTGCTCCTCGAAGAGGTCTTCCTGCCATCGGTAAGACCTTTCGGAGTCCTTAGAGGGGTCTTCGCGCAGATCTTCAACGTCCCCAAAACGCTTGTGGAACTGGCGAAGAACATCCCTGGCGTCGTGACCCTTACGCGGCGGCTTCACTTTGAACCTGCTGCGACTTGCGAGGGCGACCCCGCTTTGCCGCTGGCTTCGGTTTCACACGACACCAGGCAATGGAAGTCATAGGAAGCCAGTAATCCCCCTTCTGCTCGTGTTGAAGCAGTATTCCAGGCGTCCCATCGATGCTTTTATGCGTCATCGTATACATGGCGCGGTGCTTCTCGTTCTCGGAACTAACAAAGCTCATGTTCAGGACACTACGGGCTCCCTCGGTAAGCTGAATCGCTACAATCTCCATTCTTCGCTCTCAATCTTCGATACGCCATCGGGCTGCTGTAAGCTCGGGACGTAAAACAGGTTATAGGGTTGTTTAATATCACGGAAGATAAAGCTCCGATGGCTACAGAGCACAGGCTCGCCCTTACTATAATCGAAGTAACCCAACAGGGTCTTGGCTAGCCCAAATTTCCGAAATGCCTCTTTGGTATAGCAATAATGGATAATTAGGCGGCCATTCTTCGTACGAACACCGCACATCCACGCGAAAATTAGATTGGGGTCATCATCAGAGCATGCAATCACAGTAATCGCATCCTCCATCAGCCGGGCAATAGTCTGGCGATGTCCCTTGTAGAACAGGGGCTGGAACTGATCCTTATTCTGAACCCACCAGGAGTCTAACCAACTCTTATAAACAAAGCTCGCATCTCCGCTGTCTGCAAGACGGATATAAACCGGCAATTTTCCCGAATCTCGCAAGGGGCTATACTTCTCAGATGCCTCGCGGAACTCTTTACGCCTCTGCTGCATCTTGTGTCCCTGCTTGCTCGCCAAGACGCTCAACCATGTATTGGGCCGCCTCGGCGGTTCGCGGATGAATAGGTTCACCGGATTCCCAGAACCCAAGTATTTCCCTAAGTAGGCTTTGAGCATCTTTAATTATGGATTCGAGTTCTTGCTGCATTAGTCTTCCCCCTCAGCCAGGCGCTTAGTCGCGATTTCTGCCAACTTGATGAGGTCTTCATCGCTCATCGTCTCTAGCTCCGATTTTTCTTTGAGTTGCTGGTCCACACCGACCAGTTGGGCCAATGAGCGAGTCATCTGACCAAATGCCTGAGACTGGTGGCGGTCTAAGCCCCCTCCCGTCTGCGAGGTCCGAAGCATCCGGCGAAGCTCGGAATCGATAACCCCCAGGGCGCACTCCATCACCGCATGGAGGCTTGGGAGGACTTTGATGTCGATGAGCTCGCCCGTATGAGCGTTGATTGGGACTCTAGACCCTTCTGTTTCCAGGTCTTTTTCTGCCAGCTCTAAAATCTCACGGCGCTCGAGCTTGCTACCATTAGGGCCACATGCTTCGTCGTACCGAACCTTGAGCCGGTCTCCCATATGAATCTTCTTCGACATAAAAACCCCTGCGACGGTCTTCTCTAGCTGTTAGTCCCTGTCATGAAAATCGTGTAGTCGGCTGCGGTTGTGACTGGCGTAATCCCAGCGTCGCTAGAAAAACCATGGGCAACCGTAACCTCTGGCTGAGCAATGTCCGTCTTAATTTTACGGATATTCGGAAGAACTAGAATTTTACCCGCCGGAATATAATGAAGCTGCTTCTGGAATAACTGCACTTTCATATCGGCATCTGTCTCAGCGGTCCCCCATGGAGTACCGGTTGACGTAATCCGGGTATTGCTCGTCCCAATCGAGGAGATCTCGGTGAAGTCGTTATTGTCGCTGGCATTCCCGCTATAAGTCAGGGCGTGAGTGGCAGCACCAGGAGTATAGACCCCTCGGTAGAAAGCCTGAGATACCGATGAGGTAATATGGCTACTCGTCACAGCAATATCGCCAGGGTTGCTGTCGGTAGTGAATTCACCAAGGAAAGCGAACACAACCAAGGCGAGCTCTACGTCAGAGCGGTTATGGAAAATGAAGCTATCGATTGTACCAAGAGCCATTAATGAGAGGTTGTAATAATCAGCCCCCTTATAAATGGTGCTCGTCCCATCCGTCGTATTGGCCTCTAGCCGACCGTCGATCCGGCGAGTTACTTCATTCGTCCCTGTCTGAGTCGCTTCACGGAGAAGCGCATGCGGGTCCGAATAATCGGAATTCCGGCTCGAGAGAGCTGAGACAATCGTCTTTGTGTACTCGGTCATGCAATTCCCCTCGTTGAGCTAAGAATACAGAGGTGAGGGAAATAAAACAACTATCGGTTTTTTTGGGGCCAGAAATAACGCGCTGTGTTAATTCGTGAGATTAATCGAGTGAGTGTCAGGGTATATAAAAATAAAGGGAGGCATCGGCATCGGGGCCCCCCCCCCTCCCCCCTCCCAGCCGAATCGACTTCGGCCATCACCAGGCATCCCCGAACGTTTTATGCGATATCTGGGCCCCTCACGCTCGCCCTGTTGCGCTCTGTCGCAATTATTCGGCAATCCATCGACGACGCCGAACGAAAGACAGGCGATAGGCGGGGAGACACTTACCGGAATTCGGGATGGTGATTCGGTGAGGCCCCAATTATCCGCATTGCGCCCACCGGCAATTATTCGGCCATTAATTGCCCACCCACTTCACGGGCATTAATCGACGCCCACCGGTCCCATTAATCGCCATTAATCGCCCACCACCACCTCGGGGCTGCAATTATCGACGGACCATATCGCCAGGAGCATGAAAAGCGCGTGATCGGGAGGCGAACACCGAGCTGCACCTATCGCCGCCACCTCGGGAGTCATGGGTATAGGGTCAGGTGAGCATGGGAGAGAGCCTAGGTGGCCTTGAGACGCGAAACGGCACCCTACACCGGCATTTATAAGGGTGTCTGGTACTTGCCGATGTAGAGCACCCAGTAACGTTGATCCAATACTAAGCCCATCAGGGGTGATTTGGCCAGCGTGTAGATGTGACGCAAAGAACGGGCCCTCTTATTGTTGCGCGCCGTATTGGCTCTTTTAGGATGTGTACTTAATACATAGATATTATCTACACACCTACACAGAGTAGGGTTAACCCCTCTTAATCGCTGGCCTTTTCTTGTGTGTAGGTAGCTTTTGCTTGCTACACCCATCTACACAGCTACACCCTCAGAAGCACAAAAGCCCCGGAATCCGTGAAGATCCCGAGGCTCTGTGTAGCAAGGTGTAGGAAGCTTTTGCTTGCTACACGCCCCTTTTCATCTCCGCCAGCTCAAATTGATGGGGCCAAGCATCCCGAACCCTGGCTAGGTCCTCGGGCGATAGCTGGCAGGCTTCCAGGTTGATCCACTCACCACCCCGTTGCAGAGAAGCAGGCTTCTTAATGTAGATCTCTAGATCACCATCGTCATCCACACCTACAGACCGCACCTCGACCACACCGCGGGCATCCACAAACACCTTAATCATTTCAAAACCCCTTTCTCCGCGGCAAGCACGGCACACTTAGAGCACAGATACAGCTTTTCAAGAGTGGGTGGGATTGCAGAGGAGAGCACCCGCATATTCCCCTTGTATCCCTTTGATTGGCACTCCCAGTGAGTGCGTGGCTGGCGCGTCACCCAGGCAGAGGCAACGCGGTACAGCTCGCCCTCGGGGCTGCAATCCATACAGAAGACCAATCGGCTTCCGGTATTCGCAGAAGTGACAGGCTCTAGATCGCCATCAGGATAAGGATCCGCCTGGACCTCTTGCAGAGACCGGCCCCAAACAATCCCGTAGAGCTTGAACGTAATCATGCCCCACCCCCTATAGGCCCGAGATCCCTAACAGACATCCCATCAGGAAGGATCCCCTCTAGGATGCAATCTACCAGGCTCACGTCACCCAGTAGCCTCGTAGTCTCAACCGAGCAGTGCGTAGGACCACGGGAGAGCCAATCAATCAGATTCTCAGGAGGTACGCCGCGCTCGAAGTGGATCACCAGCGAGAAAGCCCGTGTGGTGTTCCCCTTGCCCGGATTCTTGCTCAGGAGCGATTGCCCGCGATTGATCATCCGCTTGAGTAGCTCAGCCTTTGCCGTGCCCTTGTCATCCTTCAGATCGCCGGGCTTGAGCGCCAGGGGGAGGATCCACCGAGAGCTGAACTCAGCATCTTGAACTTTTTTGGTATCCAGATAGCCCACGCTGATAGTCAACCCAGGGATCAGGACCAACCGCCGACACATCGTCAGGAGCCCCTCAGAGTACTCAGGATTAGTTGGCTTGGTCTTGCCCTTCTTGGACCCGCCCCTAGCGTGAAATTTAACCCTGATCCCCTTAGGAGCGGGAGCCAGGCAGGCCTCAGAAGAGCCGCGATGCACAGAGAAATGGGCGTCAATCTGCCTCCCGGTGGATGAATAGAAAGGGATTCGTTCTGACTTGCTCATAGGACACCCCCAACCTCTTTAAATGCCCCGTCCATAATCCCCTTCACCGTGTCCAGATGTGCCAGGAGCTGAACCACCAACCGGTGATCCATGCCCATCGGGTTGTGCTCGTGGTCCTGATCCCATGGCTTGAGCTTCTTGAATTCCTCGTGGTCCTGGTTCTCCGAATTGTGCAGATCACCCGAAACCCTAGCGAACAGCTCAATCCCAGCCTTCTCAGCTAGCGTGGGATATCCAGAGCCCCCATTGCCAGCAGGACAGAGAAGGAGCCGCTGACAGGAATCATGAGGGCACCGGAGACCAAAGCGAAACTCTACCAGAGCAAAGCCCAAGGCTAGAGACTCCACCGAACCGGGATATTTTCCCCGAAGCCCGCGCTTTACAAATCGCCGCGTAGAATCCACCCGAAACCAAATATCATCCCCGCCGGGCCTATCCTCAACAAACATCCGCAGCCGGTTCCCCGCAGACGTGATCCGCTTCTTCTCGTTACTGTCTAAAATACTCATGTGCTTAGTTCTCCTAATTCAGTGTGATGGTTTGGCGAACCGGACAGAAACCGGCCTCGCGTTGGTTGTGGGTACCAGCCCGAGCAGGGTAGCCAATCGGCTAACTTGATCCTCGGGTGTAAAGTGCTGCCTCTCTGCGAACGGGAGAGCGTGCGCCCCGTTGCAGAATAACCAGTAGGCGAATTTGCCCGCCTTAGGCACCGGGAAGAAGTCCCGGAATAATTGATATTCAGGATATGATAATTCGGTGTAGGGCTTGCCCTTCCCAGCTCGGAACCCCTCGACCCACAAGATCCCCCCGTTTGCTTTGGCACGCTCAATCATCGCCAGATGCATTGCCCGCCGCTCAGGATTGCGGGGCTTGAGGTTGCTGGTTTTGCCTTGAGCTGGAAAGTAAAACCGAAAGCCGTGATCGACAAAAGCCAGGCCCACCTTGGCATTAATGCCCGCGACCTTGAAAAACTGGTAATGCTCCATAATTGCCCCTTGGTTAGTGGGTAAAAATCTGAATGTTACACAGGTTGCGGCATTGCGCAACATAACCCCAGGAGCAGTAGGAAAAAAAAACCCCGGCACATGGCCGGGCTCTTCTCAGTTCAGGATGGGCATAGACAGCCTGCGGTCTACTGTTGTCCTCCTGGCCCCGTGAGATTTGAACTGAACAACAAAGCCCCGACCCTTGATAGAACACCAGGGTTGCCCAGCTCCGCAATTTGAACAGCTCCTATCATCCCCGGACTGAGCCCAGCAGAGCCGACCCTTGAACCGGCCCACCGGCTCACCGCTCCCCTGGTAATCCGATGGCATGGGCATAGTACAATCAAAGCCCAGCTCCATAGCTCGCTCGGCTTCCCCTGCATTGTCACAGCTCAGATTGATTGCAGACGACGACGACGAGAGAGCCGCCTCGAGGTGGGCCCTGTTCGCTCGCTTCGTTCTCCAATGGCCCCGACGATGAACACCCTCTATTGCCTTGTGTGTGTACATGATGAAGCCGACGAACCAACGAGAGAGCGAGACGACGAGACGACGAAGGCAAGCCCCATCGATGCGCTCGCCATCCCCTGGCAAGTCACCAGCGGGAGCCCATCGGATGTATCGAGACAGCCCCGCATCACGGAAACGGGGCACGAGCTCCACGAAGCTTAAACCGCCCCCCGCTGAAACTTTGTCCCATACTATCGCGGCATTCCAAAACATCCCGTAACAGCTCTCTTCGATGTTAAAGGCGCAGCTCGGTGGGCATGTATTCGACGACACCCACACGGCAGTCATTCCCCCGAGCTTCCCACCGGGCTGCGAATTCTTGACTAGCTTGTAGAAAGTCACTTTCGCCCCTCCTGCTCATCAAGGAGCCGCAACGCACAATAGAACCCATCGAGCCAGGTAAGAACCTCCTTACGTCCTCGCAGCGCCCGCGAGACGTGCCGCCCGTCCTTATCGTCAAAAATGGTAGGGTGACCCGGGCGCTTATTCTCAATTAGCGTTACACTATACTGGTCTTTGATTTGCTCCAGATACCAAGCCACTGTCGGCTTATGTCCCATGATTGTCATTTGTTTAGCTCCATTTTTTCCCGGTCCTTGAATCCTACAGCCGAGCCGTAAGCCATCCGGTGTGCGTGTGTGTCAGGTGTCCCGGTTGCCCAGTGTGTGAGTAATCGGTGTGTTTCTGAGTGCATGAATTCGAGCCGCCCCAGTTCGATCATGAGCCAGCGAGCCCCCTCGTGATCTGGGAAGTCGGCCAAGAACTCGGGAATACGTCGTCGATGTCGAGGCATGTGGCTATCGGACACAGAGAGCCCCCGACGCATTTGGCCCAACCACATAGCATTGCGCTCCGGATCCTTGTCAGGGTAGGTCTCCCAGTAGCTCACGCTATTGTGAAGCATCTCCATCCGACTGCGAGAGAGTTGCAGGCCAATGGTGAGAGACTCGCACCACCTATCAGGACAAAAGCAAATATACTCAGGATCCTTACTCACAGCGCAACCCCCCGAGGACACGAACATCGACAACCGAAGAGAGATCGGCGGAGAGAGGACACACTAGAAACTGACGAGTCATGTCGAGACGCTGGATCCGCTCAACCCCATAGGTTACCCACGGGATATTCTTTTCAACCTGCTGATCTGTCGTGAGCGTGTAGATGTTGCCGCGAATCTCCCCTTGGATATCGGCAGGGGATCCAGCATCGGAACCGGGCGCAGCAACGGTAATTAGTCGATGATTTCTCAATTCTCGGGGCTGGCTCTCATCTTCAGATAGTGAGTGCAGCTTGTTGGCGATGGCATCAACAGCAAGCCGGGCTTGTGCGTGATGCGTGAAGCCCAGGCACATCACAGTAGACTTGAGCCCACTGGGGCTCACAGTATCGACTGCTAGAGGGCCAGTAAGAGAGTTTAATCTTTGCATTTTATGATCTCCAAAAAAATAGGTTAGGGCACCACCTTACAGCATACTTGCGGAACTCCGCAACAACAAAATCATAGACCGGCCCTAGAGATACCTGCTAGGTTTTGAACCTACTAACCATAGGAGGGAATTTTGATATCAACTAGCTACGTAGCCAGAGTAAGCCAGTTAATCGAGGATGGGCCGCCGGAGAGAACCAGCGAAGTTTACCTTGCTAAGCACTTAGTCAAGATGCTGGTAACCGCAACCAAGCACGAGACCATTTACGACGACGACGACGACGACTGGAAAGCCAGAACGTTGACGACGACGACGACGACGACGAACGATTACCCACCAGAGGCCCAGCTTGCAGTTACCTATGGCGGGTCTTTGTGGCTCTACGACGAGCTACTATGGCGACGAGTCGATGACACCGAGCTGCTGATGCTCTGTCTTCTATACGATGGGAAGCAAGCAGTCATCGACGACAAGCCGGTAAAGATAAGCATGACTCACCGCAAGGCAATTGGAATTATCAAATGCCTGATGGCACTGCACACGACGAGCCGAGCTACCTTCTTTGATAATCCCCCGGCAGGCCTGGCATTTAACGACGGCTTTTGGTTTGTCGATAATGGGGAGCTTCGAAGACGAGAGCACCACCCAAAGAACAAAGCCACCTTCAATTATGACTTCGAACTCGAGAACGGGGGCGAGCTGCCCACCAGGTGGCTCGATTTTCTAGAGGAGCTTTGGGCTAACGACGACGATTGCTATCAGAAGATAGAGGCACTGCAAGAATGGATAGGAGCTGCACTCATAGGTAAGGGGGTCGATTTCGCCAGGTGTGCTTTGTTTGTCGGTGGTGGTGGTAACGGTAAATCAGTATTGATGAACATTATCGAGGAGTTATTCCCACCAGGAACTGTGACGACAGCTAGCCCAGCTCACTGGGATAAGGAATACACCATCGCTACGCTGCGAGATTCCAGGCTAAATATCTGCTCAGAGCTCCCTGAGTATAAGGCCCTCGACACCAGTGATACGTTTAAGGCGATTACCAGTGGTGACCGCGTTATGGCGCGAATTATATTCAAGGAGCCTTTCTCGTTTAGGCCAAGAGCTTCTCACTTATTTGCAGCCAACGCCCTGCCTTCAGTAGGGTCTGGCGACTTCACCCACGGATTCTTTCGAAGATTCCTTATCTTCACATTCAATCGCAACTTCACAGCGAAAGACGAGAAGCGCAGAGACCAGGGCGAGATCCTCGACGGGATTAGAGCAGAGCACGGCAAGATTATTCTCTGGGCTCTGGCAGGAGCTGTTCGCCTGCTGAGCAAAAAGGAATACACCCTACCTCAAAGCCATAAGGCATCCCTGGCAGAGTGGCACCAGGACAGCGACCCAGTAAAAGACTTCGTTATTAACTGCTGTAAAACCAGCGAGTCAGTATCGTCATTGCAGGTGGTCTATGGGGAGTATGTCGAGTGGTGTGAGAAGTCAGGCAGACGAAGGATGACAAACCGAACGCTCGCAAAACGATTGCGGGCGCTCGGCGTCAAGTGTGATCGGAAGCGGGATGGTACTCATGTCTATTTAACAGTGAAGCAGAAGGCTACCTGGCTAGACGTCCACTAGAGGAACCAGCTCTCCACTGGAATCTTACACACGTCCCTCAGGAGAATCGCTCGACGACCCTGGGGGACATGGACGCCTCTCTCGTACCTACAGATCATGTACTTGTCGCAGCCGAGCTTCTCCGCCAGGGCTTCCGCAGTCATTTTTTTCTTGTCGCGAAATTCCTTGAGAAGGACCGCTCCCTGATTAACTCTTACTTTTACTCTTTTACTACTTGGCATAACCTAACTCCTTTAAAACCTCGAGCGCCTCATCGAATCCTCGACACACCCTAGCTTCCCAATTTCTTTCCCGAAGCGCCGAGAGCCAGCGCTTCTGAGCGTCGCTTACTTTTCCGCCTTTGACCCTCTTGAGTTCAAGAGCAAGACCCTTACAGTGCGGATTGGCTTGCCTCGGGGTCGGTGGAGAATCGAATATGAGTGCATCAGGGGCCCCGGATTTAAGACCTTCTGCTCGAAGCCTTGCGCCCCTGATGGCGCCTTGTCTTCCATAGTTACCGTGCCCGCTGTTGGGGATTGAACACCAGAGGAGCCCGAGCTTGTCGAGGAGCTTCGCAAGTTTAACCTGCTCTTCTCGCTCTGTTGGGACTGAAGATTTCTTTGGTGTGTTCGTTTTCGGCTTCGTCTGGCGCCATGCTTCTCGCTCATGTTCTTCCCTGTTCCTTGCTACCTTTTGGCTAAACCTGCCGAGTGCATCGAGAGTGCTCTGTCGTCTGTCTTTCCCCATTGCATCCCCACTTTCGCTTGCTGGTTTCAGCAATCATCGTTATGGTGGTCACAGATACAGTGCTTGGTATCTCCCGAGGTTAGGTGTGGCGAGGGAGCTGGTTACTCCCTCGCCGCTAACCATCACTCATCAGAATCCTTGTAGAACTCCAACTCAATGAGCTGAGCGCTCTCGCCCTGCTTGCCCACACTCATAATGTCGCTGTACCCAATCTCCCCATTGTGCGCGTATGCGATAGAGACCCGCGCATCGGGGTCAAAGTCGCTGAGAGCATCAATGAGATTACCAACAGTCATTGCACTGGGCTCATCTTCATCATCATCTGGGCCGTCAAAGTCGTCGAGAGCATCACGCTCGGCCACATTGGACTCAAACGATTGAGCCCCTTCCATGTCATTAGACATAGTGTCTCTGAATAGTCTGCTCATCCTACACCCCTCTTCTGGTTTTCCCGCTTTCGGAGCCATTCAAAAATACCTCTTAGGCCCTTCGCCGGGTACGGTGGTTTGCACACCGTGTTGTTAATGTGATTCAAAACCGCCCAGACCTCTTCCTCGCTCCGCCCCTCAAAAAAGAGTCGGCCACAAAGAGAGAGAAGAGAGTCGTGACGGGTCCCGTCCTCGATTGGGGCTAGCGTCTCAACCTCAATCCTCTTAATTCCGCCGGAGTCATCGCTGGGCAAAAGCCTAATATTACTGGCACGATGCATCAGCTCCAGCAGCCAGCCAGGTACTCGAGGTACCGGGTATTCGGTAAGACACCGCTCCCATTGATACCTCCTGCCACTGCGATGGATTGATGGAGCTGCTACAACGTAGCCACCCTCCGATCTCCAATCGAGACCAGGGGCAAACTTCCTCCGGTTGCTCGACGGAGCAGGCCGGAAAAACAAATGCAACCCGCCGCTACCAGTGCGAACAGACGGTGCGCTGCTAACGACCCCATCCTTATCGTACCGGTAGAGAAGCCGGTTGAGCTCCTCCATTCCCGCAGGCCCATCCACATCAAGAACGTTTACACGATTGGTGTGAATCCCAATGCTGGCCTTCGGGTGAAGGCCCCACCGATCTTCTGCAACCCGAGGATCAGCAGAGGCCCCCCGCAGGCCATTGCTAATACTCGGATGCTTACCCGGTGATGAACACTCTGGCTTGCCGCAGGAGCATGCCCCGTCATCACGAATGCGATGGACAGGGAACACCTCTAGACCCTGACGGCAATACCAGAGTGCCCAGCTAAGCATACTCAAAACATCTCCTTGATGTCGCCTGCGGGGGGTGGCGGCACCTCGGGAGTATGCTCAACAACAGGAAAGATAGAGTCCGGGTTAACTCCATCGTTAGTAATCTGCGCGTGGGCCGCCAGCAGCTTATCAATATGCTTGCGGTTCGCCTTAGGGAGGTCGCGCAGGTCCAGATAATCCTGAATCTGCTCCTTGCTAACCCCTAGCTTTTCAAAGTTCTCAACTGCATCAGCCATGCGAACCGCATTGGTTCTGGCACCGCGCTTTGTCTCGACAGGTGCCTTGAGCTGCTTCTTCACGTCGGCAATAACCGCCTCAGTGCTAGGCGACTTACGCAACTGCTCACCCGTAACGACAGCCACTGCAACATCGAGCGCGCCCAAAGCCTGGTGCGCAGTAACAACATCGTCACACTTGGTCTTGGGTGCAGTCACATAAGGGGCCATAATCTCAGCAGCAGTCTCCTGAACATTCTGAGAAGGGGGTAGCGCGGGCTTTGGTTTACCGAGAAGCTCTTCAGCACGGGCAGGAACCTTCGACCCAACCGTTTCCAACTCAGTCTCGTCAATAAACCCGAGACCGCAGATAGAAAGAGTCACTCGCCGCTTGGCCTTGGTGACCGCTTTCATCCGATTGTTCAGCGCATCCGCACCGCTGCCGATAAAGACAACCCCGATATCCTCGTCACTCCTAACACCTGTGGGGAAGCGATCATCGGGGATAGTCGCACGAACATGCACATAGACCTGGTGGTCGTGGATAGTGTTTTCAATAATCTCAATGTTCACGCCATTAACTGCCCGGAGCTGGTCCGTGCAGCCCTTCTTCGCGTAAAGAGTCCACCGACCATTGAGCTTGATGAACTCGAATGGGTGAGACAATGGGTTTAGCCCCATGCTTTCACAGAGCTGGTGCAAGTAAGTCACCCGAGCCTCGGCCGGAAGCTTTTCAAAATTGTTCATCATCAGGGCTTCTTCAACCGCTTTAACCATGTCTGTCATAACAACTCCTTCAGGCTCAGGCGTAATGTGCGCGTGCCGTGCTTGTTTGTCTTGTGTGTAATATTCGACCTATCCCCAAGACGAATTCCTTGAAGGCCGCCAATCTGCTCGCGAAAGAAGTTGGAGTCCTCTTTGTCCTTTGTCTCGAGTTCCTTCATGAGCTGTCGCCGCTGACCCATGGCGACCGCTCTCGCAAACTCCTCCTGGGTGCATTCCCGCAGCGCCTCGTCATGCATTGCGAGATGCTTCAGGTACACTTCGCATGCCTCGGTGGCATCGATGGGAGGGGGAATGCGTTTCTCGACATGCTCCTTCCACCAGGTCGCAGCACGCTCAACCATTGCAGCGATCTTCGCGTCGTCGGCTTTCACCAGATAAATTTTAGGCGGACCCCACATACCGAAGCTCACAAAGACAACACAGACGTCTACCTGATAAAAAAAGCAATGAAATTGACACTGCACCAGGTAACCCTCAGGGAGCTCTTGTGACCAATCCGCACCATAGAGGTCTTTGTCGGCAGCGTTCCTGACCAGCTTAATTTCGCCAACCATAAGAACCTTGCGATGCCTGATCGACTCACTAAGAGTGAAGTCAGGTGTATCCCGAAAACCTACACCATGAAATTCACGGAATTTTGTGAGAGTGGTACCATCACCCTTCTTGGTTCCGGGGCGAAGATGGAAGTGGTAACCCTTCTCCGCCATCTTGCGCATTCCCATCTTGGCGATAAGCTCTTCAGCATCCTCTCCAATCTGGATAAATTCAGACGGCTGAAGGCCTCGACCTTCAACTCTCTCCTCGTAAACATCCCAGGGTCCGCCGAGGTGGTGAACCTCGCAGACCTTGCCAATACAACTTGAGCCTATTGCTCTCATGGAATCCTCCATATAATCAGGTTAGAGTTTGACCTTAATTGCAGTTGCGGTTAACGTCAACAGTATCTTTCAACATTTGGAGAAATCATGGCGGATAAAAAAGAGTTTGACGGGATAGAAATTGGCGCCTTTTGGGTGAACCAAGAGACAGGGGTCATGACTGGGAAGATGGGGAACACGAGACTTTTAGGGCTGCCTAACAAGTTCAAAACCAAGGAATCCCAGCCAGATGTCAGAGTCTACGTGACCCCGCCAAAGAAAAAAGACAACGACGGTGGCAGCAACCCCCCGTTCTAAAGCCCTCTCCTAAATAAGTCCTCTCCTGTTTGACATAAAATCCGAGTTGCGGATAACATCAACACGGGAGGGGACTTACATGATCAAGACATCAGTACCAATTTCGGAACACGGCGAACCCCCACGGGGGAATAGCAACATCAAAGTGTGCGTCTGGGGCGACAGCCAGGAGGAGGTGATGGCTCGCTATGACGCGGCATGTAACAAGGCTCGGGAGATCGGGGACTATACCAGCGATGAGATTGGTGTCCGATGGCGAGTCTGCTGGATGGAGGAGGTCGGCCTGGCCGAGGTCGTGAAGTTTCCATGGAGGAGAAATAAAAAGGGGAAATAGTTAATGTCACCTATTGAATGGGCCGCCGGTATTGCCATCACAGGCATCACCGGAAGCATCGGCCTCTTTTTGTCTACTCACAATTTAGAATCTAACCAGAGGGTAATTTATGTCAGAAAATCAGAAGCCGGTGAGTGCCGGAGGGGTGTTTTGGGTAATAACCGCCGTCGTTATATTCGCAGGAATCCTGTGGATAGCTGAGAAGAAGACGGACAAAATGGTGAGCAACTTTGCCGGAATAAGTGTCCGCAATAAGTCTCCTTCAAACTGGCCAGAGTACATCGAGAGACAGATGGCCGGGCTATCAGCTCAGATCACGGGTATCGAGCACAGCAAGCCACCCAGGGATAGGGGGACAAAGGCAGAGGAGAGGGAGCAATGGGAGAAAGACAAGGATCACCTCCATCACCACGTTGCCAACCTCGAGATCCAGTTAAAGGAGAAGACCGAGCAACTCGAGGTGGTTCGGAACTCTACTGACCCAGAAGCCTACTCTCAGAATGACTCTGACTTGCTGGCTGAGTTTTCTCAAGGGGAGGTCGAAAAATGAAAAAAGAGTATAAAGAGTGGATCAACGACGCAGAGTCGCTCACGAATTTTCACAAGTCTATTGTCAAGATTCACGAAGAGCTGTCGAATGAAGCGAGTATTATGGAAAAGCGCTTTCGCTTGACCGACGATAAAGAACAGCGGCAGATTGCCGAGTTCTATGAGACCGCATGCGAGACCACCAAAGAACTAAGCAATCTGACAAGAAAAGGCAGTCTGCTCAGTGTTGCCCTGGGGATTCGTCGTAGGCGCGTGCCCGGTTTCTTCAAGCGCATGTTCTCGCTTTTCCGTCGCAAGGAAAGTAAGGCCCTTCAACCGGCGGGAGTAACGGCATGAAACTACTATGCGCGATAGGGATTCACTCGTGGGGGTACCGAGACCAGTGGTTCAGAGCCTGTCATCGTTGCCGGAGGGGGCAAAGCAGGGGTAAGCGAAACGGATTACCAACTGCCTGGCAGTACGTGATTGGGGAGTACTAGACAATCACACAGAGATAACCCGAGCAGAGGAAGTAGTAAGCTAACGGACCCACGGATATTTATCCCATCGGGCCATTGGCTTGCCAACTTCCCCTCGGGTATCCATGTGGACAAAGGTTGCGTAGCAGCCCATGCCGTAGGGCATGCCTTCGTATCGTCGAGCAATACCTTCAAGCGTAATGTACAACTTGAGGATGTGCTCACCGTGTCGCTTCCCGGCATCGGAGTAAGTCACATCAGCCGCATGGACTACGCCACCTATTGGGAGGTGTAGGCTATTGCTTTTGCCGGCCACTTCTTTGTTATGCTTGGCGCATCGGTACCCACTGTTAATGCGGAGTGGCCCCAGTTGAGCCCGAGCTGCATCGAGGATGCTAACCAGCCTCCTGCTCGGGGCTGTCTTCTTGCAACATGGGCAAGCAAACTCTTCGGCCTTGAAGTACTTGCCTATCTGGCTCATCGCTTGGGCTTCTTCGGTTTAGTCTTTCGGGGTTTAACCTTTTTAGGCTTTGGCTTGGGTGGTCGCCCCACCTGACACCCGTATGTCCCTTGTCCTTTAGGCATATTACCATCTCCATTTAAGGCCTGCCGTAGCTTGCCAGTCCAGTGCTTCGTTTATCTCCATTCCAACATCAGCGAAGGCACTCAATCCTTCAGTAATCGTGCCGCTAACTCTCGCAAAGGCCTCGGCCCGTACCTCAGAACGAGCAGAGCCGAGCATACGTACACCGAGGTCAAGACCATGATCATCTTGGCTCCTCGATGCGAAGACATCCCTCAGCCCTCCGGCGACTTTTTTGCCGAAGACACAGCCTCCGCCGAAGCCAGAGCTCGCTTCACTGTCGCTCTAGACTGAGAATAGCTAGCACCGCAGACAGCAGCCAGAAGAGGACCTCCAACCTGTGCCCATTGGGACTCAGCAAAGATGGCACATAGGCACCCCCCCACCATTCCAAGAAGGGTGAGCAGGAACTCACTCGACTTCAGCCCGTTGGTCTTGCCTTGAATCATTGCGCTCTCTCCTGTCTCTTTCTACTGCATCGTTGATGTCCATCCGTCTCAGTATCTCATACGTATTCGATAGTGCTTCGCGTGTCTTCGAAGAGACTTCATCCACCCGGTCTCCCAAGGCTTCCAGCTTCTCTTCCGCGATAGCGACTTTCGTCGTGAGTCCATTGCCATTGCCATTCTTCTTATTGTCTACAGACCGCTCGATGATGCGCATTGCTACCAATAGGACGCCGATAAGTCCGGCACTGGCTGCGCTCTCGGGGTCCACGAATCACTCCTCTGGCGGCACCGCATCCTCAACAGTATGACCGCCTTCAGCCATCTTGTCTTTCAGTGCACTGATTGCGTTGTCAATGAGTTCAGTGATTGCATCACCCGACATCGGCAGGCTCACACCGAAGCGCGTGCCCTCGATCTCGGGCAGCGTTGCGATTGCCTGGCATTGTGCCGACACAGAACCATCGGCCACGTTTTTCACTATAGTTACCTGCACTTGATGCAGCGTCTTTTTAGCCATCGTTCGATCCTTATTTGATAAAGTAAAACTCAACAGAGTCAGAGACGTCTCGCAGCTTGACCCATGCATCCGCGAGTGGTTGGCCCTTACTGATTGGAACCTGCCCCATCAATCCAACAATCACCCATTCGTCTCTATCCTCGCGCTTTACGTATTCAAGCGACTCGTCATAGTCGGGGTTTTCAATCCGGCGCATCCACGGTTCACCGCTCTTGTCGGTGCTGGAAATCGTTGCATCGGCGGGAGGGATGACACCATCAGGGATCCCATCGGTCGCATAGCTATGAAACGCACCGTCGTCGTCGGTCCACTCGGTGATCGTATACGCTTCCCTCAAGTATGCTCCGAAGTCATCTCTCAGATAGCGGTATTTCCAATGATTCCATGGGTCATTACCAACCACGCTTGAGGTACCAGCAGGTCGAACGACACCAATCGGTTGCTCGCCTGCTTGAGCCGCTCTGACCTTGCCGCCCTCAAGCACAACGCTCGACCCCACAGCAATAGAACCGCCATCGGTTGTCTCAAAATACTCCGCATAATCGGAGTGAACAACAGCATATGATGTGCCCGCGCTAACGGTTCCGTCGCCCTTCACCAGGAAATGAGGCTCACTGCCGCCGCTGGTATAGCAACCGATCATACCTATGTTGGCTGATTCACTGGCTTCAGCGACGACTCGTATGATGGGATAGGTTGCGCCATCGTCGAAGCTTGCATCAGTTGTGGTGAAAATAGCTGGTCCCCTGTTCGTTGATGCGGTGGACAAGACGAAGCATGTTGCCTGATTGTCCGCGGTTTGATGGAATTTTGCGATCCCGATTGGTTTCGCGCTAGCCACATGAAGAAGATTTATTGGGCTGCTGGTGCCGACTCCGACTCTACTAGGACTGACGGTGAAAATAGCATCATCATCCCCTGTTTTGAGTTGAAGCAAGTTCGAATCGGTCGTTGCCTGGCCTTTGTCGCCGGTGCTGCCGTGGTCACCGTCTAGCTCAAAGTTATCCGCACTCGCTGATGAATCGGGACCGAGTGCCGCTACCGTATAGATTGTACTATCGATCTTGACTGCTTGACCTATTTTAAGACCATGACCAACCGATTCCACATTGCGATTGGTTCCGACTGTTCCATCCGAAATCACCGAAGTCGAGTCAGATAGGTTTGTGTTCAGGCTGCCCTTCGCTGTGAGCATTGCCGTTGGTGTGCTTGTGTTGACCTGAAGATAGCCCTCTTCAAGAAAGTAAAACTGTTTCTGGCCTCCACTCGACATGAATGCCATGTCGTTGCCGTTGTGGTTGAAGGTGATAGAGGCTTGACCGCTGTTGTTAACATCCCCGAACTGGATTCTTTGACGGGTATTGGCAGCCCCCAAAAAGCTAATACCTTGCTCAACGGCAGTGCTCTCAATCACCAGATCATCAGCATCAGAGTGAGCCGTCTGCCCGGTCTGAGTACCGGTGAGGAGATGAATGCCTCCCGCCGAACAGAGGGGCGTCTCCTCACCCCCGGTGGAGATTTTTTGGCCGGTATCAATCCGGAATGCCTCAGTTCCTCCGTCCGTGTTTAAGGCAAAACTCTCGCCAACCTGAATTGTGGAAATGCCGTCACCAGAGCGAATCTCAGTCGTGCCCGAATAGCCGGTTCTGA
>Ga0080013_1002214_pt1 | contig 23439 bp, 30 predicted proteins | sample ETNvirenome_6_85_FD_69236 | JGI IMG/M metagenome (GOLD analysis project Ga0080013, IMG submission 69236) | Marine viral communities from the Pacific Ocean - ETNP_6_85 (SPADES assembly) (version 2) | ecosystem: Environmental > Aquatic > Marine > Oceanic | place: Pacific Ocean | collected 2013-06-19
TTCTACATCAGGTCCGAAAACTATAATCTCTACCCCCCTCTCACCTAAATCCCAATGCCACATTACAGTAATACGAGATCCTAATTTAGGAGGGGGTTGCTCTGGAGCGGTGTTTAACTGTCCTCCAGGGTTCTTATCATATCCGAAAAGAGTTATTTGTGAAGCTAATCCTGTGCTAAGGAGAACAACTGCTATAATGTTTCTAAACCAACTCATCTTTTTTCCCTAAGATCTTTTGCAATCTCAGAAATGATTTTTTCATAAAAAAGATAAGAAGGAACGAACTCATGCATATAAGGAATATAAGACATGCCGAATCCATTATTTAACGCAAAGACACCAGTAGTAATTCCCAAAACTTTTCCAGTTTGTGAAGAAATTACTGGTCCACCTGAGTTTCCTGGTAAGACCTGGGCTGTTGCCATCCATCTGTCAGGAATTGTAGACTTTCTTTGTGCTGTGCCCTCAGTTACAACAAGGGGCTCGCCAAATGGACACCCAGCAGCCAATATTTTTTCCCTAAACTTCGGAAGTCTATCCGAAATATCAAGGACTGGCATGAATTTAGGTGAAACTACTTTTAAAAGAGCAACATCGAGTTCCCTATCCATGTAAAGAACCTTTATGGATGTAAGAACTAATGTGGGTAAATTGGAAATTTCCCAGTTCTTTTCAGGAACAGAATAGAACTCTGCTCGCTCTGGAATTACATCTTCAACCACATGGGCAGCAGTTAAGCAATATACTATATAATGCTCTTTCCGAGTTTCCCTTATGTGGATTGGGAAAATTGTCCCGAAAACAACCTCTCCGTTGGCCGCACTTTTAAGTGTGATCTTCCCCGCAGCCGTCAAAACCTTGTTTTCAAGGTGCGGCTTACTGAAGCCTCCAGGCGCTAATTCTTGATACCCACCAGTGTTAGGAATCAAGCAAGAAGCTAGAACTGCTACTGAAACAAGCAGCCATCTCACAAACAATCACCATAAGTATTTAGTACTTTACAGTGATTTTAATTAAAATTAAATTGTTAAAATGGTATCTCCGTTAGGACTTGAACCTAAAACCTACAGCTTAGAAGGCTGTTGCTCTTCCAATTGAGCTACGGAGACATAGTGGTAGCCCTGGTAAGAATTGAACTTACGACCTCCCGCTTATAAGACGGATGCTCTAACCACTGAGCTACAGGGCCATGGTAAGCCGAATGGGAGTCGAACCCACACTGTATGGATTTTAAGTCCATTGCCTCTGCCAATTGGGCTATCGGCTCTAAAGTACGGTCCCTTCTCCTTCACAGCGCACACAATCAGGATTTACAGGACCTCCAACTTCTCCTGGATCAAATAAGTTACCCCATCTATCAACACAACCGTTAGGCCAACAGTATTCACAACTGTGCGTTGCACTCCACATAATCTTGCAGTCTGTCTCTGCCCTATCCACTGCTGACCAAAACTCCTCTGATGTAAATGGATAATCTAAATGATAATCAGTACAATCAAGATCGGTCCCTTCACAGTATCCACTGAGTGTCACACCCTTTGTGTCTTCGCTGAAGCTTATTCCAGTATCGGTGTACTTAAACAACACCTTTGCAATACGACGAGGTTCACATCCTATCATATTAGCTAGATCTCTAAGATCCCTTATCATCAGTAAGAACACCCCCCATTAAAATAACATACCGCTAATGTTAGTAATAAGATGAGCCAAATTGGAAGAATAAATCTGGTTACTGGCTTTTTCCCCGTGCATATTCTCATTCCTTCACCTCATAGATAATATACCCCGAAGTTCTATGGACAATGGGGTAATCTAAATCTACAAAAGTTTGAAAAGTATCTTTACCTGTCCATCCGTTAAGTTTGCTCTTATCAGCACGAACTGAAAAGTAAGCAACTCCACCCCTAACGAGGAGACCTTTAACGTCTTGGATAACTGCTTCCCTTTCTTCTTCAGTAGGAATAACATTCAAAACATAGGTACACAGAATAGTTTCGTAATGACCACGAACAGGATACCCAGCGAATATACCGTTGGGATCGTATCCTTCGATATCGAAATGCCTTACATCAACTCCTCGCCCACAACCGTAATCTAAGGTAGATCCAGGGTGGAAGCCAATGTTCTCTTTAATCCAAGTAGCAGGAGCAGACGGTTTCGTGCGTCCTATCGCAGTAGGATGGTAATTCTCTGTATTTTCCATGGAGACTAACATAAGGCATACGCCCTACAATATCAAGAATAAAACAAAATAAACTTCTAGAAATTTAGGAACCTGAGGCAGCTTCGCTAACTGTTGGAGGTTTCTTCTTGGTAATAGCTTTGCGCTTTTTACGCATTGGCTTGGTCTCAATAACTTTTACTTTTCCATCTACGATTTCTGGCTTATAAAATCTGCCCTCGGATGGGACTTTAGAATTTAGTATATTATCTGCTATTTCGATAGAAACATTATTCTTCACAAATCTAGCAATTTGTCTTGCACCGTATTCATTGGAATACCCATGCTCTACAATATAATCCAGAAGCTTTTCAGTTTTTTCGATAGGGACATCCTTAAGCTCCAGTTTTGCAATCTTCTTTACATCCTCTTTCGACAATTGATTAAAGAATATAAATTCATCAATCCTATTCAAAAACTCTGGGGTAAAAGACTTCTTCAGGGAATTCTTCAGAGTAGCCTTTCTATCTTTTCCAGAAGTATTTTTTTCAGAAAAACCTATTTCTTTTCCTGGTTGAATCTTTTCTATTCCCTGATTTGAAGTGCAGATGAAAATAGAATTAGTAAAATCTAAAACATTCCCCAGATTGTCCGTGACCGTACCATCATCAAACAGCGAAAGAAGGAAATCCCTAAACTTGTAGTGAGACTTTTCAACCTCATCGAAAAGGATAACCCACTTATTAGATTTTGCAGCCATCTCTGCGAGAATAGACTTTTCGGAATGTCCCACATATCCAGGTGGAGCCCCAATTAACTTGTTAAATTCATGACCCCCAGAGAACTCTCCACAGTTAATCTTATAAAAATTTCCGCTGTATCGCTTTCCGAAAAGCTTTGAGGTAAGAGTTTTACCTACTCCCGTAGGACCGAGAAAAAAGAATGTTGCCCTGGGATACAAATCTGATACAATGAGCTTACTCGCATTAATCAAAGCCTTTATAGCCTTTTGCTGACCAACAACTTTAGAAGTGAGATATTTTTCAAGTCTATTAATATCCTGAAGGGTAGCCAATTCGTTTCGTGCCATTTTACCTCTTACTCCTGATGATTTTTCTTTCTCCTTGTATTCTTTTTCTAGAGCATCCAGGAATTTGCTGCTCCGCAGGGCCTTTGCTTTTTCAGAAAAGTTGCATATATCACACACATTTTCAATTGCGAAAGGAGGATATATTTTTGCAATACTGAGATAGATAGAATTTAAAATCAATCTTGCCTCTTCGGGATCCTCATCCCAAGGTAACTTGGAATCAATTTGACCCGGATCGACTACAAAAATTTCAAATACCTTCTTAATATAACTCTCTAACGTAATCGGAGTTTTAGCCCCTTGTACCTGGGCTGTAAGTTCCTTATGAATTTTTGATAAATTCTCGTCAGAATAACTTCTCACCAAGAGAATTATATCTAAATCAGGACAAATTACCTTATATGATCCTTTATCTTTAGTCATTACTTCTCTCATTTAATAGTTGATAAATACTACCCCCTGCAATCTCCTTTTCTTTGCTGTTTGCCGCTAGCTCCAACTTAACCAAGAGGTCCATGAGCTTAGTCGTAGTGGTCTTCGCAGACTGTGCTAACTTGAGAGACTCTACCATCGCTTTCTTAGAAGCATCAGTCTCAGTAGTAGTATCCATATCCACTAAATTCTTAAAATACTCATAAGCTTCAAAAGCCTTCGCTCGGTCTACCTGCCCATCATTTATAATTTCTTTGGCTAACTTCTTAATCCGATTTGCGTCCATCACGGGACGCTTTAGAACGTATTGTTTCGGCATGTTGAAAATCCTTTCTTACATCTTCTACTTTATTTAGGGCTTCTTCGTGCATTTCTTCCCTTTTTAAATATCTACCCTGCAATTCTTTTTCTATCCGATGGGCCTCTGTCCTAAACATAAACGCGGAAGACACATCAATCCTGAACACAGAGAGATTAAATAGGGACAGTGTTAAATTAATAACACTGTCCCCTAGCGATAGAAGGTAATAAACTATCGTTACGAAGTAACGTCTCACTAGTTGGGACTCATTCCCGAGTAAAGATATGCCAAATCCCAAACCCGAGAATTAATTTCTCTGTCCCTGTCCAAAGCCTGAATGGGCTTCACCATACGGTTTGTATCAGGGTGTTGAAATCCACCTCGGAGGAGGTTTTCTTGCACAACATTCATTACCGTCCACAAGTCAGAACTCTTGTCTTCGGGCCTCTTAATAGCCAGGAGATCACGATGAATATCCGAAGGAGGCGTATCCCATCTGAGACGAGAAGCGTCAGTAGCGAACAAGATCTTTTCTTTCGAATTAAGTTCTCTCCCCTGCCATGTTCCAATATGCTCAAAAATGCTAGATTGTTCATCTATGAACTTCTCGGACATTCTCAGGACTTCGCTATTTTCATAGTCCTTGTGAATCAAATTAAGGCTTCCAAAAGTCTTATCAGCGATGATCATTCCATTAGAACAAACCATCCTAAAAATTCCACCATAAAGACGATAGGAGGAAGTTCTATCATGAGAATTATAAATAACCAACTCTGGAATAATATCCCCTACCTTGTTTCTCGCCTCCTTAGAGATATCCTGATGCCGCAGACGAATAACATGTTTCTTATAACGAGCATCCTTCTTGAGACTATATGCCTGCATAGCCTTAGCTACATACCATCCACGATTACGAAGTGTATCGATCACCTGTATGGTTGGGACAAAAGTGTACCTATCAGAAACCCCCTCTTCTGGGGAAGTGGCAAAAATAGAAGGTACAGATTTCCTCAAACGATCATTCGTCAATCCTATAGACATTAGTTACCCCTTAATGGGAGAATGTGGTCTGCGTGGTGTTCGTTCAGAAACTCACGAAAAGCTTCCTCACGATCCAATCCCCGCTGCTTTTGATCCTTCTTCATCCGAAAACGTTTACCAGTATAATTCTTATACTCTTCAACTGTCGAATAAGGAAGTTCCATCCTCTGGGGTTCACTGTATTGCATATCGTCGTTCATAATTTTTCCTCTTCTTTCAAAAGCAGTGCTTATAGCCTTATTTATCAAGGTGTCTAAGTAATTATTCTCACTCATCTCAGTCTATCATAGACCCTGGAGTCTGTTTTTCTAGAGTTAAATTTAATAAATTTCGAAGCGGATCGAAGCCCTCTACCGAAGAGTCATGCAGTAAAGAGATAAAATCCTTTGATTGAAACTTTTTACCATTTGCCTCATACCAAGCTCCATTCTGCGTTACATGCCCTTCTTGCACCAAAATGGGCAACAGTCCGAAATACTCCGTTATCCCCTCATTGAAAATTAATTCAAAACTACAATTAAGGAAGGGTATGGAAATCTTATTCTTCAGGTTTTTCATTTTTCCGGTAATTCCCATGGGAACTTTATTTGAATTTCGTATGATGTCTGTTGTCTTGTTAGAATGAGTCTTCAAATCCACAGACAGATAAAAATCCAGGGCTCTCCCTCCCGCTGCTTTAACTTCAGGATCTCCGTACATGGCAATCTTTTCTCTGATCTGGTTGATTATAACTAATGCCACTTTCTCTTTCTTTACGACAGTGAAGAATTTTCTAAGGCAACCACCTATCTTCTTTGCACGGATCATACCATCGGTATTACTTTGCCCATAACCTTCCGCATCTATCTCATCCTGTGGTCCCAATTGGGCAAGGGAGTCTAGCCCCACAACAATAGGCGTATCTGGATCTTCCTTCCTTATTTCAGAAATAACTTTCTCCATCCAATCAAAAGTTTCCTCTATAGATCGTGTATTATACAGAATCAAGTTATCACTGTCCAACCCAAATATATTACAGTAACTAGGACTAAGAGTATTTTCAACATCAGCTATGGCTACGTGATATCCTCTCTTTTGGGCACGACCCAATACATTGGAAAGAACCGCAGTCTTAGCAGATGAAGAACCTCCTTGAATTTGAGTTATAGCACCTATGGGAATACCGCCGTCAAATCGCCCAGAAATAACCCAATTCATAGCATATGAACCAGTAGACACAAATTCCGTTATATCTTCAGGTTTGGAGGACAAACCCGCCCTCCTCAACTTCTTAATAATATCCATCTAGGAGTTTTCCACCCTGGGCTGTCCTGTCACCACCTGTTGAGCTATTTGAAACTTCACATCAGGCTCGCTCCACCCCTTGGGCTTAAGAACTTTCCCGTCCTCATTTTTTAAGGCAGGATCTTTAGCCATATTACTTTCATGGATTACATCCCAAATTGGAGCTAAATTAATACCATAAGAAATGGCGGTGCCAATTGTCACATACACTAGATCTACAAGTTCCCTGGCAATTTTATCCAAGGATCCTTCCTTTATGGCTGTGGTAACTTCTTTTGCTTCTTCAGAGATCAGCTTCGAACGAAGATTTACTGTGCTCTGGTCTGGGATTTGTGGGTAACCCTTCACGGTTAAACCCATCTTACTATGGAACTGGTACAGATTTCTTTGTAAATTTAACATATTATTTTATCTTGCTAAAAAAGGGATCCTCCTGGGTTGTAGGTTTTCTACTTTCTTCGGGATCCACGGAGTTGTCTTTTCCTGATAACCTTCTATCTAAAGCTCTAGCATTGTCCATAATAAATTTTGCTTTCCCTACGTCTATTAAAAAAAATAATCCTACTAATAAGGTAAGAACAGCAAAATCAATCCAGGACACTCCCAAGCCCAACTTAGAGCACAACAAAAAATACAGGGAGTAAAAAAGCAGTGCTAGGTGAGTCATAATTTATTATAGGAGAAATCCCGATTATTTTTCCACTTAAACATTGGAAAATTTTCTTCTATGAGAAAATAATGGGTAAGCTTTTATTACACTAGCTATCCCATCATCAAGAGAATAGTGGCACTTCCAACCTAGATTCTCTAACTTTTCATTTGAAACAATGTAATCCCGCTTATCAGGATCAGAGTTTATATCGTCTGCGTGAATCGAAAAGCTGGGTATATGCTCTTTAATCTTTTCGGCCAATTGAAGTTTTGTGAAATTGGTATCAGATAATCCAACATTATATGCCTGCCCCGTCATCTTATCCGCACTGCACATTGAGAATATGAAAGTTAAAGCTACATCATGAATATGAACAAAATTCCTCTTGAAGTTCTTCTCAAAAAGAACAATATATCCATCCTCTAGAGCCTTGAAAGTAAAGTCATTTACTAGCAAATCTCTTCTCATCCTTGGAGAAACACCAAAGACCGTAGCTAGCCTCAAAGAAATACCTTTCATAGATTCCAAAATAACTTCTTCGGCCTTACACTTGGTCCTGCCATAGTGGGAGATAGGATTTAGAGGAGTTTCCTCCGTACAGTGTACATCTTTTTCTCCTATACCATATCCACTATTAGTATTTGGGTAAACGATCAATGCAGTTTTCTTACTGTTTTCCACAATAAACTTAATATGCTCAAAATTTACCTCCGTTGCCAACTCTGGGTTCTGCTCACACAGAGGAAATCCCACCAGTGCAGCTAAGGGAACAATGATATCCGCATCGGTGACTAATTCGTGCAACAAGTCTTGGTCCCTTACATCTCCTCGTACGAAATTGAAATCGTCCCTATACATATGAGAGGTAAGACCATTTTGTTCGTATGTTAAATTGTCGAGCACAGTTAACTTTGAAAAATGAAAGCTCCACGGACTCTGCGAGAAAGAACCACTGTTCCTCTCAAAGAAGTTGGACTTCACAAAATTCATCTTCGCCTGATACAACTTGTCTACAAGAACAGAACCTATGTATCCTGCTCCACCAGTGATTAAAATATTTTTAGTAGGAGTCATCTTTTATAATTTTCCGAGAAATATATCTTTCAACATAATCCAGTCACACACTTTTGCTTTAAGGGTCGTCCATCCATAATCGTGAATGCCATTCCACGCAGCTGGCCTGTTCTTTTCAAAAACAAGATGTCCTATCCAGGCAAAGGGATACACTACAAATGGGGCTAGCAACAAGAAAATCCAAATCTGCTGCGTAATAATGTACGCAATAAAAGCAATGGTTGCAAACTGACCTAATACATGCATAAATCTACACCACTTATTCTGGTGCAGCGATAAGTAATATTTATAATATTCATTAAAACTCATTTCCAACTTATTTCCCAATCCTTAAAATCTGCCGCCAAGCAGTCTACCTTATAGTCCTTCCTCCCACCGAATTTCCCCTGTACAATATTCTTAGCTGCATTTCTGATACCGTTCAATCCATGGGTAAGCTCCAAATCGTTGCCATCTTTTATACCTTTTCGATAATTAGCTTCATTGTGCCAAATATGCAAATTCATTTGAGCTAGGACTACGATTGCTCTCACCAACTCCCCATCCATGCCGCACTCCGTAATATCATGGATTATATCTTTAATCTCTTCTGAATACTCATCCTTGTGAGCAGGAATAAAAACTTCTTTAAGTTGTACAATAGAAAGTCTATCAATTAATTCAGACAGCGTTGGTAAATATTTTCTAGCCATTTTAAAACCCCAAAGTGGCGCAATTAAGATTGTGTTTCTCCACAAGATAACTTAATTTATTGTTAATAAATGTTATCTCTCCATTCCCGAGAGATTTAATACCAAATCCTTTATTAACCATAAATTCTACAAACTCTTTTTGGTTATTAGAATTTTCCCAATGGTGAACATTATCTGCCATCTCACTACTGATGTATACTATTTTATCTAAGTATTTTCCGATACTCTGCACTACATCAAAATCTTTGCCTTCACAATCTGTTTTAATATGTTCTATATATGGAAATCTATCCCAATCCATATCATCTAATACCATTTCAAGACTAACCACAGGAACTTCTACTTCTTTTTCTATAAAGTGTGGATGGTGGGCTGAAGGTTTTAAAAGACTAGATGACCCCGAAGCACCGTTAGTTCTGTCCATCATATAAAATATCCTACGCCCCTCTTCCAGCACGTTATCGATAGCGCATTCTAATTTATAAAAACGATCATTTATCTCACACACTACTTTCCTATCAAGTTTTACAACGCCTTCCTTCAATTGAAGAATCTTAAAATTCGTTGGATAAGGTCTTTTTGAATTAGATGTTTCAAAATCTTGAATCATGTCCCAATGATAAGATAGAGGCTCAATGCCGATGACAAATCTATCATCGGTTTCACTCAGCCAAATAGCGGAGTTAGGGGCTTCCCCTGCTAGCCCTACATCTATTTTTACTTGATTGACACCCTCAGGTATAAAAAATTTAGAAACAGTAGATAGATATTTTTTATCCGCCATAGTTCGATGTCTCGACCTGCCAATTTACTAAGCTCTTCAGCCCAGTCTTAATCGGAGTAAATTTTATATCAGACACATACTCCTTCAATTTACTTATGTCTAAACACTTGGATTTAACTCCAACAAACCTATTAATATCATAGACGATTTTTGATCTATCAAAACCAACAATATCACAAATATGCTGGGCATACTTTCTTATTGGATATTCCTTGCCTCTTCCAATGTTAATAACTTCATTATCCCTGTGCAGGACCTCCAGAAGAATCGTCACGAAATCATCCACATGAATCAATTCCCTCTTCTGCTTACCGTCTCCCCACAGAATTACTTCTTTACCTTCGTGCTTACCGTTACATATTTTTCGGACCAAATCGAAGATAAAATGATTATCAGTTTCTTCGTACCCTGGACCGTACAAAGTTGATGGGATAGCATATAGCCATTTCATGTCGAACTGTTTTTCTAAAGCCCTTAGTCCTGTCAGAAGCATCTTCTTTGTTTGAGCGTAATAATATAAATCCTCTTCGGGAATTCCTCCCTCATAATAAATCTCTGCTAGGGGAAGGTTAGGATCATAGCTACAACTAGTACCCATACACACCATTTTAGCCTGCGGATTTTCTTCTTTCCAATATCTAAGTATATTGGTATTAATTAGCTGATTTGTTATCCACTGAGTTCCTGAGTTCTTTACACACCAATCACCAGCCTTAGTATACGCAGCCAAGTGAAAGATGACATCAAAATGAATATTATTAAATATAGAAAGACTTTCGTAGAAGAAAAGATTTCCTTTACTTGTATTAGACTGCCATATATCATGGCCCTGCTCTTTTAATTTTCGAACAAGTACTTTCCCTAGGAATCCAGTAGCACCGGTAATTAATACCTTCATTTTCATTTAAAACCCTAAGAGTATTATTGTCGAACCAGTAAGTCTATGCGCCCATGATTCCATATTGGTGATAGATACGCCAGGATTGTCGAGTATATAGGATTTATCAATAACAAAAAAATAATTTATTATATCTTTCATCATAGGGGGTAGATCAGAGGGCACGCTGCCTTTTCGCATTTTTTGCATGAAGCTGGCACCGAGCTGGAGCAGATGACCTTGGCTATGAAACAAATCACTATTCTCGTTTAAATATTCCCTCCATTCATCGAAACTCTTAACATTACAATGAATATGTTTTTCATCATCTGACTCGTATTCCCAAGTGGCTGCTGTTCCGAAAAACAATGTATCTTCATGAGCATGCGCTCCAAGATTTTTTAAAAACTGTCTAAAATTTGATTCTTGAATATGTTCGATATGTTCAATACAAACAATTAAATCAAATTTTATAATATTTTCATTTTCATCAACTAATTTATATTCTTGATCTGTTCTTACGACAAAATGCGTATCTTTATCGATAAAAGGACTATTAATCGTTTCTTGGTTACCATCCAAAGTAAACACAATCAAATTAGGATCATATTTTCTAAAAAAATATGCCAAACTACCAGCGCCGGATCCCACATCTAAAATATATTTTAAATTACTAGCAACACCAGCATTATAACGAACTTTTCGATATTGATCAATTAAAAAAAGCGCCATCATTTCCATCATTTGATGTACTGAATCTTGTTCACTGAAACGTATTCCATCATTATGACTATATCCTGGCACAAATTCATCAATTTCAATTCCAATATTTTCAACTATTGTTTGTCTATATTTCATTTTCATTTAAGCCCCTACAATCTCAACATGCGGAAATGGAACTATAAATTTTACCCCCTTATCTAAAAGATCTTTATTCTTTTCTATTATCTCATCAGCGAAATTATGAGATAATAGAAGATAGTAATCAGGATAATCTGAAGGATCCTCCTTTTCAATAGGAATGTTAGACTTCGGCAGTAAGTACCCTGTTTTTAATTCGTTGATCTCAACAGCCTTGTCTATCAAAGTCTCATCTATGCCTTCAAAATTTAACAGGGTATTTCCCTTTGCTGGGGCACCATATGCATAGATCTTATTATTATTCTTCTTGAGAACCCGCAGGAAATTCCTAAGCCTAAAACGTTGCTTCCTGATAACATCAGCGAAACGAAGAAAACTAGACAAATTATATTCTCGATCTGCCTCCAAGGTTTCGCTGAATCGATGAGTCTTCTCATGTTCTCTTCCGTTACATACCTTCACCATTAAGGATCCGCTGTGAATAGGAGAGTGATATGCATCAAAGACATTTAACCCATAAGGACTCAATAAATTCATTAAACTTTGGAGAGTATAGTAACAGAGATGTTCGTGATAAATCATATCATAACTCTGGTTCCTTACAAGTTCTCCAGCGTACATGCACTGGACAGTAAGAACACCATCCTTCTTCAAAAGATACTTTATACCCTCAATAACACTATGGAGTTCTTCTAAGTGAAAAAACACTCCCGCCGCGTTTATCAGACTAACAGATCTTCTAGAAAAATGTTTCTTCGCCGTATCCAAATTAAAAAATTCATTTATTGTATGAATACCATTTTCTCTAGAAATCTCAGCGATATTAAATGCGGACTCCACGTTTACAACCTGCGATACTCCAGCCTTCTTATACTGAAGCAGTTGAGTACCATCATTTCCTCCAATATCAACAATCAGATCCGAGTATCCCAACTCAAACTCATGGATATTTTCTTTAGCAAAAGCCCAGAAATGATCTCGCAAAGTCTTAGTCATTCCAGACAGGTAACCGTGTTCAGAAAACATAACTTCTTTGGGGACGGTATAATTCAATTGAAGAAGGGTACAATCTTTGCAGTACGCTAAATTCAAAGGATATACCTCTGCGCTATCCCTTTCAGTCAAAGGTATAAGATCATTACACCATGGTTGCTGGCCTAAATCCAATACGCCAATTAGATCACTTTTTCCACACGAACGACATTCTCTAGCTTCCACTCTGCGCCTCCATCAATTATTTCCATGAGATTCTCAGTGGTATATCTCAATGCCTTATTATAGGCATTTTTAATTATTTTTTCATAACTGGACCAATTATTTAAAATTTTATCTATCTGCTCCTTTAACTCATCGTTTGAGTCAAAGTACACAAAATCATCCCCAGGAGTGTAGTAAGTTTCAATAATATTCCAAGGATCTCGTTTAACTAAATTTAATGTCCTAGAAGCAGCAGCTTCGTTACATCTAGATTTAAATTGAGGAATAATGCCCAAATCATCTATATGTTTCCAAGCTTCATTCTTCTCCCAACCCTCTCTACTCTTAATATGCTGCCTATCCCTTTCATTTCTTACTTCAAAAGTATTATAACAAATAGAAATTTTACATTTGGAAATTAATTCAAACTTTTCTTTATTAGTTAAGTTTAAATTAGTGGCATGTACTAAATTATCAGCAGTAAGAGAGTTTATGCCTTGAGTTTGAGAGGCATACCTATAGTTAAATTTCTTCATAGTCATTAGCATATTAACATACTTTTCTCCATGCAAACCACCATGATAAATTACATCATATTCTTTATCCGTAATAGGAGGAAAATCTCTTTTATTAATAGGATAAAATATATTTCTATATTTATTTTGTCCTAGCATAATATTATGCCACTGATTTGAATAAGGGCATATTGACCATACCTCATCAAAAGGAGTTTCCCAAGGTTTAGGTGTTGGCCCACAAAACTCTGTTGGAGAGGTCACATTTAAATAAATATTTCTTTTATGCTTTTTTAAATATTCATAAGGGGTTTTCTGCTCAAGAAAGGTGTATCCTAAATACAAAGCATCTTCTGAATTATTTTTTGAAAATTCAGATAAGTTAAAATAATGAGTATTAGTCCCAGGTATCTCCATGTTTAGCTTTTCATAAACTTTCATTAATGTATACCTCTTGTATTGGGATTAATGCCATACTCTTCTAACATACTCCCTAACTCTGCGGGATATTCTGAGAGATTCCACTTTCCTTTTACAATAGCACTAGCAATAAAAGGAAGCACAGAAGAATCATAGTGATGTATTCCTCTTTTTGGTTCCCCAGCGTAGTAAAAAACACCTTTAGTATTTAATTTCCTGCATGTATCATTTCCTACTAACTCCATTTGAGGACCAGCTTTCTTAAATGCCATCCCAGACTTAGGCGAGTGTTCATGAATTACCTCTAAATCTCTAGTTCTCCATAAAGAACTCATCTGGCTAAAGAACCACATATTCTGATTATTCATCAAATATATATTAGGGGCTATTTCAGGCTCTTCATACTCAATACCTCTAAACAATCTAACAAAAGATAGATTCTCATTTTTTTTCAAATAATCAAAACCGTACTGTAATTTATCTTTATCTACATCAGAATAAAAGATGTAATCTTCATTAAAGTTAATACAAAACTCTTCACTTACTTGTTTAATACCTTTCAAAAACTGAGTTCTATAATCATCATCCTCTGAGTATTTTAATACATGACAATAAGACGGAAGCCCCTCTTTAATATCAGATATCACATACACCTTTTTATTAGGAAAATGTTTCTTAAGACGATCAAAAAACATAGGCCAAACATCAGAACAAGATGAGTGAGTATTGACCACTAATGCTATATCATCCATAATGTACCCAGGATTGTTAATTATTCTTAGTGCTACTTTTTGATCAGACGCGGGAAAAACCTTTTCGGGATTAATAATGTACTCTCCATTCATTCCAATAAATTCATATTCTATATTATTTTCGTTAACCCACTCATAAAAAGCTTTAAATTCATGATTTCTATAATTAGGATAATTTATAAACTCATCAAAAACAATAATACAATTATTCTTAATCCTACAACCTAAATAATCAAAGATATCTTTTGTTGAAGTGTAAAGATCACAATCAACATGTATAAAGGTTATAGGATCTTTAATTTTAAAAGTAGATAATGTTTCTGAAAAAAGCCCCTCCACTAAAGTAACATTATCTTTAACTTTAGGAGTATTACTATTAGATAAAGAAGAATCTTTTGCAAAATCTGTATAAGAATAATGCCCTTTTTGTACAATACTCTCACCTAAATCCCAAATATCAGGCAACCCTTCAAAAGAATCAAAACCGTATACTGTCCCTTCAGTATAGTCAGCAATCTTATTAATAGTATTACCCAAAAATACTCCAAACTCTAACCAAGCCCCCTTTTCAACTAAGTTATTTTCCAAAACAAATAAAAGGGGATTTTTTTTTAAATCTATAAGTTCCTTAAGTAAATGTTCTTTCATAGCATTCCCATCTTTTATCACAGAAAATTAACATCCTCTGTTTCTTCAGGGTGTTTTAGAAAATCAAGCAGTTTATTAGGCTCTGATAACTTGCAACACATCTGACATTTTTCTTTATAATTCAGGGCTCGTACAGCCTTAATCGCTTCCTGCCTCTGTTCTGACACCCAAATATCTTTAAAGGAGGATTCATTAACATTGCCAAACGTGAGACTAGGATCATTAGGATGGTAGGTACAAACTTTTACTTCACCTGTTGCGGCTAGAATAGGCTCAAAGAAGTGACCCTCACAACTTCTAAAGGAAAAGGCTGTGCCATCTCTTAAATCCTTTCGTTTATCGTCGCTAAGATTAATTTTGGTCATAAGCTCTGGGGGAAGGTTATCTAAATAATCCCACACCTCTGTATTAATCTCCGCTGTGCCCGTCTCTTTATACGAAGTCTCAGCCTCCTTATAGTACCTGGGTAGGATAGGCCTAAACTGTAAGTAAGAAATACCCTCGTATTCATTAACCCAATCTACCAACTCTTTAGCATGATCGAGGGTGATGTTAGGACCAACATTACAATTGATACCTACTCGACAACCGTACTTGACAAGCTCGGCAACATTCTTTCTAATAATTTTAACCCCATCTACCTCTTTCCATTCTTTATATTTAACATCATCCAATGTATCTAAAGAAATTCTAATCCACTGGAAGCTCTCGCCAATAAGTTTACAATACCGTGGCTTGAATACCCCATTAGTCATCATACCTAATTGCAGTCCCGCATCTTTAGCAGCTTTCACCGCTTCTTCAAAATGGGGGTAAAAGGTAGGCTCTCCTTGCCCTGCGTAGGTAACAGCTTTTCCCCCCATCTCAGCAAAGTCTCTCAAAAACCTTTTCAGACTTTCGATCTCTAGATGCTTTCCAAACTTATTATCTCTACCCTGCTCAGTAATACACCAAAAACAAGCCATGTTACACTTATCGGTTAAACCTACCTCCATAAAGATAGGACACTCAGTATCTCCCTTATTTAAATACTGGTGTAACTTATCAAAATGAAGCACTATTTTAGCTTGAGAAGCAAAAGGATTTCTCCCTGAGAAAGAAGTATAGTTGCTATTAAACTTCGTCATCTTATCTTTCCTCTAAATCTTTAACAATATTTTCAATACAATTATCTAAACTCCATTTCGATTTCCAACCCATTTTAAGCAACTTTTCATTAGATAAACTATATCTTTTATCATGCCCTGGTCGAGCCGTATGAAAATCAACAAATTCAACAGCATCCATTGGCATTTCGTGCCCCTTTGTATAAAAGTAAATAAGCTTTGCTAAAGAATAAACATCCATTTCTTCTCCAGCGATGTGATAAATCTCTTTTTGGTGAGCCTCATGTAATAAAAAGAACACCGCACTTGCAACATCTTTAGCATAGATCCAATGCCTTGAAGCAACATTCTCTGGTGAGTTACCGTGTAGAACAATTTTCTTTCCATCTTTTATACTCTTAAAGGTTTTTGGAATAAACTTATTAAAGCTTTCCCCTTCACCTATTACGTTCATACACCGGATAGTAAAAATTGGCATATTAAAAGAGTGGGCAAACGAGTAAGCTAATAATTCAGCCCCTGCTTTTGTTGCCGCATATGGGTTAGATGGTTTGCGTAAATCGTCTTCTTTGAAGTATACACCCTCTGGGGCTGCCCCCATTACTTCGTCACTGGAGAACACACAAACTTTCGTTTTCGGGTGATTTTTTTTAATCCATTCTAAAAGATTCGCTGTGCCTAAGAAATTAGAGTTAACAAAAGGTATACAATTTTTTAAACTGTCATCAACATAAGTTTCAGAAGCCATATGTATAATGTAATCTAGGTTTCCTACATCTAGATCAATCTCTTGTGATAAGTCCACCCTTATACACTTTACTCTATCTGATTTTGGAAGTCTTTCTGTGTTATTCCTATAGAGTGCAACAACTTCCCAGTCCGTAGTATCTAATACATATTGTAAAAAATGATGTCCTATAAGTCCGTTACCACCTGTAATTAATATCTTTTTATTCATAACCTACAATCCTTTATTACTTAAATCCACGGAAGTATCTCCTTATGAATTTTTGATCCTCCGTTATATGCTTAAATACTAATTCTGACAACGAAGTGTTAAAATCTAACAGTTCAGGCCAATGAAGATCTAAACCAACCCCATACTCCTGGGCTAACTCTTCCCTACCCCACACATCTATAGAGTCGTAGACAGGACGATTGCCTGATCCATGATGATAAATAATATCATCATAAACTCCAAAGTTTAAAGGGTGAAGATCATAAGAATTAGTCCTCAGAAGCCTCTTCCATTTAATATTTCTCTGATCAAAAAATTGTTTGAGAAGTACCCCCGCACACTCGGCTCCTTGGGAGGGATCTAAATCCCATGAAAGGTTATTTTCTTTCCAAAATTTAGCCGTAGTAACAAAGAAACAAGGATGAGGATAGGGCTTTTGATCGTCGCGTAAGAGAGGTTCAATATTTTCTTCTCGACTAATAGCCACTACTGCGTATTCTTGAAGGTACTTTCTAATTTGAAGATTCCACCCCTTCTTAAATAGTAACGCATCAGGATCTAAAAATACCAATAAATCATCATCTTCAAAATTTTCTCTCTCAATAATTCCAAACAAAGCATTAAGCTTGTCTGAGTGTACATTACGAACTTGTAAAGCATAATGAGCATAATTAGAAGAAGTTAAATCAGGCGCGGTTGCCATATCAGTAAGACCACAACAAACTCTGTACTTCTCAGTAGTATTAGCCTTTAAATATGTGGATTGCAACTTAATCCATTTTGGAGTCTCATGATGATTAGTTATGATATGAATCATTGCTATTTTTTAATAAAAACCCATGATGGAGCGTCTGCATCTCCCTTTTGAGGTGATGTTTCTGTTATTTTGAATTCCAGACCACTTTCCTCAGCAAATTCATGTACAGCCTGGACCGTTCCAGGATTAGTATCATTATAATCATGCCCTGAAAGGATTCCTCCAGATTTAAGCTTGGGGAACCAATCATGAATATCTTGCTTCACACTCTCATAATCATGCAACCCATCAATATATACAAAATCCACATCAGAGGAAAGGAAGGGGAGGACTCTGTTGGAATAAGACCTTAATAGAGTCCATTTAGTAGGGGGAAACTTACTTAATATTGTAATAGATGCAATATACCTTGCTTCCTGAGATAAATAGCCATCATTTCCCATTGCAAAAGGATTATAATCTTCTGCATTATAATCTACATCTGCGTGACTGCTAGTTTCACACCAAGGATCAATCCCTGTAATATGCATACTAGTAGTTGCCACCATATGGGCAGTAAAGGCTCCTTGCCACACCCCAATTTCCACTCCCTTTGTAAAAGTTTTAGGTAAACTAACTACAAGATCATACCTATCATTAAAATTTAAATCGTCAAAAGTTAGCATAGTTTATTTCTCCTTAAAAATTGTAAATTCCGTTAAATCTCTATATCCCTGATCTTCTCCAAGATCATCTACAAACTCTGGGTAGTTTTGCATTAAAGCAAGGCCGTGCGCTGCCTGCTGGGGAGTCATATACATGTTCCATCCTAACATATCAACATTGTCATCCCGATAATTTACTTCACCTCTCCCCTCGTATCTCGCCTTCCTGAACCACTTCACAGCTTCGTAGTTATCGGTGAGAATCATTCCTCCTTTTCCAAGGGGTAATAACTTTTTAATGTGAAAAGATAAACACATGTAGGTTCCAGGGAGATACATTTTAGAGGTAAACCTTTTAGCAGAGTCATAGATTGGATAAGGCATTAATGGGTATATGCCGCTCCATTCCTTATCTTCAAATGCAACTGTACCTCCTGAATGGATAACAGACATTGGAACAGAAAGATATGTTCTTTTGGGTAGAGTTATTTCCCCCACACTCAAATACTTGCAGCACAAAAACAATGCATTGGTACAGCTGTCCACGGAAACAGCAAAAGGTGCGCCTGTATACAGAGCTACCTCCTCCTCAAACATCTTAACTATCTCGTATGGGTTGTTCTTAATTACCTTCATATCAACTCGTATGGCACACCACAGGATTCAAACAATTTGATACTCGCAAGATTATCTTTTTTTATTCTACCCTTCGCACTTGGAAATATCTTAACAATCTCACTAAGCATAAATTTCCCTACACCTTTACCCTGAAAATCTGGATGGGTACAAATTCTGATATCATCATCTATGACCCCAACGTAGCCACAATGTTTGCCGTATAATAGACATATTCTATAGCAATCCTTATATTTTTCCATGTAAATTTGTTGTTCTTTAATTGTGATATTAACATCTTCGATAAATCCCGATTTGACTCTATCATCCATTCTCAACTTACGAATAAATTCGTATCCAGTGAACGAGCGAGATATAGGATGTAATACAGGTTTACCAGACATCAACTTTAGTTCCATACTGGTTTTCCATTCCGAGAACCCAATGTTGAAGATAAGCTCTACTATATTTCCAACCGTCTAGCCCCAACCAAGGACTCAAGCTACTTCCGATATCGATATAAGTGTTTTTATCACAATCGTCATAGCACTGGTGTACGATATAGTTACTTAAGGCTGATGCAGAACAAAGAATGACATGATCTTTTATGTTATTATCCTTAATGTAACTCTTAATTTCTTCTACAAGATGATAATCATTTACGATACAATTACTTCCTATCCTAAAATCTTTTACTATATCAAAATCATTAAAAAGAAGCTTTGATAGATCTGCCTTCTTATTTACCACAAAAATTATGGGCCTCTTCTTTAGCAGCGGAACAAACTCGTTGAGAAATCTAGGATAATTATTGTTAATAAAAACATTAGAAAAAGTTAGATGCTCTCTATCCCCATGTCCGTACAAATTTAACTGCCATTTGAAATCCTTTTCTCCAACATCAACCTTCCCACTAACCCCCTTGAAATAATTTTTCTTTCTGAATTGGAATGCATCAATCAAACGATCCCTATGAAACCCATGCTCTTCAGGGTCAAAATTCTTTTGCTCTTCTTCTGGATAAATCCCCTGACCCTTCTCATCTCCAGTTATATAATAATCCTTAGCTAGGACTACTTTCTTTCCCTGTAACATAAAAAGCTCCCCATCAGAGAACCGTGAGAAAGCGAAGTTTTCTCCTTTCTTAAGCTTGTTCAGAAGCTTGTTGAACTCTCCTGAAAAGTTCTTTTGCAATTCTTTCTGCGGCATCACCATCTCCAAAAATACATTTTCCCTCAGGGGGATCTACCAAAGCGGCCTCAAACGCTGAACCAAGATCTTTTGGCTCCTTTGCCATTATATTGGTATCACAAGGCCTCTCCGTCACCACTCTACATACGATACAATTCTTTCTAAAAAAGTTGCATTCTTCCTGCAACCCTCCGCTGTCTGTTATGACCAACTTACACTTTCTTACCCGTTCAAGCATTTCAGAATATGGCAACGGATGGATAGGTCTCAAAGTTCTAGCTGTCCAGCCAGATGAATCAACAGAGGGATGACCTATGTAAGTAAATTTATATTTCGGATATTTGCGCTTGAGCGTCTTAATTTCCTTTAAATAATCTGGTATCTTATAGCGATTTTCTCTTCTGTGTAAAGTTATAAGAACTTCGTTACCGTCTTCAGGCTCTAGCCCTACCAAGTTATCAATAGATGTATTTCCTGTAACTCTTATCTTATGTTCAGGAATCTTTTCATACCTAAGAAGATTATTTCGTTCTCTTAATGTGGGGCAAAAATGCAAACTCGCCATAGAGGAAATCATTTTCCTGAAGGCCTCCTCTGGGTTAGGGTTGTCCAGGTCAAATGATCTCATTCCAGCCTCTACATGATACACTGGGATACTCCTGCTATACGCCAGAAGACTTAATCCGTATGCTGTTGCCGTGTCTCCCTGCACTACCATTATATGCTCATTCTCCCAACCCTCTGGGATCTTGTCGCAGGATATTATAGATTTTATAATATTTTGTATCCGAGATAGGTTTTGGTTCTCTTTTACAGGAATGTGTATGTAACGATGATATTCAAAATCAAACCTAACATCTTCTACAAGATCCTTATGCTGACCTACGCATACAAGGATATGCAAAATTCCATTATCCTTTAAATAGGAAATTAATGGCTTAAGCTTTATTAGCTCTGGCCTTGTCCCGAATCCCACCAATATCATTAACTGTTTTCCAACCTTGATCTAAAAAATGTTCTATTATCTCATCTCTCTGATGATAGAATGTGGGAATATCAATCAACGAACCATTGGACGATGCCTTTTTATCGTTACCGTATTCCCACGGCTTCAAAGAACTACTCAACTCTTTATTATAGTGTGGAGGGCAGTAAGTTCTGACTCCCCCAAACATTTTTGCCTGAGCAGAAAACTGTATATCCTCACCATTGCCGAATGTGTAGGGTTCAGCTTCCCAAAGATAATTTAAAGTTTTTCTTCTAAAAAACCATGTGTGCCCTACGAGATCGACCTCTTCAATATTTCTATTCTCAGAAGGCCACCCTTCTCTCTCATGTTGAACATAAAAGGGACTTAGCAGTTTAACTCCTGCACCTCCAAGAATACAGGTTCCTTTTTCTGTCATGGTGTCCCTACAATTTTTAAACCACATTTTTCCTGGGATAGTGTCATCATCAAAAACTGCGAGATACTCTGTATCTGCTAGAAGACCTAGAGAAAATCTACCATGGTATTTAAAATTCCTAGAAGAATCTATGACAACATCAGCCCCCACACCTTTGATACGCTCATCCATTTCATTATTTAAATGCTTATCATATTCAGTCACCGCATCAATACGATTTCTCCATATCCATATCTCCCGTGGATCAAGGGTTTGGGACCTAATCGCGTCTATCTGCTCTTTTAAATATTCAGGCCTAGCATAACAATTTATAATAACAGTGATATCCATGATTCTAATATCCTTTCATTGTCCCAGTAGTCCGCATGAGACTCTGCGGAGTCTAAACCATTATATTTCGTTCCCGTCATCTGACACTCAGCCTTTATATAATTAAAGGTCTCTCTCTGAGAAGAATGGTAAACTTCTCCCACAGAATCATACATCTTCTGCTTATCATCCTCATACCCCACTGCTTCAACTCCAGGCTGCGTAAGGACAGATTTAAACTTTCTCAAATATTCAATATCAGTGGGGTTTCCATACACCAGCACTTTTTTATAACCATCTTTCAATGCGCGTTCTACAGATGTGTGAACCTGCTTGTGCGGATCTATGCTTCCAATAACTCCTGCGACTTCAGGATTCTTTCCAGTATCTTCCAGTTCAGATAGGACATTAGGTATGACTTTATATGGATAGTTTGTAGCATGCCATCTCCTCTGTGAGTTTGAAACATAATGTATCAAGTCATACTGATCTAACTTCAAATTCTTAAGAGGGAATAAGTTAGTCTCATGGCAACTGAGAATATGCTTTCTTACATTCTTTTCCATCATCTCATGCTCCGCAGGAACTTGGCAAAAATGAGATATAAGGATGCACTCAGTGTCATCACTAAAAGGATCAGAATCTAGAGTAGACGCTTGACACTTATCTAAATGCCAATTATGAGGGCCATAAAAAGTACAGTCTATACCATTAAGATTAAATAGATTGCACAAATTAACAAACGCTGTAGCCGAACCGCCGGGATTACTCCAACTACTAATTATTTTGACTTTTAGTTTTTTCAATAGCCTTTAACTCGTCTTCATAACGACGATTTTCCCTAGGGTCAAACTTTAAAGTTTTGAAGCACTCTTCATATAATGTTAACCTATTCATAACAACATTATTAATATCAAAATACTGTTCTGTAATTCTATGAAGATTATTACCCATCTCTATTCTATGCTTTTTCTCTTTTATAACTTTAGCTAAAACCCGTACCCATTGTGTTTTAGTTGCTTTAGGAGGAAGCAAATATCCCGTCTCGCCGTTCTTTATTGTTTCATCATAGCAACCTACATCAGAAGCAATTAAAGGTATACGATATCTCCCAGCTTCTGCCACTTTAATCTCAGACTTTGAATCATTAAAATCATTCATCTGCAATGGAGCTATTGCAATGTCCATATTAGCATACATCACCCCATACACTTCGGGAGGCAATGCTTGATGAATTTGCCAATTTTTTTGACCTTTGAACCCACGGAGCAATTCCCTCTTATATCCCTTCCACACATCCTGCTGCCAATCGTCTTTATTTCCGTCTTCTATAGGAGGCTGTCCGTAGAAATCCCACTGAATATTCTCTGCTCCTACCTTTTGATTAACTAGATGTGGGACACCAGCAAACTCTTTAACATCCACATCATGATGAATACCACCCGCCCATCCGATCTTTATCTTTTTTGTTTTCGCTCTTTCATGATTCCAACATGGTAGTTCATAATCAATAGCATTCTTCACGACAGCCAAAACATTCCCAACAAACGGTTTAACCCTCTCAGCGAACTTTCTCTGTGTCACAGTAACTAAATGACTGTTAGCGTACATAAATTTAGTTATGTCACCCAGCCCCTTTTCCTTATAAACATCAGAAAGTCTGTGCTCCTTG